>CEAX01033626.1_pt1 | contig 10613 bp, 8 predicted proteins | sample 554721 | NCBI WGS metagenome assembly CEAX01 (sample SAMEA3182098, study PRJEB8094) | gut metagenome | biome: human; feature: gut; material: Stool; isolation source: human stools | place: Canada | collected 2012-05-30 | reverse complement strand
TTTCCATACCGAGATATCCGGAATCGCCGATTACTTCCCAGTCATCGGGGCGGCGTAATTCGTCCGCTTTTGTCACATCGTGAACATTAGCGGGGGTCGTTACCACCGTGTGGATGATAACTGGCAGGTGTGGGACACGAAAGCCTTTTCTCTTTACAGCCGCTCTACAGAGAAGATCGACAAGAAGGGCGCGGACATGGCTATTGCGGCGGTTTGCCGTTTCTTAAGCCGAATGAACGTTTTAAATTACAACGTTTACGGCGGCTATGAATCGACCGTTCTCCTGGAAGAAGAGCTGGTCTCACTGCGTTCAACAGCCTCCGGTCTTTACATTCCGCACGTCAAATCCTTTGACTCGGTTGAACGCGGCCAGATTCTTGCAGACATCATTGATCCGCTCACCGGTGTGACGGTTGCTCAGACCGAAGCTCCCGAAGACGGCATCGTGTTTTTTGCCAAAGATTCGCCCCTTGTCATGGAAAACGAAACTCTCTTTAAAATAGTGAACAAGCTTCACAAGTAACACATAAAGAGAGTCCCCGGATGGCAGATGTCAGCTACAACATTCCGGACCTGCGTCCGGGAGAAGTTTTTCGTGTCGAACAGACGATAAAGCGCAGCCGCTTTATCGCTTCTGTCGGGCATACTCCCGGTGTCGAAGAAGCAAAAGCCTTCATCGAACAAATTAAAGCCGAATTTGAAGATGCCCGGCACAACTGCTGGGCTTATTGCGCCGGAGCGGCCGGATCTACCGACCGTATCGGCGCAAGCGATGACGGCGAGCCTCACGGAACCGCCGGCCGCCCCATGCTGACGGCGGTCACGCACAGCGGCATCGGAGAAGTGACCGTCGTTGTAACACGCTATTTCGGCGGAATATTGCTCGGTACAGGAGGACTTGTTAAAGCTTATCAGTCCTCCGTCAAAATGGCCTTAGAGGCCGTTCCCACACGTATCCGTACCAAAACGAAACGCATCAAATTCAGCGTTGAACATCGATTTGTGAATCAGGTTCTGCGCAAAATCGAAACTGCAAACGGTCGAATTCTGGAAAAGAATTTTGATATGGACGCGGATTTTGATGTGGAGATCCCCGAGGATCTCGCTGAGACTTTTGCTAAAGAATTGGAAGAGCTCACACGAGGAGCTCTTCTGATTGCATTCGTCGAAGAATAGAGAATTATCTCGCGACGCCGATCGTTAGGTTCAAGCTTTCTAAACCCGTGAACGTCTGGCTTGGGAAAGCTTCATTCTGATTTTGCTTAAGAATGACAAACTCAGGTTTGCTTCGACGGGCAAACAATTCGCTTCTTCCCAAGAGTAGGGAAAGTGCAACGAAGAAACGCTGATCGGCAGAAATTGTCTTCATGTCCGCGAGACCTGAAGCGTCCGAGAGCTCGGGTGCAAATAATTTCACACCTTCATCACGGAGTTTGATCTTGGCGCCGGAAATAAAGGCATCAATATCAGCCGAGCCGTAAGCGACTGCGAGTGATAGACCTAAGCGCGCAATTCCGCCGGGCTTCTCGACATTAGCGCAGAGAGATTCCCAACGCTCAAGCGAGGTTTGCAGTTTCTGAAATTCAGCTTCTTCTCGTTTACGACGGTTCTTGTTGTTGGCATTTTTTGCCATCTTTTCGCGAAGGCTCGTGAGCTGTGCGGTCGCGGTGTGGAAGAGATCGGATTTTTCTAAGAGTTCTTCTTCCAGTTGCTCACGAGTGCGGGTCGTCAGGTTCTTTTCCTGAAGGCTGTTTAATGCCTGCTGTTTTTCTTCGTACTGCGAATTTACGACACGATATCTTTCGAGCAGTTCATCGTTTTGACGCATGAGATCGTCTTTCTGCGCAGTCGAGATCTGAGAAGAAAGGAAACTGGACTCGTTCGGAAAACCGGCCTTTTGGAGTTTTTGATTGAAAGCGTCCGAAAGCGATTCAATGGATTTAATCGTTTCGCTGCGATGTGCTTCGAGACTATTAATTTTGTTCTGCGTAGAGAGAAGGGCTTCCTCTTTGGCAGCAAGACTTAATTTAGCCTCTTCGGCAAGACGTGTGGCATTGGCTTTTTCTGTTTCAATCGCTGCGATCACTTCTTCAGGGGTCTGGCTTGCAATGGCCTCATGTCGTTCTTTCTGGAACCGTTTGATCTGTTCCGTGAGGGTCTCGATGTCCTTTTCTAGGGTTTCAGCGCTCTTCTTCTGGGCAGTCAGGGAGGAGATGGTATTTCTCAATGCCTCTTCGCTCTGCGCTGTTTCTTCTTCGATTTGTTTCTTCTCGGCGCTCCAGTTGATCCACTGTTCTCGGCGTTTTTCGAGCGTCGGCAAGTTCTGTTTCATGATGGCCGGGTTAGAAGCCTTCAGGCCGAAGCGGGCAAAGGCACGTTCGAGCAAACGAGTCAAAGAGACGCGATTAAGTTCAGAGTCTTTTTGATTCTTTTCCAGCTCGGCCGACATGTTGGCGAAGTTCTTTAAAGCTTCTTCCAAAGATGCCTGTTCCTCTTTCTTACGAGCGGTTTTAAGCGCTGCGTCTTCACGCTTTTCTTTCAGCGATTCAATCGCTTCAGTGAGCCCTTGAATTTTCTCTAGGCGTGCTTCAAGGTCGTCTCGACGGTTGGCCAAAGAGGTTTGTTTTTGCTTGAGGACAGCCGCCCATGTAATCGGTTTCTTTTCTCTCAGACCGACAATATTGAGCTCGCTCGCGATATACAAAATCTCGCCTTTGGCTTCATTGAGCTCGGACGTGAGTGTATTCAGGATGTTTTCGGCCTCCGTCTGCTGCAGTTGAAGCTGGCTAAATTCGGCTTCGCATTTTTCCGATTCGATGAGGGCGAGTTGAGCATCTTCTTTTGCCTTAGCGAGTTTGTCTTCCAACGAACGGTCAAACGGCAGTTTGACGGAGTAGGGATGGTGAATCGCGCCGCACAAGGGACAAGGCTTGCCGTTGGCTAGCTTATCGCGCTGTTCATTCAGCGACAGTACTTCGAGATAGAAGGAATAAGCCTGTTGAGCCGAGTTGACGACGGCTGTCTTGTCGATGTAGGCCTGACGAGCCGCATTCAAAGCAACTGTTGCAAGTCTTAAGGCGTGCTTGGTACTTTCAAGTTCTGCTTTTACCTGATTGAATCGGTCGTATCCTTCTGCCAAGAGGACAATTCTTCCTTGAAGCGCGTCCAAGGCATTTAAGCGTTCATTCTGATTGTCTAGTTCCGCAGCGAGCGTCCCGACGCCCTCCGTCCCTAGAGACTTAAAGAGCATGCGCTCTTTCATCGAGAGTTCGCCGGTGACGGCAAGTTCTTCGTTTTTCAGAGCAGCAATGACGTTTTGTACGTCTAATAAAGCAGAGCGGGAGGACTCAATCCGTTTTTGCAGCTCCCGCTGCGTTTCTTCTGCCTCAGCGCTGCGAATGACTTCGGCATCAATTTCATCAAGAAGGCGTTTGTATTCTTCGAGCTCTTCGACCAGGAGCTTATCCATAGAAAGATCATCCATCTTCTTGTTCAGAAGCTGTGAGCGGATGGTCAGTTGAGAGAGGACATTTTTTAATCGTGTACTTTCTTCAGAGAGGAGGCGAGCGGCGGTTTGCTCGTTGAAAAGCTCCTCTTTAAGGTGCTTGCTTTGGATCTGAGAAGCTTCGATTTTTTCATCTAATTCGCGAACGCGTTCCAGCGTCACGCACTTCTCGTTGTAATTTTCTAGGACGCTCTTGAAATTCTTGTCCGCCTCAGCATAAGCCAGAGAGGCAGAGCGAACGCGTTCGGAAAGCATCGGGACGGATTTTTTGAGTTCGGCAATCAGCTTGCCTTCTTCTTTTTCGTATACTCGCAGTTTGGAGAGGGCGTCGTAGTCAGGCGCCAGAGCATCTGCCCTCAGGGCCTTTTCCAGAACGTTCTTTTTTACGTCAAAGCGAGAAAGGTCGCCGTTGACTGCCGTGAGCTGCTTAGACAAGCGGGCGGCTTCATCCTTGAGCATATTGATGCGGATGAGCCAGTCCATCGAATCTTTGAGCTGGGCAATTTCGTTTTGCAGAGCGGCGTGAGAGACGCCGGCCTTAATGAGCTGCTGATTGAGGCGTTCTTCTTCCTCTTCGGAAACAACCGAAATTCCGTCTATGACAGACTGAGAAGCGGCGAGCAAGGCGGCCTTCTGCTGAGAAACTTCAATGCCTTGAGTCAGGATTGCGTTTCCGAGAGACTCGGAGACATTTCCGATCAAAGATGAGGCTAAGGTATCCGCGTTCTCAGTCAGAGATTCAGAAGTCGAGAGGATGTCGTAGAAAAGGGTGTCTTCTAATTTATCGGCATCAAGATGCGTGATCCTAGCCATGGCGACAGGAAAGGGCGCAGCCTGAAGGTCAAACGGCATGCCGTTTTTGCGGATTTCAGTGTTTTCGGGCGAACGGAGGATTTCGAACCGTCCTTCTTCCGTAGAAAAGCCCAAGCGGACTTCAGGATTTTCTCCCAGTTTCTCGGATGGGACATCGAAGAGAGCGAACTTGAGGGCGTCGAGGAATAATGCAACGTTTTTCTCTCCCGTCAATGAAATCGGGAAAACGCCTGAGCGTCCGTCAAAGTCGAGATCCCACTGACCCAGGAAAGCCGGTACGCGGGAAAGACCGAAAGCATGAATCTGCATAACGAAAAATCAAAACAACAAATCAGTAAGCAACCTTAGTTAATCCGTAGCCGAGCGCAAAGAAAATCGCGGAAATCACGGTCCACATGATGGTCAGAACGCGTGTGACGGAGAGGATCTTTTCTCTTTGGTAGTCATCAATGCCGGGCTTTAAGAGCATGCGCCCGAACTTGCTGTAGTAGCTTCCGCAGAAGCCTCCGATAACGGCGGGGATCATGCCCCAGAGATAGCTAAAGTCAATCCAACCGATGAGCAGGCCGGAGCCGATCATAGCTGCAACAATAATGGGATAAGCGAACATATTATTTTTTCTCCGAAAGGTTCACTTTACCAAATCTCAGCTGAAGAAAAAACGCCGCAGATACTGCGGCGCTGTTACAAGAATTGAGAACCCTTACTTCAGTTCTTCAGGGACTTTGCCGCCGTTTTCGGCAAGTTTCTTCATCACGGCTTTAATCAGCCAGACGTTCATCTGAGAATAGTCGCCGCCGATGAGGTTTTCCGGGCAGCCGAGCTCTTTAGCCAATTCTTTACGGTTGGCCAAGGAAGAATCCATACCAAGGAGCTTCATAAGGTCGACAATAGAGGTTCTCCAGTTGAGTTTCTGCGGGTTCTTTGCAGCCAGGGCTTCGCAGACAGCGACGACGTCGACGGTTTCAGGCGCTGCGGCTGGAGCATCAGCGGCGGCCGGTGCTTCGGCTGCCGCGGCGGTTTCACCGGCAACAGCTTCGACAGCTTTGTCTTTCATGAAACCAAGTTTCTGAAGAATTGTATTGAACAGTCCCATAATTCACTCCTTATAAATGGCGTTGATAAATCTTTTATCGCCGATTCCAGCTTCAAATGAGCGACGCCGGCAAGACCATTGTCTTCCGACTTTAGTTCAATCGCGAAGGGAATAGTCTTCGGGACCACCATCATGAGCGCTCCTAAAAGACTCGTTACATCTGTGCCGAATCGGTCGTTCTAAAATCCCAACAGCATACCGAAAAAGCAACGAAAGATGAAAAAATTTTTAGCACTTACCGTCCTTGCCGGAGCCGTTTTATTTTCTCCGGCGCCGCAGGCCGCGGACTTTGACCGTGTTTACGAAACCGGAACACCGCTGAAAGCGCCTCGCGCGATGCCGAACTTCCGAGAGCTCAAGCATGCTTTAAAGATGCCGCAGTTTGATCTCAAAACTATTTACGGGAAGAACGTTAATCTGGCCGATTACAAAGGAAAGGTTGTCGTCCTGAATGTTTGGGCGACTTGGTGCCGTCCCTGCGTTGCTGAGATCCCGGAATTGATCACTGCGCAGTATGCGCTGAAAAATTCTGATGTTCGCGTGATCGGCGTGGCGGTCGACGGCGGAAACGTTGATCTCAAAAAGTTTCTCGACAAGATCCGGGCTTCCGGTTTTGAAACCCTCATCGACAGTAAACAGGCGATTCCCGGGAAAATGGGTGTCTCGGTGGTTCCGACCAACTTCATTATTGACGGGAACGGCAACTTAGTTGCTTATGCCGAAGGCTATTTGCCCTGGGAGAATCCTCAGATTATTTCTTTCCTGAAAGAAATTGGTAAAAAATACGCCTCAGGTCCTTCTGCGGATAAAAAGTCCGCTCCTGCGCCTGTTGGTTCGGTTTGATTCTTAATTTTTCAAAATAGGTCAGTTTTAGGTTTCGCGACTTAAAGCTGACTTTAACTTTTTAGGCTGAAATGAGGCTTTTTGAAGCCCTAAAATGACAAAGCGTCATTAATTTTCTTCGTTTTTGTCATGAAAACTGCCCAGCCTTCCCGAATTCTCGAGCTCACTAAAGAGCTTTGTGCCATTCCCTCTGTCAGCGGCAGCGCCGAGGAAGAAAACCGCTGTTCGGATTTCATTGCCGAGTGTCTGCGTCGTCTAGCAGAAAAACATCCAGGACGCGTGAAAGTTTTTGAACCGGTCTGTGAGCGGGACCCTCTTGAGCGTAGAGCGGTTTTCGGACTGCTCCGCGCCGCCGTTCCTACCGATAAAACCGTTGTACTGACTGGTCACTTTGATGTCGTCGATACACAGAACTGCGGTGATAAAGCACAGACGGCTTTTGACTTAGAACGTTATACGGAAGCACTTCGTGGGCAGCCTCTGGATGAAATCGCTCGACAGGACCTTGAGAGCGGCAATTGGCTGTTCGGGCGCGGCAGCATGGATATGAAGGCCGGTCTTGCGCTTTTTCTGGCCTCTATGGAGGTCTGGGCAGATGATCCGACTCTTGCCGTCAATATTCTGTTTTGGGCGGTTCCGGATGAAGAAGCCAACAGTGCCGGCATGATCGGTTCGTTAAGAACTTTCCTCCATATTTGTGAAGAAGAGCATCTGAAAGTTGTCGCAGCTTTGACCGGAGAACCTTGTTTTTGGACAGCGGGAACCAAGACCGTACCGGCCGTGAGACCTTATTACACAGGAACCACCGGCAAATTGATGCCGTTCTTCTACGCCTTCGGCAAATCTGCGCATATCGGCAATTATCTTCACGGCTTTAGCTCTGCGCTTTTAATTAGTGAGGTTGTTTGTTTGGCGGAAGCCGATACCGCTTTGTATGAAGGCTCGGGACTCGATCTTCTAGCGCCTCCTGCTTGCTTAAATATGCAGGTGCATCGCAACGGTTATTCGGTTACCGTGCCTGAAGAAGCCTCAGCCTATTTCAATGTCCTGACCGCTTCAAAGAAACCGGCAGATATTCTTCGCTGGGCTCAAATGACGGCAGCCCGCGCGGCCGCACAAGCTCGAAGCAAGCTGATGCGCGCACTGCTGTTTGCAGAAGATAAAGGCGCAGACTTTCCCGACATTGATGAGGTCAATGTTGTTACCTTCGGGATGCTTCAGCGGATGGCTCGCCAAAAGACGGGCGAATCCTTTGAAGAAAAAAGAGATCATTTTTATCGCTCGCTCCCTAAAGACCTAGATATTCGGGAAGCCGCGCTCAAAGAATGTTCCTGGCTGTTTCTACAGGCTCAGATGCCTAGACCGACCATTGTGGTCGGGTTCCTGCCGCCGTACTATCCGGCTCGGCTGAATCGTCGGGAGTCCCCTGAGGAGCAGAAGCTCAGAAAAGTGATGGAAGAAGTGACGGAACAGGCAAAAGTCTTAAGTAAAAACGAAGCGGTCCGTCTGCACGAAGTTTTCGGAGGCATTACGGATTTGTCATTCCTCGGCTTTGAGGAAATGAGAGAAGGCGCCAAACAAGTGGGCGAGAACATGGCCGGCTGGAACAAACTCTTTTATTTGCCGACCGACCTTCCGGGCGCATTAGATATTCCGATTGCCAACATGGGTCCGGCAGGCAGAGATGCGCACAAAAGCACGGAGCGTTTAGAACTTGACTACTCTCTGCAGATTGCGCCGAAGCTTTTGGCCGAAACCATTCAAAAGCTTTCCTAAAAAAGAAGGGACGGCCATGGCCGTCCCTCAAGCGATTAGCGCTTAATTATTTTCCGAAGGTGTCCTTCAGAGCAACTGCAAGGTTGAATACCAGGTTGTCAGGAGTGAAGTCCTTCTGATCGGCCACGTAATAACCGTTTCTTTCGAACTGGAAGCGGTCTTCGGGCTTGGCGTCTTTCAGAGAAGGCTCAACATAGGACTGCATCACAGTCTTGCTGTTCTTATTGATGAGCTCACGGAAGTCCACTTCACCGGCATCGGGTTTCGGAACGGTGAACAGACGGTCATAAAGTCTGATCGTTGCGGGAAGAGCATCTTTAACGCTCAGCCAGTGAATGGCAGCCTTGGTCTTGATCGAGTTTGCGCCGTCGGTACCGCTCTTGGTTTCCGGAAAATATTCAGCGTGAACGGCAGTGATCTTGCCGTCGGCATCTTTTTCCACAGACGTGGCTTGTACGACGTAGGCGTGACGCAGACGAACAGGCATGGCCGGTTTGTCTGCTGTTGCCAGTGTCAGACGGCGATAACCTTTGGGCGGCTCTTCAGCGAAGTCACTTCTCTCAATCCACAGTTCTTTTCCGAAGGAGAGTTTGCGGGAGCCGCGTTCCGGATGCTGAGGATGATTGGGAGATTCGAATTCCTCGATCTGGTCTTCCGGATAGTTGTCAATGATGAGTTTGATCGGATCCTGAACAGCGATACGGCGATCGGCTTCAGCATCGAGCACATCTCTCAGAGAACCCTCGAGAACAGAATAGTCGATCCAGCTGCCGGTCTGTTTAGAAACACCGACGCGGTCGCAGAAGAGGCGCATTGCTTCAGGAGAGTAACCGCGGCGGCGCAGACCGACGAGAGTCGGCATACGAGGATCGTCCCAGCCGTCGACAAGACCTTCTTTGACCAACGCAATCAGTTTGCGTTTGCTCATAACCACATAAGTCAGGTTCAGACGATTGAATTCGTACTGATGCGGCAGCAGGAAGAAGTTCGGTTTAACGGTTGCGCTTAAAACGTCCTGCAGCAGCGGAGTGAAGACTTCCGGTTTGGCAGCAACGGCATTTACGATGGCGTGGGCAGATGTCTCGTTCAAGTTTTCCGGATTGGCCTTGATGTCTGCTAAGAGGGAAGCGAGTTCTCTTTCAGCCTCGGTCTGGCCGAGTTTCCACTTGAATTTGACTGCAGCTTCGGCAAAAGGCTTGATTTCTTCAAAGCTCTTTGTCTGAAGGTCTGCCAGGACGGCTTTTGCTTTATCAAAGAGCGGAGCGCGTGTAATAGGCACGGATCTCTCGGTTGCCCAGTTATAGAAAGCGCGCTGATCTTCGAATTCCAACGTGCAGATGGAATGCGTAATGTTTTCGAGTACGTCTTCGAGGGGATGAGCAAAGGTGTACATCGGATAGATGCACCATTTGTCTCCCGTGCGGTGATGCTCGGCAAAACGGATACGGTAAATCGCCGGGTCGCGCAGGTTGATATTGCGGGATCCCATGTCAACCTTAGAGCGGAGCACCATGCTTCCTTCCGGATGTTTGCCTTCACGCATTTCGCGGAAAAGTCTCAGGCTCTCTTCGGCTGGACGATCTCGGAAGGGAGAATCCACGCCGGGTGTGTGCAGCGTGCCGCGGTTTTCTTTGATCTGTTCAGCGCTTTGTTCGTCGACGTAAGCCAAGCCGTTTTTAATCAGATGCTCGGCAATTTCGTACATATAGTCGAAATAATCGCTGGCGAAGTAGTAGTTGGTTTCTTTGGCGTCTTTCCAGTCGAAACCGAGCCAGTTGACGGAGCCGAGAATAGAGTCGACGTACTCCTGATCTTCTTTGACCGGGTTGGTATCGTCGAAACGCATATGGCAGCGTCCGGCGTAGTCCTTGGCCAAACCGAAGTTCAGACAGATACTTTTAGCGTGACCGATGTGGAGATAGCCGTTGGGCTCGGGAGGAAAACGAAGACGGACTTTCGCCTCGTCGATCGGACCTTCCATTTGTTCCGTGTAGGTGCCGGGATGTCCACACCAATGTCTGGGATCGTTTACCCCTTGCTTCAAGTCTTCGTTAATAATGTTGCGAAGAAAATTAGTGATGTGGCTGCTCTGAGCCTTTTCTTTGTTTTCGGTCATCGCTGTGCTAAAAAAATAACTAATCTTTCTATTCTACCTTTCCGGGCTTATTTGCGCCGTAAATACAGCGTTCTATGAACGCTCTTTGGAGAAAAACACTGAGGAGAGAGTAAGGCAGGAAGAAAAGACTGCTTGTTTCAAAAAAATACAAATTAGGCGCTCAGTGTGAAGGTATGTCGCGTTAAAGGCGCCGCTTCAACTTTTGTGATTAAGAAATGGGTTAAAAAATTACCCCTTTTGAACTCCCTATTAAAGATTGACTCTTATCCTTTATTTTTGGGATGTCGAATATCGCTTACATTTCCACGCATTTACTTAAGGAACCTCTGCACAAAAGGTGGGTGATATGCTATAATTAGCACACTATCGAAAAGTGTGACTATGAAGATTAAAGCCCCCACATTCGCTGATTTATTTGCAGAAACTTCACCGCAGCTGGGCGGTGCCAGAAGAACAAAGTTCCT
>CEAX01006237.1_pt1 | contig 10735 bp, 7 predicted proteins | sample 554721 | NCBI WGS metagenome assembly CEAX01 (sample SAMEA3182098, study PRJEB8094) | gut metagenome | biome: human; feature: gut; material: Stool; isolation source: human stools | place: Canada | collected 2012-05-30 | reverse complement strand
ATTCATGTCTATATATTTTTATTTATATATTCGTATTTTTATATTTACATCAATACATTTATTTATATATTCTCATTTCTTATTGTTTCTATAATATTCTGCTTTCTTATCTGTGCTATCGAATATTTCATAATTCCAAGAAGCAGTATAATTACAACAATAACCGCAATAACTATAGCCGGCAATGGAAAAACATATCTTAACTGTGACTCTCCTGCTGATATATATATGACATAAGAAAGCAGGGTTCCTGACACTACACCAATTATAAGGGCTTTACTTCCATAAAATACACTTTCCAGCCTTATCATTTTATCAAATTCCTTCTTTGTCATACCTATCGACTGAAGCATTGCAAACTCTTTGCCTCTTAGTTCCATTCCAGTTGTAACAGTATTAAATATATTGGTTATGCCAATCAATGAAACAATAGCAATAAATCCATATAAGAATATCTTGATTGTCAGAATTAGATTTTCATTGTTTCTTCTTTCCTGTGCCGCATTAACTATGTTATTCTTCCCAATATCAAATTCATTCACAAGTATATCCTGTGCTTTATCAGGGTCGTCACAGTTAATATTAAGAAGTACACTGCAATCAATATCCCCGGGATTAAACTGACTCATATAATCATCACTTACAATAAGATAGCCATAAGAAGTATAAGCATTGTCATATCCGAATGGCCTTTCATTGCTAAGCGCCACAATCTTTATATCGTAAAATGTTGTATTATCTGATTGTCTGTTATTATCAGTTGATTGTCCTCTGCCTGTATTTCCAGCCCGATACGTTAATATATCACCAGCTTTATAACCATCATATACATTAAAATATTTTATGTTATTTCCATTATTAATGTACTGATATGTATTATCTACAAGTATACCTCCACTCTGTGCAGTTTCCTTGCTGATGCCAAGCTTTTTAATATACTTTTCATATTCTTCATTACCTAATGAAATAATATTAATATAATAATTGTCCGGTTCTGCTAAGCCCCTTTCATAATTATACATCTCATAATAATCAGCACTGTACTTTGGTTTATCCTTTAAAATACCATTAAAGCCTCTTGCAAAAGTAAAATCTGTTATATTTGTTTCATTATTTATCCTGTTCACAATATCACTTACTTTTTTATCAGCCTCATCTACAGACATACTTTTATATGAAGACATATACACCCTTAAATCTATATTGCCATTAGCGTATCTGTTGGCTGAATCTGTTAATAAACTCATAAATCCATATAAAGCAATAAATGTCATTACACTAAGCGCAATAGAAATAGTGATTACCCTGTATTTTCTCTTGTTACGCTTCATATTCTTATAGGCAATGACGCCTCCTTCACCCCATACTTTACTGACTAATTCAGGTGTCCTTAATGACTTAGATTTTATCTTGATATCTTCACTATGATTGATAGCCATTATTGGTGACATTCGCGAAGCCCTTATTGCTGGTACTAATGCCGACAATACAATCGTAACTATCGCAAGTACAATTGATAAAAGTACTCCTAATAAAGATGGTGCATACACAATGCTCATTTCTAATGTATCAATAAGCATTTTGTTACTCAATATGACAAGAATATAACTTGCTGACAGACCCCCGACTATGCCTGCTGCAACACCTATTACACCCATAAACGCAGCTTCAAAAAATACATTTTTTCTAATCTGGCGTGGAGTAGCACCGATTGAAGCTAACATTCCGTACTGTTTAGTTTTCTGGTTAATAGATATAGCAAAGCTGTTACTTATACATACCGCTGAAGTTATAATAATTATAACCATAACAACAGCCGCCATATTATATACAAATGCAACACTTGAATCATAAAACACTTCATACTTTATAATACTGTTATTAATGTAATATGAATGTGCCTTATCAAGCTGATTCTTTAATATCCCTGCCTCTTCATCTGTTGGACTGCCTGAATACTGCTTGTTAAATAAAATTCTATCGACACCTAATATATCCGCAATTATATTATATCTGTCTTTAAGTACCTTTTTATGAAACCTGATATATATGTCCGATTTATTCAAAGATGTATCTGACTTATTTGCAAATGTAATGACCGAATAACCCGGTGCAGTTCTTGGTTCTTCACCATATGGAAGCCTGTCACATATTCCCACAACCTTATACGTCTTAGTCTTCTTTACATCAAGCAGCTCATCTTCTCTATAATCATCATTCTGATAAAGTTTTTTACCATTATATGTCCTGTCGCCTACATCAAATGTAATCTCATCTCCAATATTATATTTAACACCACCATTGGTCTTAATATGACTTGATATAACTATTTCGCTGTCATCTTCTGGAAGTCTTCCTGATGTTACATTTATTTCTGCCTTTTCAAATGTATCACTATCAAGTGCTTCAATATAAACATAAGGTTTACTGTCATTAACACAGCCGTCAAGCACTGCATAACCAACTTCGTGCATTTCGTAATAACTTTCCACCTGCCTGTTATTAATAATTGACTCCTTTTCCTTATCAGTCATATCATATAAGAGAAGATGAAAATCTCCATCTACCTTCTTTGCTCTTAACGTTATGCTTTCTTTTAAACTTACCGCCATAGCTGCAACCGCAGTCAGAAGTGACGTTGCAAGTATAATACCAATAATTGTAACAATTGTTCTTTTTTTATTAAGCTTTAGATTCCTTATTGTCAACCTGTTAAGTATCTGCATATAAACTCTCCTTTCCAGCCCGTTTCATGAATTTACATAATTCTATATCTTATAAAATCCTATAAAATTATGAAACTATTTATATAAGGCTTGTGCCTGTTCATAATCTTTATACAAGCCTGCCATCTTCAATTCGTAATATTCTGTCTGCAATCTTTGCAATTTCAAGATTGTGGGTAATCATTACAATTGTCTGATTATATTTCTGATTAGAGAGTTTTAATAATTCTACGATTTCATCACTTGAGCGTGAGTCAAGATTTCCTGTCGGCTCATCCGCAAGAAGTATTGCCGGGTGATTAATAAGTGCCCTGCCAATTGATACCCTCTGCTGTTGTCCACCTGATAACTGATTAGGCAGATGTGACACCCTATCCTTTAAACCAAGAGTGTTGATAAGCTCATCAAGTTCGCTTTTGTCAGGTGTCCTGCCGTCAAGCTCACAAGGTAAAGTAATATTTTCCTTAACATTAAGAATTGGTATAAGGTTGTAGAACTGATATATAAGTCCGACCTGTCTTCTTCTAAATATTGCTATCTTGTCACTATTTAGGGAATATATATCCTCACCCTGTATATATACCTTTCCACTTGTAGGTCTGTCCACACCACCAAGCAAGTGAAGAAGTGTTGATTTACCACTTCCTGAACTTCCCACTATAGCTACGAACTCGCCTTGTTCCACGCTGAATGAAATGTCATTTACTGCAAGTACAGCATTGTCACCTTTGCCATACTGTTTAACAAGATGTTCTACCTTTAATATCTCCATATACTGCCTCTCTTTCTGTCGTAAATATAGATTATAAATATGCGTTGCTTTATTACATATCTCAATATACACAAGCAAAATGACATTTCGGTGACATTTATTTTATATATTTAACTATAAACACTGTTTCTTCATCATCAGACTCCACGCTTATATATCCTCCCTGCTTCTCAATTACTGCCTTAGCAAGCGGAAGTCCTATTCCCATACTGTTATCTTCGTATTTAGCTTCACTGTAATAGCGTTCAAATATCTGCTTCTGCTGTTTATCACTCAGTTTCTCACCTCTGTTAGTTATATACACTGCTGTATACACATCATTATCTGTTATATTTATCTTTACAGTACCTTTATGTCTACTATGTTCAATTGCATTTTTAATAATATTCTGTAATGCTTCCCTGTTCCAGTTGTAATCGCCATTTATATAGATGTCCGATTTGTTCAATTTATTCACTTTATTATCTGACCCTTTATGAATATTATCTGTATTTGAATTATGAACATATATGTCTATACTAACAGCTTTAATTTCTGCTATAACCTCAAGATTACATACCGCTTCTTCTATAATCTTATTAATGGAAATGTTCTCGTTATTGAACTCCACCACACCCGCATCAATTCTTGACAACTTAAGCATAGTCACAATCATCCAGCTCATTCCATTAACCTGATTTAAAGCTTCATATATGAATTTCTTTCTTGTAGCATATTCCATATCAGGATTATCATTAAGATTATCCAATAGAATCTGAGTTGAGGTAAGTGGTGTCTTTAACTGGTGTGATATGTCAGATACCGACTGTGCTAACATAACCTTTTTTATTCTGGCTGAGTCTGCCTGTTCCTTCATATATACCATAATTTTATATAACGAATTCTTAAGACTGCTAAGCTCATCTTCTGAATTATCATTTATTTCCAGCTCATAATTACCGCGTGATATTTTATCCATATAATCCTGCAATTGGACGATGGCATTCTTTCTTCTCCTCAAATATATGTAAAAACATATAATAAACAATACCGACATTACACCAATAATTAAAGTGCTGACTATTATATTGACATTTCTTATGTCACTCATATCTTTAATATAAAATGTATTATCTGTTATTCCATTTTTTCTTAATATGTTGTAAAATTCTTCTGATGTTGTACTGCTTTCAAGTTCACCGTAGGACTTATTTAATATAATCGCAATTTCTTCCATATCAAAGTCCGGATACTGGCTGATTACATTTTCAATAATACATCTTATATATGTATTCTCCATATTCTTGTACTTATTAGTATACCAGCCTATCCATGACATATATACCACTACGCCGACAACCAGCACTACACCTGTTAATAACAGACTTTTAACAGCCTGCTTATTCTTATATGCACCCATATTTTCTCCAATCTGTTATTATATTCATTCTAATCTGTTATTATATTTTCATATTCTTTCTAACACATTATAATATTCTGTCCATTCTGCTGATATAATATATTGCAGATTGCTCTAATCTGACAATCTGTAACCTACACCCCTCACCGTCACAATAATATTTCCTTCTTTATCGCCTATCTTCTCACGAAGCCTTTTGATTGTAACTGTAAGTGTATTATCATTTACAAAGTTACCTGCTGAATCCCATATATGTGATAGTATTTCTTCCCTTGTAAATACTTTTTTAGGATTTTGTAACAAAATTTTTAATATCTCAAATTCAAGCTTTGTAAGCTTAATTTCATTGTCTTCCTTGTACAATTTTCTTATATCAACATTCATCTTTAAATTAGCATATGTAAGCTCATTGCCGCTCCGGTTTCTTCTTAGCACATTCTTAATTCTCGATAGAAGTTCCATATTGCGGAATGGCTTTATAACATAATCATCTGCACCTAACTCCAACCCCATTACAACATCTTTCTCCTCATCTTTAGCTGTAAGAAATATGACAGGGGCTATATCATCAGCTTTAATCTTTCTGCAAAGCGAAAAGCCATCCCCATCAGGAAGCATTACATCAAGTATGACAATATCTATATTCCATACATCACCAGCTCCAATTAAAGTTCTATATTTTTCAGTGTCCTTTGCATTATCTAATATCTCCTTTGCCTGATATGCACTTCTTGCAACCCTGACATTATAACCATTATTGGTAAAAAGGTATTCCAGCCCCATAATTATTGCTTCGTTATCCTCTATTAATAAAATATTACTCATATCTTTTCTCCAATCTTAATTCTTAATTACACAGTTATCATAATACTACTGTTTAATACACTTTATTATTTAATCAGCTATTTTTCTTATTTTTCTTAAGTTCACATTATTATATAATATATACAATAAAATATTTTAATTGTATACCCTGTTTAATATATCCATACAAATATAGTTTCATTATTAAATAATATTTATCAATTTTGTCTGGGATTGAATTATTTTGATTGTATTTGAATTATTTTATGAATTGTATAAACAATAATTTTCGTGTATAATACATACTTGTAGTTTATACTATCAGGGGGAAACTTATATGTTAATAGGGAATTGTAACGTAACTGCTGAACTTGTAAGTTTAATTGTGGCCGGATTTTTGACATTTCTTATGTTATACTCCAATCCAAGAAAGACGAGTTCATACCAAATCATTCATTATGGAATACTTTTATCGATGATATCTATCGCCACGCAGCTTGCATTTTTTTATAGTCAGGCTCATACCGATATGTTTAACAGAGAATTAAGATTATTCCTGTCGTTAGCATTTTTAGCAGAATACCTTGTATTACTAATGATGCTCTATGTGTATATATGTCTTCTTTCAACAAGGACATTACATCACACGAAAAATCTGCAATCAAAAGTATTATCATTCGGCTGTACTTATGCTATTGCTGTTTTTGCATTTGCAGTATCTGGTAAATTACCGGATATAATTGATGGTTTACTGCCATTAGAATATTATATTAATTTTTATGCTATCTTTGGCATAATAACCTGTTTAATATGCCTTTTATCCATATTATTAAATAAACATTCAATTCCAAAGGTAGTCAATAAATATGCTTTAATATTTATTCCAGTAGATTTCATAATGCTTTCAGTTCAATTTATGACAAACAATATAATATTTTCAAGTCTCACATATGTATTACCATTTTTAATATATTATATATTATTTCACAGCAATCCATATGATGAACTTATTGGCTGTCAGAATATGCACTCCTTTGAAGCAAGATTTACAGACAGTGTATCAATGAAACGTAAATTTCTTGTTGTATACCTTAACTTTCCTCAGCTTAAAAATGTAAATTATGCTATTCATAATGAAAAAGTTGAAGAAACAGCCGCTAATGTATGCAGACGAATTGAAAAGCTTCATCATATGGTTCATATTTACCGATTTACCAATGATGAATTTGCTATGATTTTATATATCAAGGATGAAAACAAAATAAAGCAGTTTCTCAATAATGTGGAGATGGCAATAATTGATTATATGACTGCTTCATCTTACACAATTAACTACAGAATAGCTGCTATCCAGAGCAATCCTGTTGTATCATCAACACATAAGTTAAGCTCAATGTCAGCCTACCTTTTTAATAAAATTGCCAATGAACCGGGCAATCAGTGTTATCTTGCTACAGATAAGGATTACAAGGAATTTCACGAGGCATACAAGATTGAACAGCTTCTTCTTGATATCCGCAATAAGAATGACCTTGATGACGAACGTGTATTATGCTATGCACAGCCTATATTCAGTGTTAATAACAACAGCTTTAGAACAGCCGAGGCACTTATGCGCCTCTCACTTGATGGAACAATCATATATCCGGATAAGTTCATCCCTATTGCTGAGAAGAATAACTGTATTCATACTTTAACGCGAATAATTCTTAACAAGGTATGTAAGATTGTAGCTGAATTTGAGAAGAAATATGACTTTGATGCAATAACTATCAATTGTTCATCATCAGAATTATCTAATCGTAATCTTTTTGATGAACTTATGGCTATAATTAATTCCAATAATATTATGCCAGAACATATCCGTCTTGAACTTACAGAAAGTGCTATGTTTGATGATTTCAATATGGTTATTCACAATATGGAAAAGCTTAATGAGTCAGGTATCAAGTTCTATCTTGATGACTTCGGAACTGGATACTCTAACCTTGAAAGAATAATTGGCTGTCCATTTAACACAATCAAGTTCGATAAAACACTGCTTTACAAATCTCTTGATAACTCCGCTGTATCGGATATTGTATCTCACCTTACAAGCGTATTCAAGGAACAGGGATTTGTATTATTAATTGAAGGCGTTGAAAATGAAGAGCAGGCATCTTACAGCATAGATAAAGGCTTTGATTATATTCAGGGTTACAAATATGCTAAGCCACAGCCTGTTATTAATTTGAAGGACTACTTTGATAAGCAGGAAAAATCCATATCTTAATATTTTGCTTATTAATTGCATACTTATATAGTATTATAATCAGTGCCAGATTCCAATAAAATGGTTTGCAATGAAATACCGACCTATAATTGTTATGATTGATAATCTAACTATTATAGGTTGGTATTTTTTATATATGTAAATTGATGTTTTCCATAAATAAATATTTTTAATAATTACTTTTTCTTCTAATTATTAATATATTAATCCGCAATTCCTTATAAGCTAAATATAAAAAATGACCATTATACTTACCAATAATAAGTATAATGGTCATTATATATATGGGGATTTTAAATATAATCGTATAATAATACTACCACTAATTATTTAATCAATCCATTAATCCTATTCTTAATCAACATCCCACCAATCGTTGGCAGAGGTCTTTTCCTGTCACCCTTAGGTGCTGATTCTTTCTCAGCCTCAACAATTCGTTTCTTAATCTGTTCCATTTTATCATCTAACTGTGCAAGCTGGTTAGCACAATCTGATAATTCCAATGCAAGTATTTCAGCTTCGCTGTCTGGAATATTCTTCTTATATCTTAGCTTATGCTCAACACTCGCCCAGAAATCCATAGCAATTGTCCTAAGCTGAACTTCAACCTTCATTCTTCGTTTCTCATTCTGTAAGAATATCGGTATCTCAATAATAAGATGAAGACTTCTATAACCACTCTCTTTAGGATTCTTGATATAGTCCTTTTTCTCGATAAGTATTATATCGTCCTGCTGTAAAAGACAATCAGCAAGCATATATATGTCCTCTGTAAATGAGCATATTACTCTTATTCCTGCAATATCCCTTATATTCTGCTCAATAGATTCCATTGTAAATGGAACATTCTTCTTGTTAGCTTTCTTGATAATTCCTTCTGTTGACTTTATTCTTGTCTTAATAGTCTCTATAGGATTACGGTCATACTGTAAAGAAAACTGCTCATTAAGAACCTTGAACTTAGTCTCAACTTCCATAATTGCACATCTGTAATAAGCCATAAGTTCATTAAATGGCATTGTATTCTCTCTTATAAAATCAAAAACTTCATCTGACATAAGATTTTCTCGTATAAATCTCTGTTCTTCCTGTTTTAAAAAATCTTCAATACCCATTAGTTATTATAAGTCCCTTCCTGCTATTCGCTTGTAAAATGCTTTATCAACAGCACAATTATCCATTATGCAGTATATTCCTTCTAATATAAGCAAATGTATAATCTTCACCTTTCTCTGACAACATAACAAGTAATGAATACAATAATTCCTTAGTCTTCGGATTAATTATGTAATGATCCATTCCTCTCTTAAAATAATTCAAAGAATCTGCATCTGTGTACTTATCTTTATTATATATCTTACTCGCAGCTACCCTGTCACAAAACATTTCAATAACATAATTAACAGGCATTTCCATTCCTATAAGACTTCCATCACCACCTTTAGCTGGATAATCTATCCAGTATTCATAGTGGTGCTTATTTCTTCCTTTATGATGAAGCCACGCTGTTGAACAGCCCTCTGCTTCCCTCTGTGCATTATTCGGACTTCTGTTACCATCCTGATAATATTTTACACCTGGAATAAACTCTGAAAAGCTATATTTGGATAAGTCGTGCAATAGTCCCTGCTTATACAGACCCACACGAAAACAATTCTTCATAACCTCTAACTTATGCGTATTAATAGTATGCAAATGTCCAAAAAAATTATGAAAAAACTTACCCGGCTTCATTACTGTCAATCCTCCATGCCTGATTTTATCCTAACAGTCCGTTTGTTAGAAATTGTTAATTATTAAACTATCTTACCACGCACATTATACAGTATTCATATAAGCAAATTCAAGCATTACAGCAAGTCTTAATACGAAAAATCGAAAAACTTAATAACTTTATATATTCTTTATTGATTAATCTCACATATTACCTTGATGCCTTTATCGCTTCATCATAAAAGTATTCCTGTGAGTTAATCGACTCTTCACCTTCTTTAATACCTTTATGGTAATAGTTGCCGTCACTTCCCATAATTCTTGCTTTGACATTATCTTTAAGCATTATCTTAAACATATGTAATATACGCTCTTTAATACTTTCATCATATACCGGTCCAGCAACTTCAACCCTCTTAAGAGTATTACGTGTCATAAAATCAGCTGAGGAAATATACATCTTCATATCTGCACCCTTTCCGAATATATATATTCTTGAATGCTCAAGAAATCTACCAACAATACTTGTGATTGTAATGTTATCTGTATATCCGGCTATTCCTGCAACCATACAGCTAATTCCTCTTATAATCATATCAATCTTTACTCCGCTCATAGATGCCTCAACAAGCTTCTCTATTATAACCTTATCTGTGAGCGAATTAATCTTTATTCCTATATAAGCTTCCTTTCCTTCTTTTGCAATAGCAATCTGCTCATCAATTAATGAAAGGATTTTATTCTGTAAGCACTTAGGTGCAACGAGCAAATGCTCTGTATTTTCAACAACATCTCCAAGTCCGAGATTATTGAATACATCTGCTGTCTCCTTGGCAATAGCTTCACTTGAAGTAAATAAAGCAAGATCTGTATATAATTTGGCAGTTTTTTCGTTAAAATTACCTGTTCCAATATGTGTTATATAACGAAAATCTTCTCCGTCTTTATATGTTATAAGACAAAGCTTTGAATGAACCTTGATATGGTCTATTCCGTATATAATCTTACAGCCTGCTTCTTCAAGCCTGCGTGACCATTCAATATTATTC
>CEAX01033072.1_pt1 | contig 10780 bp, 5 predicted proteins | sample 554721 | NCBI WGS metagenome assembly CEAX01 (sample SAMEA3182098, study PRJEB8094) | gut metagenome | biome: human; feature: gut; material: Stool; isolation source: human stools | place: Canada | collected 2012-05-30 | reverse complement strand
ACGCTGACGGTGGTCTCGCTGCAGTGGTCAGCGGCGCAGCGGCTGATGGCCTGACCGATCATGTTGCGGGCGATGTTATCGCAGTTTTCCTTCAGGTCGGTCTCGTAGGCAGCCACACGGACAGCCTTCTCGTGGGTGAGCTCCTCGTCCACCTTGTGCAGCAGCACTTCGCGGGCGTCCTCCTGGCTCAGGCCGGCCAGCGTTTCCAGACGCTCCATCTCCTTGGCGCGCAGAGCGTCGATCTCTGCCAGACGCTCCTCGGCCTCGGCAGCGCGCTTTTTCAGCTCTTCTTCCTTCTTTTCCAGCGCCTCGGTCTTGCGGTCCAGCGCTGTCTCCTTCTGGTCGATGCGGTTCTCCTGACGGCTGATCTCCGCACGGCGCTGCTTGATCTCCTTGTCGGCCTCTGCCTTCTGGGCATCGACCTCGGCTTTCAGACGGAAAGCCTCGTCCTTTGCTTCCAGAACCGCTTCCTTGCGCTTCTGGTCAGCGGTCTTGATCGCCTCGTTCACCAGCCGGGTAGCCTCGGCTTCGGCGCTGCCGATCTGGGCTTCGGCGGTCTTTTTACGGTTGTTGTAACCAATAAAATAGCCCGCAGCCACACCGACAACAGCAACGATCAAGGCCACGATCACTCCGATCGCGGTCATTGCGTTCACTCTCCTTTGTTTCAATTCAATGCAAAATTAAAAGCAGGAGACGCTGCGCCGCAGGACACGGGCAATGATATAGAAAGAGCTTTCAATGCAAAAAGTGACACCAAAACCATACGCACCACCCAAAACCGGCGGCACGGGCAAAAGCATACGGCTTTTCTCTTTACGGTTCCATTTTATATCAAACAGGCACGCTTTGCCTGAAACGGGTACAGGGTCACACTGAAACCTGCGTACAGCGTCTTTGATTCCATACTACTAAATATAGTACGAAACATTTGCCCGCTTGTCAAGAGGAAAACCCTGCCCGCAGAACATTTTGTGCAGAAAAACAAAAATAAGATGACTGAGGGGGTTCTCTCCTTCAAACCAAAAGGGCTGCCCCGGAGAACGGAGCAGCCCTTCTGGTTTATGATGAAAAGAAGAAAATGAAGGAGAATAGCTTATTATTTGGCGGCTTTTTCGCCCTCCGGGAAGATGATCTTATTCACAAAGAAGAAGATGACCATGGAGATGCCGCCGTTGAGCACGGTGGTGCCGATGTTGTAGATGAAGTCCGGTACCAGCAGACCGGCCACTGCTACCCAGATGCAGTTGATGGAGTTGACGATGCAGGTGATGATGCAGAAGGCCAGCACATACCAGCCGATCTGCTTTGCCAGATTGCCCTTGCTGCGGAACACAAAATTACGCTGGATGGGGAAATTGATGCACTCGCCGATGACCATGGCGATCATGTAGGCGCAGAAGTAGGGCAGACCGCCGTGGGCGGCATCGTAGCCGAGGATGTTCCACTTGAAGGTCTCGCCGAACAGGGTGATATCAATGCCCGGCCAGCCGAAATCCACCACCGGCAGGCTTGCAAAGGCCTTGGGCAGAAATTGCAGCAGCAGGTACTTGAACACGGTGATGAGGTTGGACACGATGACGAACAGGCCGCCCTCGCGCACCCACTTGGCAGCGGCGGGGTGCTTTGCCGCGAAGTTATTCCAGAAATTCATAGCCTGCTTCCTTTCAGCTGTTTTTCAGACGCTCTTCCATGCGGCTGTTCAGCACGAGGTTCTTCACGGCCTCCACGATCACCCGCACAAGGCCGATGATCCAGAAGCCCTGCAGCTCCATCACGATGCCGTCCACCATGCCCATGCTGATAGCGCCGTTGGTCATTTTGGCCAGCGCACGCAGAGGCATATTGTACTGGAACAGGATGTTCAGGTCAGGCTTGCCCTTTTTGATGCTGCGGCGCAGCAGGGTGCCCAGCACGGCAGCCGCCAGCCAGCCGATGGGGCTGCGTCCGTGCCCCATCTCGCCCAGCGTCATGTTGCGGTCGATGTGTACCTTGTTCTCCGGGATGGGACGGCCCAGCAGCGCTTCAAACTCCGCGTCCGGCACATTCTGCACCTGCGCGGTGCGGTAATGCTCCAGCTTTTTGCCCGCATAGGGGTCGGGTGCGCCGGTGCCCGCCACCGTGACGGCGGCAGTCAGACGGATATCGGCGCTGGAAGCGCCCACCAGCAGCTGATAGCTGCCGCCCTCTACCTCCCAGCGGTCGGTCTTGACGTTCCAGTAGCGGAACGCCTTATCATCCAGCGGGATGGTGACGGTCTTGCTCTCTCCGGCTTCCAGCTGCACCTTGGTAAAGCCCTTCAGCTCCTTGGCGGGGCGGAAAACTTTTGCATCCGGCTTTGCCACATACAGCTGCACCACCTCGGCACCTGCACAGCTGCCGGTGTTGGTGACAGTCAGGGTCACGCCGGTTTCGTCTGCTTTCAGGTCACTGTACGCAAAGCTGGTATAGCTCAGGCCGTAGCCGAAGGGGAAGGCGGTGGGCACACCGGCAGTGTTGTAGTAGCGGTAGCCCACATACAGCCCCTCGCGGTACTCCACAGTGGGACCGTCGCCGCCGAAATGCGCCTTTGCGGGGGTGTCGGCGTAGCTGCGTGCCCAAGTCTCCGCCAGCTTGCCGCAGGGGTTCTGTGCGCCGGTGAGCACCTCGACCAGTGCGCCCGCACCGGCCTGACCGCCCAGGCAGCCGTAGACCAGCGCCTTGCAGTCCTTGACCCAACCGCTTTCCAGCGAGGAGCCCGCGCTCAGCAGCACCACCACATTGGGGTTTGCCGCCGCCACAGCCGCCAGCAGTTCCAGCTGGTTCTCCGCCAGCTTCATGTCGGCGCGGTCGATGCCCTCGCTCTCTTTGATCTCGTCCAGACCCATGCACAGCAGCACCACATTGGCGTTCTTTGCCAGCTGCACCGCCTCGGCCTTCAGCGTCTCGTCGGGCTTGCCCTGCCGGTCAAAGCCCTTGGCGTAGCCGACGCTGTTCAGGCCGCTCTCGGCAAGGCATTCCAGAAAGGAATCCACCTTGATGGAGTTGACAGCGCTGGAGCCTGCACCCTGATAACGGGGCGTCTGGGCAAAGTCGCCGATGACCGCCACCTTTTCCCCCTTTGCAAGGGGCAGCAGGCCGTTTTCGTTCTTCAGCAGCACGATGCTCTGAGCAGCAGCCCGGCGTGCCAGTGCGTGGTGGGCGTCGGCATCGAACTTGCCGGGTGCGGCGTCCACCGCCGCCTTGGTGGTGAACACCAGCTCCAGCAGTTCGTCCAGCCGGGCGTCCACGTCCGCTTCGGTGATCTTGCCGGTCTGCACCGCCTTCATCAGCTCCCGGATGGCGTCCCCGCCGGGGGCGGGCATTTCCAGCGTAGAGCCGTTCTTTACGCCAAGGGCGTGGTCGTTGCTGCCGCCCCAGTCGGTGACCACTGCGCCGTCAAAGCCCCAGTCCTTGCGCAGGATATCCATGAGCAGGTGGGTGTTCTCGTTGGCGTAGGTGCCGTTGACAAGGTTATAGGCGGACATGATGGTCTTAGGCTGCGCTTCCTTGACCACCATCTCGAAGCCGGTCAGGTAAATTTCCCGCAGGGTGCGCTCGTCCACGATGGAATCCGAGGCCATGCGGCGCAGCTCCTGACTGTTCACCGCAAAGTGCTTGGGGCAGGCGGCAATGCCGTTTTTCTGGATGCCGCGAACGTAGGCCGCAGCCATCTTACCGGCAAGGTAGGGGTCCTCCGAGAAATACTCGAAGTTGCGGCCGCACAGGGGGCTGCGCTTGATGTTCAGGCCGGGGCCCAGCAGCACCGACACGCCCTGTGCCGCTGCTTCTTCGCCCATGGCTGCGCCCACAGCCTCGCCAAGCTCCGGGTCCCAGCTGTTGGCAACGGTGGCCGAGGTGGGGAAGCAGGTGGCAGGCACACTGGGGTTCAGGCCCAGATGGTCAGCCGCGCCCGCCTGCTTGCGCACGCCGTTGGGGCCGTCCGACAGGGTAATGGCCGGGATGCCCTTGCCCGGCAGCGCCCGGGTGGTGAACACCGTGCCGCCGCTCAGCAGTGCGCATTTTTGTTCCAGGCTCAGGCTGTTGATGATATCTGTGTGTTTCATGGCATTTTCCTCTTTGCCTTTTCAAATCCAGAAAAGGCCCGCTGTTTTTACGCAGCGGGCCTTTGGTCTGGTTTCAGTTCAGGTGCTGCAAACGTTCAGAGCGTCTTGCCCTAGATCAGGCGTTGACTTCCTCTTCCTTGCGCTTTTTGTAGCCCTTGAGGGTCTTGACTTCCAGCGTCACGAACAGCAGAGCCACCAGAACATCGGCACCGATCAGGACGATCTGCCACTTTGCCATACCGGGGTTCAGGTTCTCCTCTGCGTATGCACGGCTGTTGACCACGGTGTAGAGGATGTTCTTTGCGGACTCGCGCAGGGCCTGCTTGCTGCTGTTGGTCAGCACGGTCACGGTGTTGAAGTCGTTGCCGGTGGTGCAGAGCATCAGGTCGTTGCCGTTGCGGACGCACTGGTCAGCAGTCATGTAGCCGGAGACGCCGAAGTAGTCTGTCTCGACGAAGCCCACGAAGCCCCACTCGCCGCGCAGGACGTTCTTCAGCAGCTCCTTGCAGCCGCCAGTCCAGCGGGTGCCGATGTAGTTGAAGGAAGACATGACCGCGTGGCAGTCTGCATCCTTGACGGAGATCTCGAAGGGCTTGAGGTAGATCTCGCGGATGGCCTGCTCGTTGGACCAAGTGCAGAGCATACCGCAGCGGTTGGTCTCCTGATCGTTCAGAGCAAAGTGCTTCATGAAGGCGTAGACGCCCTGCTCCTGAGAGCCCATGATGGCATTGGCAGCCATTGCGCCGGACAGCACGCCGTCCTCAGAGTAGTACTCGAAGTTACGGCCTGCGAAAGCGGAGCGGTGGATGTTCATAGCCGGTGCGTACCAGCCGGAAACGTCCATGTCGTCCGCCATCTTGCCGATGGAGGTGCCGAAGTCGTGTGCCAGATCGGTGTTCCAGGTAGCTGCGATCATCACAGCGGAGGGGAAGCCGATGGAGCCCTGCTGGGTGAAGTTGTTGTTGATGGAGGCGGGGCCGTCGCAGTCGATGGCCTGAACCTTACCAATAGAGGAAACGGCAACGGACTGGTAGCCGCCCAGAGCGATCAGGCTGTCCATATCGGATACGGTCAGCTGATCGAGGAAGGTATCCCACTGGGCGTCGTTGTAATCCACGCCCACCATGTCCTTCAGCTTCAGGCCGTTCTTGGCACCGGTGGTGGGAGCCACATCGTCGGCGTTGTTGAAGTCCTCGGGGTTCCAGTTGGAGTTGTTGTAGAAGGTTGCCTTAGCCTCTGCCGGCAGTTCAAAGTCTGCGGGAGCAGCGGTAGCCTCGGCGTAGTTCGCAAAGCCGTCGGCGCGGGACAGGTAGGTCACATTGCCCTCGGCAAAGTCGAACTTGTTGTCGGCGACCTCCACATCGCTCTCACGCTTGTTGGAAGCGTCGTAGACGATGTCGGAAGCCACGTTGTAGACCTTGGAGTCCAGAACGGTGTGGGAATCGGCGTTGATGCTGATGACGTAATCGCCCTTTTCCAGCACATAGCAGCCCTTGCCGTAGGTATCGTAGGAGGCCATATCCTCGGCCTTGAAGGTAACGGTGACGTTCTCGGAAGCACCGGGAGCCAGCTCGGAAGTCTTTGCAAAGCCGATCAGGTTTGCAGAAGCCTTCTCGATGCCGCCGTTGGTGTACGGAGGATTATAGTAGACCTCCACGACTTCCTTACCGGAGGCAGAACCGGTGTTGGTGACGGTGACATCCACAGTGATGGTGCCGTCAGCCTCGGTAACGCTGTTCAGGGTCTGGGTGAAGGTGGTGTAGCTCAGGCCACGGCCGAAGGGATACACCACAGTCTTGTCGTAGTCGATGAGGCCCTCTGCGGCAGCAGTCTCGTAGAACTTGTAGCCCACATAGATGCCCTCAACATAGTTGACAAAGGCGGGGATGGTATCAGCACCAAAGGAACTGGCCTTGAACTCGTCCATGTTGGTGTAGGTGAAGTTGCCAAAGTTGTTCGCGGTGGGGGTCTGGGTCAGGTCGTACACAAAGGTATCAATGGTACGGCCGGAGGGGTTCACATCACCGCAGAGGATGGAGCCCAGTGCGTTGAAGCCGCTCTGACCGGTGCCTGCGCACCAGACAACGCTCTTGATCTGGCTGTAATCCTTGACCCAGCCCAGCTCCATGGCGTTGGCGCCGTTGTAGACCACAACGACCTTATCAAAGTTCTTGCAGACCAGATCGATCATGTCCTTCTCGGTCTTGGACAGCTGCAGGTAGTGGTCGCCGGGCTCAAAGTCGTTGTAGCTGTGGCCTGCGTCGTAGGTGACCTGAGACACATCGGTGGGCAGGTCAGCACCTTCGCCGCCCACGCGGGTGATGACGACCATGGCGGTATCAGAGAAAGCCTTGGCGTTGTTCATCATCTCGTCGGTGTACTGTGCAGCCTCCGGCTCCGGCAGGGTCCAGTCCTGAGAGAACATGCCCACCTCCGGGCGGTCTGCACGGTAGGAGGTGTAGAAGTCGCTCAGCTCGGTGTTCAGCTCAAAGCCGGCATTCTTCAGGCCCTCCAGCAGGGTGACGGTGGGATAAGCATCGGACAGTGCACCGGAACCAGTGCCGCCGTAGCAGGGGTTGGTGGAAGCCCAGCCAAAGACGTTCAGCTTGCTGTTCTTGGCCATGGGCAGGGTGCCGTCGTTATCCAGCAGAACAATGCCCTCATCGGCAATGTTCTCGCACAGCTGGGTAGCGGATGCCACGTTCTCCTCGCTGACCTTGCCGCCGCCGGTGGCAAGGGTGACCATGGAGTACATGGGGCCGGTCAGGATCAGGTTCACGGTGATAGCCAGCGCCAGCACCATGCCCAGACCCGCCTGCCAGCGGATCAGATACTTTTTGGACTTGCTCTGCTTACGGCAGGCGATCATGACTGCGATCAGCAGAACTGCTACGACACCAAAGCCGATCAACTGCGATTTGATCGAGTTGAGAACCTTGATGACGTCATCCATATTGATGGACAACATAGTTTTCTCCTCCTTGTTTTGTCGAATCGGACAACGGCAGGGGACACCCCTGCCAGCTTGATTTTATGATACCAGAACTTGACGGAGAATTTTCAGTTTGTTCACAATCTGTCGTTTTGGGTACACAATTTGCAAAAGTTACAATAAGGTTTCAAATTTTATTGTGCTAATACACAAATATCACCGCATTGCATTTGTGCACCTTGCTAAATACAAAAAACGGCAGGGGATGCCTGCCGTAAAAATATTATTGCTTTTGGGGCAGCGGAAATAAGATCCGCAGGGTGCACCAGTTGTTTTCCCAGTGCATCGTCATGCTGCCGCCGTGCTGCCCGACGGTGGTGCGGACGCTTTTCAGGTCCGACCCCTGCTTTGGCAGACCGTCCGCATCCAGTGCCGGGGCGGCCTCTGTATAATGCTCGAACCGCAGCATGGCAAAGCCGCCCTGACTGTACACCGCCACCTTGATGAGCCGCTTTTCGGGGTCCGGCTCGGCGCGCACGGCGGCAATGGCGTTGTCCAGCGCCACGCCCACGATGGTGCACAGCTCCCGGATGGTGAGAAAGCCCAGCATCCTGCCGTCCGCCACGCTGGTGATGGTGATATTCTCCTGCTGGCATTCCATGGTCTTGGCGGTGAGCAGGGTATCCAGCACCGGGTTGCCGGTCTTGTTCTCGGCCTCGTACTGGCGGATATTCTGCTCCATGGCGGCAATGGCAGCGTTCTGCTTGGTCTGGTCCTGCTCCTCCCGGATGCGGGCAAGCTGGACTTTCAGCTCATGGTACCGCCGGTTGATGAGGTTGATGCCCTCCTTGCTGCGCTTGTACTGCTCGTACTGGCGGTGCAGTACCTCGTCCATGGCGGCAAGCTCGCTGTGCAAAGCGTTCTCCTGCAGCTGCTCGTGCTGCACAGATAAGATCAGCACGCCGGAAAAATCCACCAGAGTGCGGATGGAAAAAATGCTCATGTTGATCTCGCTGCCGGGCAGAAAGCCCAGATTGCTTACCGCAAAGGCAGTCAGCGCCAGCATGACCGCCGTCAGGGCGGCGCTGCCGCCGATCTGTAAGTGCCCGGCGGGCTGGGGACGGCGGTGCTGCAGATAGCACATGATGCCGAACAGCGTCCCATACACCAGTGCCAGCAACAGCAAAGAAAGCGGCTCCCATGGGCCGCGGGCGGGCCAGAGGGCGCAGTGCAGCTGCCACTCCACGCTGGCGGCAAGCTCTGCCAGAATAAACGCCCGTGCGCAGTGATACCCGGCTTCCAGCAGAGTGATGTTCCACATGCCCCATAGATATAGGTAGGAAAACCCGATGGCCGCTGCCATGCAGGGGATCCAGAGCCCGCCGGGCACATCGCCCGTCAGCCCCAGAAAGGCCGACAGCACCGCCGCCCACAGCAGGGTGACACCCCCGGTGACCGCTCTGGAAAAGCGGGGCGCAAGCGCCGGGGTGAACAGCAGCACCGCAAGACACTCGGCAAGGGCGGTGTACAGCCGGGGGATATCCGGCAGCGCGGTCATGAGCCTTCACCTCCGATGTAATCGGTCAGTGCGGCAAGAAAAGCCTTACGCTTGGGGCGGCTGACCTGCAGCTCGCAGGGGCCCACCTGCACGGTGCTCTGCCGCAGCTCCCGCACCTGTGCCAGATTGACAAGATAGCCGCTGTTGCAGCGGGCAAAGGGGCAGTCTGCCAGCTTTTCCTCAAAGGCCTTGAGGGTGCCGGGGGCGGAAAAATCGCCCTCATCGGTATAAAAATGCACCCGGTGCCCCTCGCTTTCCAGATAATAGATGCTTGCGGTGTCCAGCCGGCGCAGCCCGCCCTCCACCGGCACGGTCAGGTAGTGCTTTGCCCGCTTTTCCAGCCGGGCAACCGCCTTGAGCAGCTGCTGCGAAAAGGCAAAGTAGGGCACCGGCTTCAGCACATAGTCCAGCGCTCCCACCGAGTAGCCCCGGATGGCGTACTGCGCCATATTGGTGATGAAGATCAGGATGACGTCTGCATCCATCTGCCGGATGCGCTCGGCCGTGGTCATGCCGTCCAGATGCTTCATCTCCACATCCAGAAAAATAATGTCGTAGACCGCGCGGTAATCCTCCAGAATATCCACGCCGTCCGCAAAGACCGTCACTTCAAACTCTGTCCCGTACTGCCGGGTATACCGCCGGACATACTCCTGCAATACCCCCTGTACCTCCGCGTCGTCCTCTACGATCGCCACCCGGATCATGACCGCACCTCCCTTACCACACCTTTGTGGAACTGTTACGGCTCTATTATAGCGCAATCCCGTCCGGTTTGCCAAGGGGCACTCCGCAACAAAGGGCAGGGCAGCCCACAGCTGACCACCGTGGACGTCAACCCCTACCAGCTGGGCATGGAGGCTGCCAGCCAGACCATCAACCACATCGAGAACCCGAACCTTCTGGCCACAAAGATCATCGTGCCGCACAAGCTCATCCCCCGGGAGAGCTGCTGCCCGCCGGAGGAGCAGCGCTAGGAAGTGCTTTTTCAGCAAGACAGTGTCCGCTTCCGGGAGCTGCCGCGCAGCGCTTGCTATCCTGCCCCCAGAGTAGACAGCGTAAAAAACGCTGCATCCTCCGGGGGTATTTTTATGCCCAAAAAGGCACAAAAGAATGCCCGCCCACCTGTGGAAAACCACGGTGGGCGGGCATTTTATGGTTTATCGTTTGCGCGCTGCAAAAGCGTTCAGAGGGCGGTGGGCTGGGGTACCAGCCGGAAGAGCATTACGGGCAGCTCGCTGTTTGCAAAATCCAGCGTAAGGATGATCGTTCCGCGCTCTGTTTCAAAAGGCATCTCCGTCTGTGTGCCGTCCGGGGCAATGCGCACAAGCGTTTTGCCTTCCAGCAATCCGGCGGGCAGCGCGAGCCTTACCCGACCGGTGGGCTGCGTCAGGCTGCCTGCGGTTTCAAAGGCCACACTCAGGTATTCCCCGTTCGTCCGTGCGGTCACATCCTCCGCAGAAAGACTGCCGCTGTTAGCCCACGCCGTTGCCGCTTCGATCATTTCCAGCTGCGCGGCGTTTTCTGCCTGCCCGCACACGGGGCAGAAGGTCAGCGTTTCGCCTTCCGCAGTGCGGAAAGTAAACTTCCGGCAATCCGTGCTGCCAGTGTGCGCGCAGCCCTGCCGCAGACAACTGGCGCTCTGAGAGCCGGTTCCGTTCGGGGACCATGCACCGAACTGGTGCCCCAGCTGATCGGTCGGGTCTGCGGTGTAGCTGTCTTTGCAGCGGCTGCAGGTAAAAACAGTATAGCCGTCTGCTTCACAGGTGGGGGCTACGGTAACAGCCTGATAATCATGGTTCAGCGCGGGCAGTTCTGTATAGGTGGTATGGTCGCAGCGGGAACAGGTTTCGTAAGCATTCCAGCCGATTTCCGTACAGGTAGGGGCTTTTGCTGCGTATTGCTTCAAATCATGATTCAGCGCGGGCAGCTCTTTGCGGGTGGTATAGTTGCAGCCGAAGCGGGAGCAGGCTTCGTAAGCATCCCAGCCGATTTCCGTACAGGTAGGGGCTTTTGCTGCGTGCTGCTCCAGAGCATGATTCAGCGCGGGCAGCTCTTTGCGGGTGGTATAGTCGCAGCGGGAGCAGGTTTCGTAAGCATCCCAGCCGGGTTCCGTACAGGTAGGAGCTTTTGCTGCGTGCTGCTCCAGAGCATGGTTCAGTGCGGGCAGCTCTTTGCGGGTGGTATAGTCGCAGCGGGAGCAGG
>CEAX01039362.1_pt1 | contig 10873 bp, 7 predicted proteins | sample 554721 | NCBI WGS metagenome assembly CEAX01 (sample SAMEA3182098, study PRJEB8094) | gut metagenome | biome: human; feature: gut; material: Stool; isolation source: human stools | place: Canada | collected 2012-05-30 | reverse complement strand
TGCAGCATCCAGTATTATCTGCGCTTTTGGCTTGGCATCTGCCGCACCTCGCTCGCCGTATCGGCACTTAGAATTATGCGGTATTGCCATAACCATTATACAGGCCCGCTCCCGCGCCTGACAATGGGCAGCTGGGGGAAAATGTGCCGCAGGGCAAAGTTTTTCGGTTTTGTGCTGCTAACTGGCCGAACAGCCGCCGGGTGTGCTATAATAAACCATGAATAAAAACCGCCGCCCCGGCGGAAAGGAGAACTCAATGAAAGATTCCATCAAAGCTCTACGCGAGCTGGAGAAAAGACTGTATGCCTACCAGTACGCAATGGCCGTTGCCGATTATGACAGTGAGACGGTAGCCCCGCCGGAAAGCAGCGCGGGCCGCGCCGAAGCCATGGAGGTGCTGAGCCGCGCCTACTTTGACCAGCTGGTCAGCGCTGACACCGCCGCCCTGCTGCAGCGCGCTGCCGCTGATGCCGAAACCGAACAGGAAAAGGCAGAAGTGCGGGAGTTGCAGCGCAGCTATGACGAGATTGGCAAGATCCCGGCAGAAGAGTACGCCGCGTTCACCAAGCTGACGCAGGAAAGCATGCCCGCATGGGGCAAGGCAAAGCGCGGCAGTGACTTTGCCAGTTTTGCCCCGTATCTGGAAAAAATTGTGGAATCCCTGCGCGCGCAGGCCCACTATTTTGCCCCTGACCGCGACCCGTATGAAGTCTGGCTGGACCGCTATGAACACGGCCCGACCATTGCCCAGTGCGATACTTTCTTTGCCGCCCTGCGCGAGACCATTGTGCCGCTGCTGGCTGCCATAAAAGAGCGCGGCAGCGCCATCCGCACCGACTTTTTGTATCAGGATTGGCCCATTGAGCAGCAGCGCAAGCTTTCCAAAAAGATCATGGAAGTGTGGGGGCTGGACCCGGACCACTGCGTATTGGGCGAAACGGAACACCCCTTTACCTCCGGCTTCTGGCACGGCGATGTGCGCATTACCACCCATTATATGCCGCAGGATATGTTCTCCAACCTGTACAGCGTGGCGCACGAGGGCGGCCATGCCCTGTATGAGCTGAACGTTGACCCCAAGTATGATTATACCACCCTGGCGGGCGGCGCAACCACCGGCCTGCACGAAAGCCAGAGCCGCCTGTTTGAAAACTATGTGGGCCGCAGCCGCGCGTTCATCCACTATTTGTATCCCACTTTGCTGGAGCTGTTCCCCCAGCAGCTGAACGGCGTGACCGAGGAAGAGATCTACCGCGCCGTCAACCGCGCCGAGCCGAGCCTGATCCGCACCGAGGCGGACGAGCTGACCTACTCTTTGCACATTATGGTACGGTATGAGCTGGAAAAGGCCCTGATGCAGGGCACCCTGACCGTGGCCGACCTGCCCGCCGCCTGGAACGCCAAGTATAAGGAATACCTTGGCGTGGATGTGCCGGACGATACCCACGGCTGTTTGCAGGATATCCACTGGGCAATGGGTGATATGGGCTACTTCCCCAGCTATGCGCTGGGTAGTGCTTACAGCGCACAGGCGGTGGATGACCTGCGCAAAACCATGGACCTGGACGCCCAGTGGGCCGAAGGCAACATGCAGCCGCTGAAGGACGCTCTGCGCAGCCGCGTGTGGCAGCATGGCCGCGCCAAGGAACCGCAGTGGCTGGTGCAAAGCCTGTGCGGCGGCGCATTTGATGCCGCCCACTACACCAACTACCTGAAAAACAAATATACCGAGCTGTACGGCCTGTAAGCACAGCCGGTAAAAATAAAACAAAGCGGGCGCGCCGTCTACTGTAGGACGGTGCGCCCGCTTTGCGATATAAGTTGGAAAGAAGAGGTGCGATTTATTTTACGGTGTCGTCCGGTTTGGCGGGCTCTGCGGGCTGCGCCTGCACAGCGGCAGCCTTTGCAGCGAGCTTAGCCTGCTTTTTCTCCGCCCGGCGGGCCTTGCGGCGCTTGAGGGCGGGCCGTGCCACCAGCAGGATGGCAAGCACAATCAGTACCACCGGCCACAGGTAAACCACCACCAGGATGAGATCTTCGGCCCCATCCACAAAGCCGCGCCAGCCGCTGGTAACGGCTTCCACAAACTTTTCGCCAAAGGTGGTGGCGGTGGGGGTCAGTACCCGCACTTCCTGCAGGGAAATATCCACGGTGGAATAGCGCACCTGGTTATCCATCAGCCGCATCTGGCCGGTGTAGCTTTCCAGCTGATACTGCACATCCGAAAGCTGGCTTTCAATTTCCAGCAGGTCGGCGGTGGTTTCAGCTTTGTCGGCCAGGGCGTTCAGCCGGTCACGCTGGTCGTTCAGGGCTTTCAGGCGGGCTTCCACATCTACATACTCAGCAGTAATGTCCTGCGCACTCTCGTTCAGTGAGGTCACGTTCCCGGCTTCCCCGGCGGCGGTCAAAAAGCTGCGGTAGTTTTCGGCGGGGATGCGCGCGGTGTAATAAGTATAGCGGCTGCCGGAATCCTTGCTGCCGCCCTGGTCAGTGCTTTCCAGGTAGCCGTTCGCGGCGGTTACGGCCTCCTGCAAGGCGGCGCGGGTGGTATCATAGTCGGTGGTTTCCATCCGCACGCTGGCGTTATACACGATCTTGCGGCTGCTTTCCACCGTGGAAGGATCCATCATCGAGCTGGTCAGATCGTCTGAAGAAAAACTGCTGCCTTCCCCGGCTGCGGCGCTTTCGGCGCTGTAAGATTCATAGTCTCCGGCATCCTGGTTGCTAAAGGCGGCGGTATCATTAGAAACAGCGGCGGAGTAGGTGCTGCGGCTGGTGGAACCACAGGCAGCAAGGCTGAGCGCCAGCGCGGCGGATGCGGCAAGGCTGGCAAAGCGGGATAGTGTTGTATGTTTCATAGGGCACGCTCCTTATTGTGTTGTGTGGTAAGGGGTAAGCCAAAAGCAATATCTGCTTCCTTTACCAGTATAACACGGAAGTGGCACCGGAATGTTACAGCTTGATGTCAAAAAAAGCGGGGTGCGCCGCAAAACCGGCACACCCCACAAAAATAATTCTAATTATTCAGCTTTTTGACCAAGAACCTTGATGTCGTCATTGTCCGCAAAGGCAACAGCGTTGTAACCAGCGGCTTCCAATGTGCCGAACTGCTTGCCCAGCTTTTTGGCCTGGGGCAGAACCGTCACATCATAGGCTGCGCGCAGGGCATCGGCCTTGGCCAGCACGGCGGCGAAATCGGCATCCTTCAGATACAGCAGAGCCAGCTTCTGCTTGGCACCGGGGATCTGGTAATCCTGCTCCAGCAGAATGCCGCAGACGCGCTCGAACCCGATGGAGAAGCCAACGGCGGGCACCTGCTGGCCAATGAACTTGCCAACCATATTATCGTAGCGGCCGCCGCCTGCAACAGCGCCGCTGAACTGCGGGCAGGTCACTTCAAACACCATGCCGGTATAGTATCCCTGGCCGCGCACCAGGCTGGGGGCATAGGCAATGCCGTAACGGCCGTTGGCAATCTTTTCGGCGGTGGCGATGACATAGCGCAGGTCGGCGGTCAGGGTCTCGTCCCCAACGCGGGCGGTCACGGCGTCCAGGCTGAAATCCCCGGCGCGCAGGAACTCATCCAGCGCTTCCACAGCGGCGGCGTCAAACTCTTTTTCCAGCAGCTCTTTCTTTACGCCGTCTGCACCGATCTTATCCAGCTTGTCAAAGCTGATGCAGACGGAATCCAGCTGGTCAGCGGCAAAGCCCATCTTTTCCAGCATGGCGCGCAGGATGCGGCGGTCGTTGATGTTGACAGTGAAATCTTTGAAACCGATGCGCAGCAGAGCGCGAGTGGTCACATCGATCAGCTCCACCTCGGCATTGGGGGAAGAATCGCCCAGAATGTCGATATCACACTGCACAAACTCGCGCAGGCGGCCCTTCTGCGGGCGCTCGGCACGGTAAACGCGGTCGGTCTGGATCACCTTGAAGGGGTTGGGCAGCTCGTTGCGGTTGGCAGCGTAGTAACGGGAAAGCGGCAGGGTCAGGTCATAGCGCAGGCCCATATCGGAAAGCTGCTTTTCATCGCCGGAGCGCAGGGCAGCGGCCAGCTTTTCGCCGCGCTTGAGAACCTTGAAGATCAGGTTCAGGTTATCGCCGCCATCGGATTTGTCCAGGTTTTCCATATCCTCCAGGATGGGGGTGGAAATACGCTGGAACCCGGCGGCACGGTAAGTATCCAAAATTTGGCCCTGAATGTAATCGCGCAATGCCTGCTCGCGCGGCAAAAGGTCGCGCATGCCCTTCAACGGCTGTGTTTTCATGGTTGTTCCTCCCTATTATCTGCGCGGGCAGCGGCCCGCGGAAAGATCAAAAGATATACCTCTTTATCATATCTGTCCCGGCGTTTTTTGTCAACAAAAACGGGGCATACTGAAGCTGTATCAAACTGTGTGGAACTGGAAGGATAAGGAGGAAGAACACCATGCCAAAACAAAACGGCAACCCCAAAATTCTGGCCGCCGGTGCCGCCGTGCAGCTGCTGACCGGCATTCCGGCGGCGTGGGGCGTGTTCCAAAAGCCGGTCATGGCGCAGTACGGCTTTTCCCGCGGGCAGGCCATGCTCAGTTTTGCCATTCTGGTGGCAGGGTATGGCATCGGCTGCGCCATCGGCGGTTTTGTGCAGGATCAGCACGGCCCGCGCTATGCGGCCCTGTGGGGTACCGCGCTGCTGGGCGGCGGCAGCATGGGGGCAGCGCTGGTGCCGCAGGGCAATGCGGCGTTGTTCTTTTTGGTGTATAGCATCCCGGCGGGGGTAGGCAGCGCCTTTTTGGCCCCGGCGGTGCTGGCCTGCGCCCAAAAGTGGTATGCCAGCCGCAAAGGGCTGGCAACGGGGGTCAGCGGTGCGGCTATGGGGCTTTCCGGTGCGTTTTTAACCGTTTTTGTGGGTTTTGTGGAAAACCGCTGGGGGATGCGTGTCTGTTTTGCCGCGCTCGGTGTGGTGGTGCTGGCGGTGTGCGGGGCATCCGCCGCCGTGCTGCAAAATCCACCCCAGCCCGCCGGCCAGCCAAACGCAAAAGCGGCAAACGACCTGCCGCCCCACCGGATGGTGCGCACCACGCAGTACCGCCTGTGTGTTGCGGGGGTGGCGCTGGCAGCCCCGCCCATGCTGCTGTTCAGCCCGGAGATCCTGACCATTGCAGCGGACCGCGGCCTGCCGGAGCAGTGGGCGCCCTTGTGCGTGGCAGTGGGCAGTGCGGCCAGCGCAGCAGGGCGGTTGCTTTGCCCCGCTGCCAGTGACCACTGGGGCCGCAAACCAGTTTTGTACGGGGTGTATGCGGCCCTGGCGGCGGGCAGCATCGGGTTTGCCTTTGCGCAGGGGTGGTGGGTGCTGGCGGCTTACTGTGTGCTGACCTGCTTTTACTCCGGCGGCGCGGCGGTGCAGCCCGCCTTAAATACGGACCTGTTCGGCCTTGCCCATGCGGGGGTCAACTATGGCTTGATCGCCCTTGGCATGAGCGCCGGCAGCCTGCTGAGTTATGCGGGCAGCCAGCTGCTGGATCTGCCTGCCCGGCATATGCTGGCGGTAGCCAGCGCCGTGGCGGGCGGGATATGTTTCCTATTTGTAAAACCTGTAGCAACGGTTGAAAAGCAGCAGGGGAACGGGTAAAATAATACAATACAGTTACCCGCACGCCGCAAAGCCTGCGGGAAAAAGACCCGGAGGTAATTTGAACCATGCGTTCTGACCAACAGCAAGCGATCAACCGCTTGGCGGGCACCTCGGCAACCGCTTTTTTGTGCGCGGTGCTGTGCGTATACCCGCTGTACATTGATAAATTTTCCAACCTTGGTGTGACCAAGTTCACCGGCTGTTTTACCCTGTTTCTCTTGTTCCTGATCTGGCTGGTGGCCTGTACGGCCATTGGGGCCCGTGCGCCCCGCCCGCGCAACGCCAACGCCGGACGAGATGTAACCCTGTGGGGTGTGCTGGCCTTTGCAGGCACTAGCCTGATTTCCACCTTTACATCGCTTTCGCCCACGGCGTCCACCTGGGGGCTGGGGGGCTATTACGGCGGGTTGATGCTGGTGCTGTTTACCGCCGCCGGGTACTGGGCTGTGCGCAGCTACCTGGACCTTGAAAACCTGGATTTTGTTTTCTGGGTGCTGGGCATTACCACAAGCATTGTGGCAGTTTTGTATGTGCTCAACATCTTTAACATTGACCTTATCGGCGCGTATGCAGACACCGCCGTGGTGGAGCGCGCACAGTTTTTCTCAACCCTGGGGCAGAAGGACTTTAACGGCTGCTTTTTCTCGGTAGCGCTGCCCATTGTGTTTTACCAGTTCCTGAACGCCAAAGATACCAGAACCGCTGTCTGGACCGGCATTCCGGCAGCGTTTGGCGCATTGGCGCTGGCCGTTGTGGATTCAGAGGCGCTTGCCCTGGGCATCGGCGCGGCGGTGATGGTGCTGGTCTGCCATAAAAACTTTACCACCCGCCACCTGCGCCGTGCGGCGCTCATCAGTGCGGCGTTCTTCGGCTGGGCTGCCTGGATGCATTACATGCGTGCCAGCGTTTACACCCAGGGCGGCACCGCCCTGCTGGCCAAACTGGGCGCGTGGCAGGTGGCACTGCCCTGCATGGCGGCAAGCCTGCTGCTGTGGCTGGTGCTGTTTGTGCTGGCCCGCAAAGGCATTGCAGCGCAGGCCCCACTGTACCTGCCGGGGCGGGGCATCACCATTGCTGTGCTGGCGGTGGGGGCGTTGGCCTTTGTGCTGGCCAATGCAATGCCAAACCTGCCCCTGCCGGAAAGCCTGCATAACCTGCTGGTGTTCAACGATGACTGGGGTACCTACCGCGGCGTGGCCTGGCGCGCTGCGTTTGGCACCTGGGCGGACGGCAGCCTGCTGCGCAAGATTGTGGGCATTGGCCCCGGCATGATGCATACCGCCGTGGCCGCCTGGGCAGGCGACGCCATGACAGCCCGCATGGCAACGTTCTATGCCGCGCATAACGAATATCTGGAACAGCTGCTGACGACCGGCATTCTTGGCTTGGCCGCCTGGCTGCTGCTGGTGGCGGCCCACCTGCGGCGCGGGGAACGGAGCTGGAACACTCCCGGCGTGGCCCCAGTTATGCTGGCGCTGTACAGCTATCTGGCACAGGCGGTGGTATCCATCCGGGTATCCATGGTGTTTCCGCTGGTTATGCTGCTGTTCGGTGCGCTGGCGGCCCTGACGGCCCCGGAGCTGCCGCAGCCTGCCGCCCCCGCGCCCCGCGGCAAAAAGCAGCAAAAGCCGGAACCGCTGCCGCCTAAGAACGCCTGGTATTTTGCCAAAACCGTGCTGGCTGCTGTGTTGTGCATGGCAGCGGCAAGCGGCATTGCGCCGCTGCTGTTCGGCTTTCTGATGGGATAAAGCAAAGGAGGGGGGGCACTGTGGCTGTGCTGCGCTCCTGCACCCCGCTTTCGTTTCCAATCTGCCGATTGGAATAGATTTTAGAATTCTTTTGACTGGTGAAAACGCCGCCCCGCAGGCAAAACGGGGCGGCGTTTTGCTGAATATGCAGAAAATGGCAAGAAAAATTTATCAAAAACAGACGGTTAGAAAAGACTAACATCTTGAAAAAAGGCCACTACCCTCGTATAATAAAATTAGCTGTGAAAAGCTTGACAATGGACGGCCGGAACGCACAGCCCCCGCGCAGGCTTGCTGATGTTTGTGCGGTGCAAATGGCACCGGCTTCCGACAATAATGCAAAGGAGAGAATATTATGATCGAATACTCCGCACAGGTCAACAATATGTGCCCGATCACGAAGGGTCCGAAGCATGGTCCCGCTCCCATCCCTGAAGAGGGCGAATGGGTCAAGGCCTATAAAATTGAGGACATCAGCGGCTATACCCACGGTGTGGGCTGGTGCGCACCCCAGCAGGGTACCTGCAAGCTGAGCCTGAACATCAAGAACGGCATCATTGAGGAAGCTTTGGTTGAAACCATCGGCTGCTCCGGCATGACCCATTCTGCTGCTATGGCTGGCGAGATCCTGCCCGGCAAGACCATCCTGGAAGCACTGAACACCGACCTCGTCTGCGACGCTATCAACGTTGCAATGCGTGAGCTGTTCCTGCAGATCGTTTACGGCCGCAGCCAGACCGCTTTCTCTGAGAATGGCCTGCCTGTCGGCGCTGGTCTGGATGACCTGGGCAAGGGCCTGCGTTCCATGACCGGTACCATCTTCTCCACCAAGGCCAAGGGCGTTCGCTACCTGGAGCTGACCGAGGGCTACATCCTCAAGACCGCTCTGGATAAAGACAACCAGGTCATCGGCTATCAGTTCGTCCGTCTGGGCAAAATGCTGGAAGCAATCCGCCATGGCATGGACCCGAAGGAAGCTTACGAGAAGAACATCGGCACTTACGGCCGCTTCTCTGCTGAGCAGGGCGCTGTCAAGTACATCGACCCGCGTGAAGAATAAGAGAGGGAGGAACATAGATTATGGCAACTTTTGAATCCCAGAATCGCCGTATGCCCAAGATCGAGGCCTGCCTGAAGGCCAACGGTCTGGAGAGCCTCGACGCCTGCAACGAGATGCTGCTGGCCAAGGGCATCGACTGCGATAAGATCATCCGCGGCATCCAGCCCATCTGCTTCGATAACGCCGTCTGGGCTTACACCCTGGGCACTGCCATTGCTGTCAAGCGCGGCCTGAAGAGCGCTGCTGACTGCGCTGCTGCCATCGGCGAAGGCCTGGAAGCTTTCACCATCCCCGGCTCTGTTGCTGAACAGCGTAAGGTTGGCCTGGGCCACGGCAACCTGGGTGCCATGCTGCTGCATGAGGACACCCATTGCTTCGCTTTCCTGGCTGGCCACGAATCCTTTGCTGCTGCTGAAGGCGCAATCGGCATTGCCCGTACCGCCAACAAGGTCCGCAAGGAACCCCTGCGTGTTATCCTGAACGGCCTGGGCAAGGATGCTGCCCAGATCATCAGCCGTATCAACGGTTTCACCTATGTCAAGACCGATTACGACTTCAAGACCGGCGAACTGAAGGTTGTTGAGACCATCCCGTACTCTGACGGCGAGCGCGCTGCTGTTAAGTGCTACGGCGCTAACGACGTTCTGGAAGGCGTTGCTATCATGAAGGCTGAGGGTGTTGAAGTTTCCATCACCGGTAACTCCACCAACCCGACCCGTTTCCAGCACCTGGTTGCAGGCACCTACAAGAAGTGGGCCCTGGAAAACGGCAAGAAGTACTTCTCCGTTGCTTCCGGCGGCGGCACGGGCCGTACCCTGCACCCGGATAACGTGGCAGCTGGCCCGGCTTCTTACGGCCTGACCGACTCCATGGGCCGTATGCACGGCGATGCCCAGTTTGCTGGTTCCTCCTCTGTGCCCGCTCACGTTGAGATGATGGGCCTGATCGGTGCCGGCAACAACCCGATGGTTGGCATGACCGTTGCCTGCGCTGTTGCAGCTTCCCAGGTAAATGCCTGAGTCAACAGCAATAACTTAATTAGCGATTGAAAAAGCGCCCGATGCAGATTTTCTGTATCGGGCGCTTTTGTTGAATTAGAAATTAGGAATGAGAAGTAGGAATTGGAGATGGGGCGGAGGGATTCTTAATGAATAAAGAATAAATAATAATTGTGGTGGACCGCGGCGCAGAAGCGCCGCTCAGAAAATTTTAGGTTTGATGGTACTTGAAAATGTGCGGCAAACGCAACGCCTAAAACAAACGCAAAACGATGCCCGGAAAGCGCACAACCCCAAATTACAGCTCAATCTCCTGCAGACGCAGCAACGCCAGAATATAAATCTTCAACGCTTCAATCAGCTTTTCAAACGGGGTGCCCTCGTTGGCACCGTGCATGGGACCGGCGAATTCCGGCAGCTCAATGTCGGTATGCTCCGGGCCAAAGCTGACGGCATACGGGAAGTGACGCGCATAGGTACCGCCGCCCATGGTAAAGGGCTTTTTGTTTTCGCCGGTCACATCGTTGTAGGTGGTGATCAGCGTTTGGATGGCCGGGCTGTCCGCTGCAATGTAGAACGGCACGCGGGAAGATACATCCTCCAGCGTGGCAGCGGTGCCACACACCTGGGTCATCATTTCGGTCAGGTGCTCCGCGGTGGTGGAAGTCGGGTAGCGGCAGTCAAAGCTCTGGCGCAGGCGGCCATCCTTCATCTCGATGGTGCCGCCAATGATGGTCAGCGGGTCAAACACATCGTCGCTGGCGGCAATGCCCAAGGCGCTGCCGTCCGTGGTGGCGTGCAGGGTGTGCAGCACCTGCAGATAAGCGGTCTCGGCCGGGGGGCAGACCTTGCTTTCCAGCAGGCAGGTAACGATCAGCCCAATGGCGTTTACGGTGCCTTGCGGCATGGCGGCGTGGCCACTTTTGCCCCAGCCACGGATGATGGTGGTGCCGTTCTCACCAGCTTCAAAGGTCACGCCCTCGGTCTGTTTCAGAGCGCTTTCCGGCAGGCGGACGGTGCAGGCTGCGCGGTCGGGCACAGCGTTGTGGGCAACGCCGCCCACAAAATCAACGATTACACCGTTTTCCAGCACGGGGCTGACCAGCTCGCCGCCAAAACCGCCTTTTTCGCCGTTGCATACCGGGAACTCGGCGTCCGGGGTAAAGCAGAAAGCGGGCTGCTCAAAGTGGGCGGCAAAATAGTCTACGTCGTGCATGTTGGTTTCCTCGTTGGCACCCAGCAGGGCTCGCACGGGGTACTTGAGGGTAACGCCGTTGTCTTTCAGGTATTTCAGGGCATACAGGCACAAAATGCTGGGGCCTTTGTCGTCGGCCACGCCGCGGCCCAGCAGCCAGCCATCCCGCACGCGCACGGTGTAGGGGTCAGCATCCCAGCCGTTGCCCTCGGGCACAACGTCGGTGTGGGTGATGGTAGCCAGATACTTCTGGCC
>CEAX01002682.1_pt1 | contig 10913 bp, 16 predicted proteins | sample 554721 | NCBI WGS metagenome assembly CEAX01 (sample SAMEA3182098, study PRJEB8094) | gut metagenome | biome: human; feature: gut; material: Stool; isolation source: human stools | place: Canada | collected 2012-05-30 | reverse complement strand
CGCGCACCGGGCATTCGCCGTACAGGTAGCGGGTTTCGCTCGCCTCTTCGGCCACGGGCGACAGCGCGGCTGAAGCGGGAGGGGGCAGGGCGTCGCCGTACTTCTCGATGACGTCGAGGCACCACCGCCGGAACTCCTTGGCGACGGGCGTACGGGCGAGCATGGCGAGGAGGTGGCAGCCGCGCAGGGAGAAGATGCGGGTTTCCTGCGGCCCGCCTTCCGTGGGGAGTGTGATCACGGCGGTCATGGATGGAGTAAACTCGTCGGCGTGACGGGTGTAGAGTTCAATTATTCGTTGAACAGAGGAATATTGTAAGGCTGTCGCAATTTGCGACCCCCTTATCCAACACTGTGAATTTTGAGGGATTACTTCGAACTCTACCGACTGGAAGCAAAGGGACTGTGGCATGATGAACCTCTCTGAATTTCTGAGTAGCCCTTGGCAATAGCAAGGGCCGGGAGCTCAGAACTGTCAGAGAACAGCCAGGCCTATTCCCCGCAAAGCGGGTATTGTATTAGCCTACTCCCGACCCGGAAAGTCGATAGATACACCTCTCCTAAAAGGAAGGCGCAAAAAGAGCCACTTTCACGGGTTGGCATCCGTCTCTGAAGGAGTTTCTGAGGCTCCGTGTCGGAAACACAACATGAAAGTGGCTGATTGTCAAGGACTACAAGTTGTACTTTTCTGAAATTTCGATCAACCTTATAAATTTTTTACATTGTTTGTTGAGTGATGTTATAATATTTTCTTCTATATTTTCAGGTGTACAATAATATATATCCCTATTTTCTCTCGTTGGTGAGAATGCGTTTTTAGAATATCTTAACACTATTTCATATAATACGGGAAAATCATGTCCTTTTATTTTTATTTGTATCCCAAACTTAGCCCATTCTGGACCATGTTTTTCAGTTATTAAATTTTCTATATATTGTTTAGATTCGTATAAATTACATCCTGTATCTAAGCGATGTTTGACCATCTCATCTATATATGATTCTATCAAATCATAATTTTTATCATTTTTGACTATTATATTTTTATATATATCGAGAGACGATTTTTTTATGCGAATAAACTTTTCAGAATCAGTAATTTTATTTTCTTTTGAAAGACCTAGGCCTTTATTGTTTTCTAGGTTTAAATGGTATAATGTCATATCTGTATGGTATGACATTATAATAAAATCACATCCTATCCAACACTTATTCGCATAAGACGGGATAGCATTAATTAAAATTAAATATGATAATATAATTAATAGTTTTTTCATTTTTTCTCCCGCGATGCGTTTCAATATCTGCACAACCATTATATTCACTAGAATTTTCTCTTTAGTATCCGTTATCAGAAAACAAATAGAAAGGGAACCGAACCGGAATAACACGCAAAAAAGGGGAGTGTGGGCACACTCCCCTAGGGATGAGCCGGGGGGTTGTCTCTCCCCGGCTCGGGCAACATGGACAAAGGGCGTCCATGAGTACCGCCGTACTCTGTACGGCGCAACCACTCATGAGGACAATTATAAAATGGCTTGTATCAAATGCCCTAAGTGCGGTCGCTCTGTTCCCACGTCCAAAACGGATACCATCAACATCATGCCTGAGTCCTTCCACGGGTATACCATCCACATTCAGCGTGTCCGGACGTGCCATTGCCCGTGTGGGGCGGTAGGCCGGACGCCGGTGTTTTTCGGAGAAACGATCTGGTCGGGGATTGAAAAAGGCAGTCTTGCGCAGCCCTGAGCAGCCCTGTGCAGGATTGGCATTAACAAGCTGACAGTAAAGGTAAAAAAGATTCATACTTCCCTCAACGGCACAAGCCGTTGGGGGATTTTTTTATGTACTCATACTCGAATTACTTTTCGGCGTTCGTTGATGGGCAGGGCGGCATACACGTTCAGGAGATGAACGGAAGCCGCCAGATCGGCGTCTCGATCGAGAAATATCGGGAAGTCGAGTCCGTGGCCAACGACGCACTGGCTCAGGTTGAAGCCTACCACAAACAGCTTGTTGATGCAGGGATCATCAAGCCCAAGCTTACGGCGGAAGATCAGCTTGCGGCTCTTACGCAGCAAGTCGCTATTCTGACTGATAAACTTTCCAAAATGACACCGCAGGGGGTGGAACATGAACTTTGTGGGCCTCGCCAAAGCGTTTCTGCCGAAAGATAGCCCGTGGTTTCAGCGCATCGAACAGACGCAGCAGATCGCCGCACAGTTCCCGTCAACGAAAGGCGGCCTGACCGACCTCATGCGGCAATACAACATCAATCAGGAAAAGTTCCAGCAAGCTCTTGGGGCGCTCAACAATCCCATGATTTCAGGGATGCTGAACCGTTTTCAGCCTGGAGTGACAGACAAATTGCGCGACATTGCACAAGAGGTTTCGACTACGGAAACGCCGCCCTCATCTCAGGACAAGAACACGGCAGCCATTTTGGACGGCCAGAAGGATCTGTACATCCGCGATCTGGAACGTATCGCCACGCAGCAGTTCATCACCAGCCAGAACGAGCAGACCCGCAACCTGATCAACATGTCCACGGCTCAGGCCGAGGCCAAGGGCGCGGCTCAGAACTGCGAACTGAATCACCGCCTGGACGTGATCCAGGCCGAAATGCTGAAGCGGCCTCCGTTCATGCCGTTCGGAGCGCTCCCCGTCGCCGGGTGCAGCAACCTGCCGACTGGCTGCGGCTGCGGTAGCTTCGGCTCCTTCGCCTAAATCCCCCCTCCCTGACAGGGCGGGCCGTCTCCTGCATGGCGGCCCGCCCGCAACCCCTGCTCTGCCGGAGGTACGACATGAGCGCTTGCTGCAATACCGTCCCGGTCATCACGGTCACGAATATCGCCGTCAACACGACTACGAATATCGCCACCCTGACTTTTTCCGGTTCTCTCCCCTCTTCGGGATGCTTCAATATCCGTATTCCAGGCGGGTGCCGATGCCTGCGCATCAACCCGTGCTCCACGGCTCGCGTCCAGCTGACCAACGGGACGACAACCTATACAAACGTCCTTGCCCGTTGCAGCAATTATCTGCTCCTTGGGCAGATTGCCCGGCACGTCATGTGCGGGCGCTGCCTGCATATGAACATGGCGACGGCCCCGGCCAATCAGATGATCTGCCTTGATCGCCTGTGCCCGCCCGCAAACGGCACTCCGGTGGCGGTTCCCGTATCCGTAAGCGTCACCCCGGCAGTCTCTTCCACGGAAAGCCCGGATGAGGCTGACGTCGTGAAAGCTGCTTCCAGCAAGTAGGGAGGTCCTATGAACGGTTTTGTGGGCTTTCTTGCTGGTGCGGTCGCTACCGCGCTTGTTGCCACTGATACTGGCCGCCGCCTTACCAACGAACTCGGAAGAAGCGTCAGCGCCAGCGCGAAACGCAAGTACGACGAGCTCATCACGAACATTACGCCACCTGAAACGAGTGCTGATGATGGCACTAAGGAAGAGGATCATGTGTAAAGACCTGCACTCTGAGATGCATCTGGTTTCCGACGCCAAAATGGACGTCTTGCATGGGCTCAACGTCCTGACTGATATGCGCGCTCCGTCCGCCGCGGACATTTATCATATGGCGAAGTCCTATGATCTTCTCGCTGAACGCGAAGACGAACTTGAAGAGGAAGGCGGCGTTTCCGGTTTGGCCGACGAATATGAAGGCTGCGACGCGGAAGGTAAGCGCCTCATGGAAAAGCTGAAGCATCACTTCAAGCACTACATGAAGGCAAAGGCCGAACATCGGCGCACCGGAAGCGCTGAACATAAAGCCGCCATGCTTGAGCATATGCGGCATCATATTCCGGCTTGCGTCGCCTTGTTCGAGTACATGCGGGCGCATGGGGATTCCTGCCCGGAAGAGCAGGCTATGGCGGCGGAGCTTGTCGCCAGGTTCCACTAGCCCGTAAGGCAACAAAAAAGGCCGGACTCCGTGAGGTGCCCGGCCTTTTTTGTTGCCTTACGGCGTAAGCGCCGCTAGAGTATCGCCGTGAGCCTTCTCCGGGTAAAGGAGGTGCTCATGGAACAGTTCCTACTGGACGTTCTGGCCAATGTGTTGGCTGGCGTCTTGGTTGCCTTGATCGTCCGGCACTTTGACGGCTGATAAAGGTTTGCCCCTGTAGGAACTGGACTTCCTACAGGGGCCAAAATCTGGAGATTCCATAAAACTCCGGGGACTGGCTCCACGGGGCAGGGACGGCAATCCCTGCCCCTTCTTTATAGGTGCTTTGGGGAACGATGGCAAGAGGGCTACTGGATAATGGATTTAGCGTTCCCTGACGTCATGCTCCGTTCTCCATAAAGTTCCTCACGTACTGGATGAGGTTTTGCGCGGGATCGTTCCAAGCGCTCACGGTTTCCTGTTTGGGGTCGAGGGCCCGGAAGAGGGCTTCCCCCTGTGACCACTGCATACTGAGCGGGCGTCCGTCAACGCATCGCGAGGATTGCGCGCCGCCAAAAAGCGCCTGTTGCATGGCCTCGAAAATAGGGGTTTCGAGCTGGCGCAGCTGTTCGAGCAAGGGCATGGCGATCGAGCGGATGCGCTGATGCCCGGCCTTGACCTGGAGCCCGAACGCCTGAAGTTCTTCGACAGAGGGCATGCGGTGCATGGGGAGAGTGCTGAGGGTATTCCGCGCTTCGGTCATATCGGGCATGACCGCGGCTTCCAGCCAATCGATGAGCGCGTCGGCTACCGGGGTATGGACGGATGCGGCCAGCCGGTGGACTCCTGCGGCGGTGATGAGCCAGACGGGTTGTAAGCCCTTGCGGGTGGTCAGGCGCGAAAGGCGCTTCCAGTTTTCGGGAAGCCCGGCAAGCGTCAGGTGCCCCGCGAAGTTCACGCCAAGGGCCGCGCAGATGTCGCGGGCGACAAACCACGCCCCGGCGTCGTCCAGCGCCGCCCGGATGGGGTATTCCCCGAACTGGTAGCGGGAATCACGCACGGCGGGGATTGCCTCGGGCAGGGCCGGAGCCGTCTTCTCGGCGGTGAGCTGCGCTTTCATGGCGTTGAATGCCTTGATGTAGGCCAGCTTGATCCGGGAGGCTTCCTTTCCTTTGTACCCCATGACCAAAAGGATAAAGCCGTCCTGATAGAGGATATACATCGGGCGGCTTTTTCCCTGCTCGTCAATGTAGCTGGCCAACTCAAAGGAGTGGCCTTCCGTCTTTTCTCCATAGGCCGATCCATGTTTGGATCGGCCTAGTAATTCAGGCTGGTTATCGATAATTTCCTTGATGTCGCGCATCACATGGGCATGGTTTTTTCCGAAGTATCTGGCGACGTCACGGGATGTCGTGGCGGGGCGTCCGTTGTACATCTGGACTGCCGGGACAACGACGGGGGTAAAAAGATCCTGACTCATGCTGAGCCTCCTGCTAGTAGGGATTTGGGCAAAAAAAGAAGGCGATCACAACGCTCCCCTGCTAGCATGCAGCCGGGGCCTCGCGGACACCCGGACGTCGTGATCGCCAAAATCTGCCTATGGCAGTAGGCTACAATAGAGTTTTTTGCCTGATTATCTCTGTTTGGGGCAGAGATGGCGACAGACGACGCCATGCTAGTAGGGGCCTCAAAAATGCCACAAGCGGGAACAAAGTCAAGAGCAGGAGAATGGGGCAGGTGATAACTGTAACAAGGTAAAGTGCCTTGCTGGGTACTGTTAAACATATCTTTACTCATGATGTGGCAATCTCCTATGGATGAATTTGGAGATTTATTTCCCTGAATGCGGCTTTATCACAATGATATTTTCTTGTTTAAATGAACAATTTTTATGTATCATTATCATTGATGAAGACAAAGACAATATATTTCTGATACAATGACATATCTATAATAAAGCTAACTGTTCTAATTATATTATAGATAGATTTTCAATATTTACTATTCATCCTTTATTTGTATGTGTCCTTGGCTACTTGTTCCTGCGTTTGATGAATTTTCTTCTGTTCCAGATGGTAATGGAATCTTGAATAAAAGAACATGGTTTTGTCCTTGTCCCACACTTGGGACACTGGACATAATAGCGGGCGAGGAAGGACTCACCGTCCAGCGTCGGGATCGTCTCGCTCCATAGCTTGGGTATCTCCCCGCAGGCGCACGGGCGCAGTTGTTCTTTGCTCATTTTATGTCCTTGGGTTCGGGGATGGGATTCATATCGACGTAAACGCCATAGTGTCGTTCAATCCGTTCCCTGCATTCGCTTAGATTTCTCTTGTGTCCGCATGGAGCCAGAGGGCAAGTACGGCATTGCTGGATCATATCTTTGCACATTCCCCAAATTTTAAAGAGGTAATGGCATTCCATCCTTGTAATAGCGTCACTCATGGCCATCGCGGGATTCGGTGATTGGGCCAAAGTATTCAGTTGCGTCTTGTTCAAATGTGCAAAACTTCTTCCTGTTCCAGAATCCTAGCTCGCCTGCTTTCATAAAACAGTATATGACCATTGAAATGTGCTCGTTCTTTTTTCGACCAAGATAGCATCCCGGCACCTTCGGCGGCTAGTTCGTCCACGTCAGGGCGCGGGGGAGGGCGTTCCATTGTCTGGCAACATATTCTGTGTCTACCTTTGGAGCGCAAGGCCCGCACATTCCGCATGCGGGACAGAATACGTAGGCTTTCGTATATGCTCTCATGACCACATTGGAAGTCCCGCATGCCGGGCACGGTAGCAATGTCAGTTCTTCGGACATGATTACTCCACGGCCTCGCGGGCGGCTTCCCGTGCTTCCTCGACTGTCTTGACGCAAAACTTAATTCTCAATGATTCCGGCATTAATGCATCCACTGCTTCACAAAGTTTATGCGCCAACCAATCAGCCTCCCGCTCCAGCCGTTCTTTGTCCGCCCGCAACCGTAGGATTTCTTCAATGGTGGCGATAGTCACCTTCGGATCATTGGCGGCGATATGGCGCAGAGTTTCAAGAGAGGCCTTCTCAGCGTACTCACCGCTGGCAGATCCATCGTCTACAGCGACATCACCCTTTTCGTTTATGACAGCAGTGGAAAATCCGTATTGATTAACAACGTTCCACGGCCCCGGCGTCGCTTTTTGTGCCAGTTCCCGGCGTTTTTGTAGGGCTTCGGTGCTGAGGTCAACTGAACATGCAGGAGGCGTGTTGATGTCAGCATTCAGCATGGCAAGAAGCTCTGAGCACAAATTTTCAATCACATAAGGGTTGATATAGGTCAGGGCTTCATTTCCTTTATCCTCTTCCATCTGGTGCTTTTGCATCAACTCTTTCAGTCTTGTGAGTTCTGTTGGGTCTCTATAATTCATATGGGCTCCTATTCCTCCACGCCTACGACGCGGGTTTTTTCCATGAAGTTTTCGACGTCTTCCAGACGGATTCGGTAGAGCGGGCATTTGGGGGTTCTGATATTCGATGCCCGCAGTTGTCCGGTCGTGATGAGCTTGCACACATAGAACGGCGTCGTTTTCAGCATGGCGGCAACATCCGAAGTTGTAAGCAGTGGTTCAGAAGGCATAGCGTTTTCCGATGGCGTCAATGGCCGCTGTTTGGTGGTCATTCCGGAATTGCAGATAGGACACGGTGCTTTTAGGATCACGGTGGCCAAGGGCGCGGGCCGTTTCAAGCAACGGATCGCAGTGGATGCCCGCAGCCAGGCGGGAAAGCATGGTGTCATAGACTGATCCTGCAAAGGTTTTTCTGAGCGAGTGCGTGCCAAGCTTTCCGGCATCGTCGGAAGAGCCGGAGGCAATGAGCCCCCCGTGCACAATGCGCCATGCCACTTCCCGGCGAATGGGCCTGTTTCCCCGCTCGGAGCGGAACAGGAAACTGTCGTGCGTCCAGTATCCCTGCTGGCGGAGGGCTATGACCTGCGCGAGGATGGCACGCTGCGCCGCCAGGGTGAGCGGTACGGTACGGCTTTCCTTTTTCCCTTTCATCGCTTTGCGGGCTACGGATACCGTTTTTGAGACACGGCCATCGCGTACGACGTCGGCAATGCGCAGGGACAGCATTTCTGAAACCCGAAAACCGGATGAGACTCCAAGCACAAAGAGGCATCTGTCACGCGCGGCCTGCCTGCCCGAAAAAGCGGCATAGGCTCGGTTCACCTCAGCAACTTCCAGCGGTCTGCATCCCTTCATGGGCTAATCCTCCGAGAATGTTTTTTTCTTTCAGCTTGGTTAATACGTCGCGCATCACCTTTTCGGCCTCCTGCCTTTTTTCATCCGACATCGGGGTTTCCGGATGAAAGAGCGGGTAATGGCTTTCCTCTATCCGTCCTTCCGGAATGCTCATGAATTGCCTTTCGGCAAGGAAGCGCTTGAGGCCAGGGGCGTATCCCCTTGTCCACTTCGGCGTGCTGGACCATTTGGCGATCGAGGACAGCACGGCATCCTTCCCCGGCCAGATGCCGGATCGCTTCAGTTCTTTGTATTCGTCGTATCCAGTCAACATGCCTTCTGGCTTGATCTTATTGTATGCATTTCTGACGGCCACAAAATCATCGTCTAGTCCTTCGGGTTGACGATCTTTTATGGCACCACTCCTTGGAGAGGGAGCGCCACTCTTTGGAGAGGGGGACTGGGGTTTCTTTTCCAGAAGGGCTGGACGCGTGCGGTATACCTGCACAGTCACGTGCTCTATGACTGTCTGAAATGCCGTGATGAACGATGCGGACATTTTCCCGATCAGCTCCTTGATTTTGGCGAGCATGTCCTCGCGCATCGCACACTCTGGAAGCAGATCAAGAAGTTTTTTCCACGATTTGACGACATTCGGACTTTCCGGCGCATTGTACTTGAGGAAGTTGGGGAGCCACATAAATGACGCGCTCCGGTCATGCTTGACCATGCCGCTTGTCTCCAGCTCGGCAAAGGCGGCTTCATACCTGTCCAGAGGCCAGCCTTTTTCTGAGGCCAGCCCGGACACGGTCATGCGCATGGCTCCGAAACCCGTCATGGATGGATGGATAAGGATTTCGAGCCAGATATGCTGCGCGTCATCGGACAGATTCATGTATTTCGCGTCGTTCAACGTCCGACGGTCTATCTTTGCGTAGCGTGCCACGGCGTGCCTCCCTTCTTTGAAAACCACTCTATAATTGCATGTTCCGATGCCCGGTATTTGCCGTCTGAATCCTTGCGGGCGGGCAAACCATCTTCTTGGATCAGTCGCTTAACGGTTTTTTCCGAACAACCGACGGCCTTTGAAATCGCTTCAAGCCCGACGAGGCCGAGAGCTTTTTGTGTCTTCATGGCGTACCTACGGGAGTTGTTTCGTCACAGGATGCAAGCCGCGGGCCTTCTGAGGTCAAAACCCAGCACCACCAGCGCCCATCCGGTCCGGTATGCGGCGGAGCCATGACGTATCCGGTCAGGCTCCCGAGTTCACCGGGAATCCTGACGCGGTCCTTCCATCTGATAGAAGGCTGTGGGCTGGGTATGGGAAAAGGTTTTCCGGAAAGCAGGTGAGCGATCAGGCCGCCGATTCCGGAGAAGTTGAGGAACGTATACTTCTGGCGGCCTGCCCGAAACCATTCGTTATCAAGCAAAACGCGAAAAGTGCCTTTGACCGCGCCGGGCGAATCCCATTGTGTTGCATCAAAAAGGGAAATTTTTACAGGCTGTTTCCCCATTTGGGACAGCAAAAGAGATGCGGTTTTCTGCTGGATTAATGCCATAGCGCAGAACCGCCTTGGAGAAGGGAGGGGGTAACCTTGGGGAATAAAAGAAAATGTTGTCTTTGTTTCCGATTGATTGACCAGTGATTGACCAAAACGGAAAACGACAAAGAGGATACATACACTATGGTATGTATCCTCTTGAAATCTATTGGTGCGCCAGGGAGGAATCGAACCCACGGCCCGCAGCTTAGAAGGCTGCTGCTCTATCCAACTGAGCTACTGGCGCAAATATGGCAGCGACAATCTATAAAGCAAGGCTTCCCCGAGGTCAAGCCTGATCTTGCGCGTTTTGCAAGGCTTGGGAAGGGCGGGCGGCATGGCCCGGAGCGGGCGGGGCATCCCGGCGAAGAATTCACGGGCGGAAAGGGGCGTCCGCCATTGCTTTCAGGTTGACTGTGGGCTATCCCCTCTGTACGCTTCGGCGCGTTTGGAGTATGGCCTTTACTTTTAGCGAATGAAACCAAGGAAAATTCATGCCCGCATACGGAGATCTCGTTATTATTGTTACCCCCAAGGGGAAGCGGAGCTTGCGCCGCGTTGATGAAAATCAGGACATGCACACGCAGGACGGCATCCTGCGCATGGCCGATGTGGTCGAAGCGCCGTTCGGTTCCGAAGTCTGCACGACGCTCGGCGTGCCGTACCGCATCCAGAAGCCCACGCTGAACGATATCGTCAAGGGCGTCAAACGCCAGACGCAGATCCTCTATCCCAAGGATATCGGGTACATCTGTATGCGTCTCGGCGTGGGGCCGAACCGCACGGTCATCGAAGCGGGCACCGGATCGGGCAGCCTGACCGTGGCCCTGTCGTGGTTCTCCGGCACGACCGGAAAGGTGCACACGTTCGAGGCCAGGGAGGAATTCCACAAGCTCGCCCGGAGGAACCTGGAGTGGGCCGGGGTGGGGCAGAACGTGACCATGCACTGTCAGGACATCGCGGAAGGCTTCGGCGACGTGACCGGCGCGGACGCCCTGTTCCTTGATGTGCGGACGCCGTGGGATTATTTGAAGCACATCCCCGCCGCCGTGACGCCCGGCGCTGCGCTGGCGTTCCTCCTGCCCACCGTGGATCAGGTCGGCAAGCTCCTCCTCGGGCTGGAGCAGGGGCCCTTCGACGACGTCGAAGTCTGCGAAATCCTCGTGCGCCGCTGGAAGCCCATCGCGGATCGCCTGCGCCCCGAAGACCGCATGGTGGCCCATACCGGTTTTCTCATTTTCGCCCGCCATCAGGAACGCTCGGCGAAGTGGGACGAAT
>CEAX01044054.1_pt1 | contig 10960 bp, 10 predicted proteins | sample 554721 | NCBI WGS metagenome assembly CEAX01 (sample SAMEA3182098, study PRJEB8094) | gut metagenome | biome: human; feature: gut; material: Stool; isolation source: human stools | place: Canada | collected 2012-05-30 | reverse complement strand
CGCTTTCGTGAAAGCGCGTGCGACACGCCGGAAATCTTTTTGCCTCGCCAGCAACGCGGCTTGCCTCCAATACAAAAGCGCCCTCTTCCGGATCTCGGAACAGGGCGCTTTTTTGACGCTCCGGATGGGAACGTACCTTTCACCGGCGGCCGCCAAGCTAGCCGGAGGAAGTTCGGGGGCCGTCCCCCTGTTTCTCAATCGTATCGAAACGCCTTCAGTACAATCCCATCCAGTCGAGCGTCGCTGGGAAAAGCCAGGGGCACCTTCCTTTTCAGGGAGATTCCCCCGATCATTACTTTCTGTTGATCATGTGCTCGGGGGCGAGGATGTCGTCGAGCTTCTCGCGGCTGAGGAGGTTGCGGGCAAGCACGATGTCGATCACCGAGCCGTCGGTTTCGAGGGCTTCCTTGGCGATGGACGCGGAGGTTTCATAGCCAAGATAAGGATTCAGGGCCGTGATGATGCCGATGCTGTTCTCGACCATGCTGCGGCAGCGTTCCTTGTTCGCCGTAATGCCGCTCACGCAGCGATCCTGCAACGTCCGCATGGCCTGGCGCAGACGGTGGATGCCGTTCGACAGCGAGAAGGCGATGATCGGCTCCATGACGTTCAGCTCAAGCTGCCCTGCTTCCGCCGCCATCGTGATGGTCACGTCCTTGCCGATGATGTCGAAAGCCACCTGCGAGACCACTTCGGGGATGACCGGGTTGACCTTGCCCGGCATGATCGAGGAACCGGGCTGCAACCGGGGCAGGTTGATCTCATTGATGCCCGTGCGCGGGCCGGAGGACAGCAGGCGCAGGTCATTGCAGATCTTGGACAGCTTGACCGCGATGCGCTTGAGCACGCCGGAGGTCTGCACATAGGCCCCGGTGTCCCACGTCGCTTCGATGAGGTTGGTGGACAGCACCACCGGAATGCCGCTGACTTCGGCGAGGGCCTTCGAGGCGACTTCTGCGTAGCCCTTGGGCGCGTTGATGCTTGTCCCAATGGCGGTCGCGCCCAGATTGACCTCAAGCAGGAGCTTGCGGGATTCCTCGACGCGCAGGATGTCCTCGCCGATGGTCGTCGCGTACGCGCCGAATTCCTGACCGAGCGTCATGGGCACCGCGTCCTGCAACTGTGTGCGGCCCATCTTGATGACGTCCGAAAACTCTTCGGACTTGGCCGCGAATCCCTGCTGGAGATAGGCCATCTCGCCGGTCAGCTGGCCGAGCATGGTATACAGGGCGATGCGCAGGGCCGTGGGATAAATGTCGTTGGTGGACTGCGAGCAGTTCACATGGTTGTTGGGGTGGCAATATTCGTATTCGCCCTTCTTGTGGCCCAACAGCTCAAGGGCGCGGTTGGCGATGACCTCGTTGGCGTTCATGTTGGTCGAAGTTCCCGCGCCGCCCTGAATGCAGTCCACGGGGAACTGATCGTGCAGCTTGCCCTCGATGATCTCGTCGCAAGCCGCGCAAATGGCGTCCCCGATCTCGCGGGGCAGCACGCCGAACTGCATGTTCGCAATGGCCGAGGCCTTCTTGACCAGACCGAGCGCCTTGATAAGTTCCGGGAAGCTGGCGATGCTCACGCCGGAAATCGGGAAGTTCTCGACGGCCCGGTAGGTCTGGATTCCATAATATGTATCGGAAGGGATGCGCATTTCACCCAAAAAATCATGTTCGAGACGAGGCATGGACGTTTCTCCTGTTTGGTGCGAATACTGAACGTGCTGTGACTATAAGAAACACCCAGCGGAACTGGCAATTGCCGATTTCGTATCGCGTCATGATCAAAATGCATGGAGCCCCCCGTGGACCAGAAACTCCTTGAAGATTTCCTCAGCCTGTGCCGCCACAGAAGCTTTTCACATGCGGCGCAGGAGCGCAACGTCACCCAGCCCGCCTTCAGCCGCCGCATCCGGGCACTGGAGGAGTGGCTCGGCGTGGTCCTGTTCGACCGGACGGCCCTCCCCGTCCGCCTTACGGCGCAGGGCGAACAGTTCCTGCCCGTGGCCCGCGACATCGTGGACCGCATGGCCGAAGCCCGGCGGGAGTTCGCGGCCGGGAACCGTTCCGACGGCATCGTCCGCCTCATCAGCCTGCCTACCCTCTCCATCAACGTGCTCCCGGATCTTCTCTTCCGGGTGCGGCAGACGTGCGATCAGCTCCGCTTTGTGGTCAATCCCTTTCCTCAAAGCGTGGAAGAGCATTTCTGCGCCCTGATGGAACATCAGGTGGACATGCTGCTCACCTACAGGCTGGACGAGTATGAATCGGACAGCGAATTCCTGTCGCACATCGAATCCGCCACCGTCGGCCGGGAACGCTTCCTCCCCGTCGTGGGGAGCGCCCTTGCGGAACGCCTTCCGAGCGCCTCCCCCCTGCCCTACCTTTCCTACAGCAATTTCTCCTTCGCCAACCGGATCATCCTTCCGCTTTACGAAAAGACGCCCTGCGAACTCCAGTCCGTCTATGAGAGCAGCCTGAGCGAGGGCATCGTCAAAATGCTGGAAAAAGGCATCGGCATGGCATGGGTTCCGGAAACGCTGGTGAGCGAGCAATTGAAGCGGGGCACCATCCGCCGCATATGGGAAGACCGCCCGGATCTCAGCGTGGAAGTGGACATCAAGCTCTATCGCAACAAAACCGTCCACCGCGCCGCCATCGAAACCTTCTGGAAAGCGATCCTCCCGTAAGCATCCATCCCAACGCCAGGCGTAAGACCATAAAAAAGCCGGGACCGTCATAAACGGCCCCGGCTTTTCATATCAGGTTAGGGGAGGGAGTGCCTAACCCAGTTCAACAGCAGACTTGGCGTCGTCCTCTTCGAAGACCTCTTCTTCAGCGGCCTTCGGGGTAAAAAGCAGCGGACGGTCAGCCGTTCCGAGGAGCATATACTGCATACTCGTTTCGGGGATGGAACGCAGTATGGAAGCGCGGCTAAAGTAGAAGCAGGCACCGATGGCTACCCATGCGAGCAGCATAATCCACGATTCGACCCCAATGGCGGCCGGAGAGCCGGGCACAGCCAGCATGAGGAAGCAGGCGATGGAGGTCAGCGCACCGACCACGGCCACGGACTTGCTCCACCACGGGGTCTGGTCCGCGAAGCGAGAGGCGTACTTGTAAACAACGAGGCAGGTGGAAAGGTAGGCGAGCGCGGTGCCCATAGCGGACATGTCGACGATCCAGTTGAGGGCGGAGCGGCCGAAGAAAGGCGCGATAAGGGTCAGGCCGAGGGTAAACAGCACGGCGTTGGTCGGGGTGCCATACTTGGGGTGCACCTTCAGGAACCAAGGATGCAGGAACTTGCCGCGGCCCATGCTGAACAGCAGGCGCGTGGTGGCCATGAAGAAGCCGTTCATGCCGGTCAGGATGCCCGCGAGAACAGGGATGGCGAGAATCATGCCGCCGAAGCGTCCGAAGGCCATGTCAGCCACAGCGCCGGTAGCCCAGGTGTGGTTCTGGCCGAGCAGGTCGGTGTAGGGAATGATGATGGCCACAGAAATCAGGACCAAGGCATACAGCGTCGCACCGCATATGATGGAGTTCAGCATCAGGCGGCGGGACTTTTCAGGCGGAAAGTCGAATTCTTCAGCGGTCTGGGGAATGGTATCGAAGCCGACGAACAACCAGGGGGTGATCGCCACGATGGAGATGACGCAAGCCCACGGCGAACGGCCTTCTGCGAACAGGGGGAACAGGTTGTCGAGCGACGCGGTGGACGTGGAGAAGGAACCCACCGTCAGAATGAGCACACCGGCCACCAGCGCAAAGGCAAGGATGAGCTGGATGCTGCTGGCGAAGTCCATGCCGCGGAAGTTCATGTACCCGAAGAACAGGAAGGCGCAGGTCATCATGGCCAGTTCACCGGCGTACACGTCCCAACCGGCTACGCTGTACAGATACCCCACGTCGAACACACCCGGCAGCAAGGCGCGGCTGAGAAGGGCCAGCGCGGTGCCGTTGGCGGCGATAACGCAGAGATAGCCAAGGATGAGGGCCCATCCGCAAATAAAGGCCCATGCTTTGCCGAAACCGACGTAGGCATAGGTAAACGCGCCGCCGGCCACGGGATAGGCCTTGACGAGGATGCTATAAGCAAGGGCGACGAAACACAGGAGGCCGCCGCCGACAATGAAAGCCAACACACTACCGATAGGCCCAGCCTCAGGGAGGAAGCGCGCCCCGGGAAGGACGAAGCAGCCCCAACCGATGATGGCGCCCACGGCAAGAGCCCAAACTTCAGCCGGGCTCATCGTTTTCTTCAGTTCTTCACGTCCGCTTTCAACATGTTCGTTGCTCATGACCAAAAGTCCCTCTTTGTCTTCGCGTTTCAAGAGTGGTTTCTTCACGCTCTTTTTCGTTCACCGCCGCATCCCGGCTTTGAACGAAAAAGGACGCATCATCCAAAAACTCTATTGGAACGTCGGGATTGTTCCCGAAGGCACTAACTCTTTAGCAAGTGCCGAGCCAAAATACCTGAACAGGCATTGCAAAGAGGCTTTTATTCGTATTAATCGACTGTAATAATAAATAATATTTTTTCTGTTTTTAAAATAATCCACCACTAAGTTCTTTTCCTCACAACGAGACACGAATGTCCCGCAAAAAATACGTTTTCCTGTATTTTATGTATTTTTAGCACGTTAACTAGAACTACCCTCATGGGGCATTTTTGTCCCACGGGACATTTTTGTCCCGTCGAGAGCCTCCTCTTTTGGAGTACGCCTTATTCGTATAGGTTGATTCATCAAACAGCCTCAATATGTTGAGGCCGTCTGAGAAAAAACCGTCTCCCTCTCGCCCCCACTCGGAACGGGAATAAGGCAAAACACACGTGAAAAACACAACTTCTTGGCAATCCGGAGCAAACACGGTATGAATCTCTAAAGGAACCGGAAGAAGTGATTTTTCTGTCAAACCAGACCGCTTCCATACATTTCGCCAATCCCCCCGCTTTTTTTTGCGACCATCATTATAAGGATAGAGTCATGCGGCGCAGTACGCTGTCCGGACTATTCGGCTTTTTTGCACTTCTCCTCGCCCTGACGGCGGATCTCTCCGCCGCTTACCAGGAACCTCCGTTCAAACTCGAAACGGGCTGGCTTCCCGAGCATGAGACGTTCCTCATCTGGTACGCCAAACAAAAGGGCTGGGACAAGCAGGAAGGGCTCGACATCGTCCTCAACAGGTTCGACTCGGGCAAAGATCTGATCGGCAATGCGGACAAGTGGGTCATCGGAGCTTGCGGCGCGTTCCCCATCCTGACCAGCCCCTATCCTGAACAATTCACGATCATCGGCGTCGGCAATGACGAATCTCTGGCCAATGCGGTCATGGTCCGGCCCGACAGCCCGCTTTTGGATACCAAAGGCGCCAACAAGGGATATCCGAACCTCTACGGCAAAGCCGACGACGTAAGGGGCAAAACCATCATTTGCCCCGCCTCGTCATCGGCCCAATATCTCCTTACCAAATGGCTTGCCGCCTACGGCCTGACGACTGAGGACGTGCGGATCCAAAATACGGATGCCGTACCGGGACTTCAGGCTTTCTTTGAGGGGGAAGGCGACGCCATCGTGCTGTGGGCCCCCTACAGTTACACCGGAGACGAACATGGGCTTAAAGTCGCGGCCACATCGCGCTCCGTCAACGCCCCGCAATCCGTACTGCTCATGGCGGACAAAGATTTTGCCGCTGCCCACCCCAGTCAGGTGGCTTCCTTCCTGCGGGTCTACCTCCGGGCCGTCCGCATGATGCGCGAGGAATCCGTGGCAACCCTTGCGGAAGACTACAAAACATTCTTCAAAGAATGGGCGGGCAAGACAATGTCCGATGCCGAAGTCATCAAGGATATCACCATCCACCAGGTCTTCCTGCTTGAGGATCAACTCCGGATGTTCAACGCCGAACATTCCCGCAGCGACATGCAGGATTGGCTCGCCTCCATTATCCGCTTTCACGCGGGGGACGCCTATTCCCGAGACAAAACGGAGGAACTGCTCGGCCTCGTCACAGGAGCCTTTCTTGAAAAAGTGGAGCGCCCTATCCCCGAGTACCGCTAACCCCGCGCCACCCCAACGAGCCCTTCCCTTTCCGTTGTCCATTCGGGGCAACGCTATATGGAAAAGCCGCGCATCAGAGCCGCTTTCCATTCATGTCTCTGGTCTCGGGCCGCTGTTCCCGTGCAACACCAGAGAGGCCCTCCTTTCTCCCGAAGAGCAACCGCCCCACAGGAACCAAAACGTTTCCCCTATCCTTATAAAAAAACGGCCCGATCCATTTCTACTGGATCAGGCCGTTTTCTTCTTTTTTCTGTACGGCAACGAACGGCAGCCGAAGTCCTGCCCTCCTCTCCCCACTTTTCCCCTCAACACTCCGGCAGGCTCAACAGACGAAGGAACTCCTGCCGTACAGCCTCCCCGCCAGTCGAAAGCCTCAGGAAAGGAGGGGGCCGGGGGAGGAAACGCCTTCTTCAAAAGGGGCTTCCTCCCCCGGTTTCATTGCTCCACCTCACTTCCACACGCCACCTGCCCAGCCCCTACGCGGCGCAGGCAAACGATATACTCCTGATTTCCCTTGGGCCCCTTGACGGCGGCAGGCACGACGCCGAGGCACTCAAGGCCGAGACGCTCCTGGCAAAACAGCAGTACTTTATCCACCGCCTGCTGGCGTAAGGCGGGATCACGCACCACCCCCTTGTCCGTCTGATGCGGCCCAAGCTCAAACTGCGGCTTGACCAGCGCCGCCACCAAACCGCCTTCCTTGAGCCAGCGCACGCAGGGCGGCAGGATCAGCGTCAGGGAAATGAAAGAGACATCGGCGACGATGATGTCCACCGGCTCGGGAATCAACTCTTCGGGAGCTGTGCGTAAATTCGTCCCTTCCATGCTGATGACCCGCGGATCGCGGCGCATACGCTCATGGAGCTGCTCCTTGCCCACGTCCACCGCATACACCTTCGCCGCGCCGTGCTGCAGCAGGCAGTCCGTAAACCCGCCCGTGGAAGCCCCGGCGTCCAGACAGACGAACCCGGTCACATCCAGCTTGAAATGCTCTATGGCGGTCAGCAACTTATACGCGCCACGGCTGACGTACTTCTCGATGCCGACCAGTGCGAAGGCCGTATCCAGCGGATATTTGTGACCGGGCTTATCCACTTTTTGCCGCACGCCGGAAACATCTTCCAGCGCCACTTTGCCCGCCATGATCAGGCGTTTCGCCATTTCGCGGCTTTCCGCCAAACCTTGCGCAAAAACCAACTCGTCCGCACGTTCCTTACCCTGCGCCATACTGCCCCCGCTTCCGAAAAAATCGCCGCGATACCGCGGCACCGCGCTAGAGTTAGCAAAATCCAGCCACGATGCAACCCACTGCACTCGCTCCGCACAAGATTCCCGCTTGAAAGACACGGCGTCCTTTGTCATGCTGCCGTCTCACCCGTTCCCTTTGCCTGTGTATGGCACAGCGGATACAACGGATTTCAGAGGATCACTATGAACAAACAAAACCATCACGCCGCCATCTTCGATCTTGACGGAACCTTGCTGGACACGCTCGACGATCTTGCCAATGCCGCCAATGCCGCACTGCATTCAGCAGGTTACCCGCAACATCCCGTCGCCGCCTACCGTCAGTTCGTCGGCAACGGCCTGCGTATGCTCGTCCGCCGGGCCCTGCCCGAAGGGGAAGCGGATCGCATCGGGCCTACGGGTTTCGAAGCACTTGTGGAACGCACGGGCGCCAACTATGCCAGAGACTGGGCCGTAAAGACGCGGCCCTACCCGCATGTCCCCGAACTCTTGCAGGAACTCCAAAGGCGCGGCATCCCCTTGGCCGTCGTGACGAACAAGCCGCACGAATGGACGCTCCACATGCTCAAGCACTACTTTCCCGAGAGTCCTTTCCTGTTCATTCAGGGGGCTATGCCGAACCTGCCCCATAAGCCCGATCCCACCGGAGCCCTCAACGCGGCCCGGCATCTCGACAGTATCCCCAACGAAACAGTCTTTGTCGGAGACAGCAATGTGGACATGCTGACAGCCCACAATGCCGGAATGACTGCGGTCGGCGTGGACTGGGGGTTTCGGGGAGCCCAAGAACTGAAAGAAAGCGGCGCGGACAAAATCCTATATGATCCGCTGGAACTTCTTCCTTTTTTCGAGAAGTACGCATCCTAGCCTGTCAGGGATAAATACATTTCGTGGACCGGAAGCCAAAGGGAGAGCAGCCTCGTCTGTTGACTCCTCACCCTGATACAAGTATTCTATACAGCTCATGCCCGGATGGCGGAACTGGCAGACGCAAGGGACTTAAAATCCCTGGACCGCAAGGTTGTGCGGGTTCAATCCCCGCTCTGGGCACCAAAACAAAACGAACGGGTTACGATACAAATCCACACCCGTTTACTTTTCAAAATAAGCCCTCTCACGCTTGTAGTTGCAATTGCAAATGCAAACAGGAGGGGGTTTTTCTTTTTCCTCCCTCCTTCCTCTCCCCTCCTCCATCCGCCCCGCAGCCCTTGCGGACAAGACGGCATGTTTTCCTCCATATTCTGTGGGCTGGAAGCGCTTACTTCCCGTGGGGAGTTGGAGGGGCTAGCCGTGCATCCGGAGGACACCCCGGAAGCCTATCGATCTCTGCCGGTTGATCTGCTATCACTGGATTCCGGGAGGAACCTCCCGACATGATGAGGCAATCGGAATCGTTTTCTGTCTTTTTGAAAAGGCCATAGGGACGTCATGCTTTCCATGCTTGCGCTTCTTGTGCTTGGGGGTGCCTTTGTGGGGCTCCTTTCCGGGCTTCTCGGTGTCGGCGGGGCGGTGATCATCATGCCCCTGCTCAACGTATTTTTCGACCGCCTCGGTTTTTCCGTGGACACGACGCAACACCTGTCGCTTGGTACATCCCTCGCCACCATCCTGTTCACATCCCTTTCCAGTGTGCTGGCGCACAGGCGCTATGGTTCCGTGCGCGCCGACATCTGGAAAAAGATGGCCCCCGGCATCATTGCGGGCACGCTCGGCGGCGCGCTTCTCGCTCCACACCTTCCAGGATTATTCCTGCGCGGCTTTTTCGCCTTCTTCGTCATGCTGGTCGGCGTTCATCTGCTCTTCAATTCCACCCCCCGCCCCAAGATCGGGCGGCTCGAACGGGCCATGCTTCCGGTCAGCATACTCATCGGCCTGATTTCGAGCCTTGCGGGTATCGCCGGGACCATGCTCTGCGTGATTTTCCTGGTCTGGGCCGCGATCGATTGGGCCGACGCCGTGGGCACGTCCGCCGCCCTGAGCTTGCCCATCAGCCTGACCGGAACCCTCGGATATGCCATCGCAGGGTGGAACTTCCCGGAGCTCCCTCCCTACTCCGTAGGTTTCGTGTACCTTCCCGGGATGTTCTGCCTGCTGGTTTCCAGCATGAGCATGGCCGTTGTAGGCGCACGGCTGGCCCATTCGCCGCGATTGCCGATGCAGGCCTTGCGCCGCTGTTTCGCGGTCGGCAATATCCTTCTCGGTCTTTCGATACTCCGCTCCGTCCTTTTCAGATGATTCCGGCGCAACTCAAGAAACAAAGCAGAAGCTCCGCACCGGCATATTCCAACACCCCGCCTTCCCTAAGAAAAACGCTGCCTCCCGGCGAAAGAACGCAAAAAATCCCGGCAGGAAAACCTGTCGGGATATTCTTTTTTGCTGGTGGGCCATCGGTGACTTGAACACCGAACCAACTGATTAAGAGTCAGCTGCTCTACCAATTGAGCTAATGACCCAAGGACATTTCGTCCGCGCTCATTGCGCGAAAAGGGATGTACCGAAAACGGAGGGCTGTGTCAACGTATTCTTAGCACTTTCCGGATTTTTTTCCTCAACAGAAAGAAAAAGTCTGTCTTTTCGCTAAGTAAGAAAATAACCCCTTTCACGCATGGCGCCCACTCCTCTCCGTACTCCCGGCCAGCCGTCGGAGGGGAACCTTTCATCACACGATGAAGCTCCTACGAATCCCATGCATTAAAAATGCCGCATACTCCACCAATCGTCATTCAGTTTGATATTAAATGTGTAAAACAATATACCTCTATTTGACAGAATGTCACTGGAAATACTAACATAAATAAATATCAAGCGGATATCGGATTTAAAAAATGAAGTACTATTTAATAAAATAATACTCATAAGGAATAAATATGGGGTTCACAAATACACCTACTTTGGAAACGGAGAGATTTCCATTAAGAAGATTCTCTGAAAACGATTTATACGCCTTGTTCAAAATACATAGCGATAAAGACGTAAATACGTATTTGCCTTGGTTCCCATTACAATCCATAGAGGAAGCAAGCCTTTTTCTTAGGGAAAGGTACTTGGACACCTACAGGCAACCTTACGGTTACAAGTATGCGATTTGTTTAAAAAATGATAATATTCCAATAGGGTATGTCAATATAGGCATCAATGAGCCCCATGACCTTGGCTATGGGCTGCTCAAAGCCTTTTTGCGCAACGGCATTGTAACCGAGGCGGCCAATGCCGTTATTCACCAAGTAAAAAAAGATGGCATTCCTTACATTACGGCCACACACGATATCAAGAATCCCCGTAGCGGAAATGTCATGAAACGTCTGGGTATGCTTTATCAATATTCGTATAAGGAACAATGGCAACCTAAAAACATACTGACTACTTTCTGTATGTACCAGCTGAACTTTGATGGACAAGACAAGCGGGTATATAAAGGCTATCTGGACCAATCACCCAATCAAGCGGACTGATACTTGATGAATGCCTACCGCGCTTGTGGTGCTCCCCGTTGGATGGAGCGGACCAAAGCCACCTTTTAAAATAAGAGCACATACGAAAAAAGGACTTTCGATTTCTCGAAAGTCCTTGGTTCGTTTTGCTGGTGGGCCATCGGTGACTTGAACACCGAACCAACTGATTAAGAGTCAGCTGCTCTACCAATTGAGCTAATGACCC
>CEAX01021969.1_pt1 | contig 11044 bp, 7 predicted proteins | sample 554721 | NCBI WGS metagenome assembly CEAX01 (sample SAMEA3182098, study PRJEB8094) | gut metagenome | biome: human; feature: gut; material: Stool; isolation source: human stools | place: Canada | collected 2012-05-30 | reverse complement strand
GGGTGAGTGGTGGTGGTTTGAGAACTCAAGAGCGTATTTGTACTACTTCTTTATAGTCAATGATTGCCAGTTCATCGTCCGCTCGTTCGCGAGTGGCCGGGAGGCCTTGAAGGACGGTGAGGTTTTCGTGCGATGCGCCTTTCCTTATAAGGCGATCGTCAATTTTCTTATTTTTGAGAGTCACATGTTGGCTTTCTGCAAAGTTTTTTTTGTGGAGGGTTCGATTCTGGCTCAGGATGAACGCTGGCGGCGTGCTTAACACATGCAAGTCGAACGGGATCCAGGCAGCTTGCTGCCTGGTGAGAGTGGCGAACGGGTGAGTAATGCGTGACCGACCTGCCCCATACACCGGAATAGCTCCTGGAAACGGGTGGTAATGCCGGATGCTCCGACTCCTCGCATGGGGTGTCGGGAAAGATTTCATCGGTATGGGATGGGGTCGCGTCCTATCAGGTAGTCGGCGGGGTAACGGCCCACCGAGCCTACGACGGGTAGCCGGCCTGAGAGGGCGACCGGCCACATTGGGACTGAGATACGGCCCAGACTCCTACGGGAGGCAGCAGTGGGGAATATTGCACAATGGGCGCAAGCCTGATGCAGCGACGCCGCGTGCGGGATGACGGCCTTCGGGTTGTAAACCGCTTTTGATCGGGAGCAAGCCTTCGGGTGAGTGTACCTTTCGAATAAGCACCGGCTAACTACGTGCCAGCAGCCGCGGTAATACGTAGGGTGCAAGCGTTATCCGGAATTATTGGGCGTAAAGGGCTCGTAGGCGGTTCGTCGCGTCCGGTGTGAAAGTCCATCGCTTAACGGTGGATCTGCGCCGGGTACGGGCGGGCTGGAGTGCGGTAGGGGAGACTGGAATTCCCGGTGTAACGGTGGAATGTGTAGATATCGGGAAGAACACCAATGGCGAAGGCAGGTCTCTGGGCCGTTACTGACGCTGAGGAGCGAAAGCGTGGGGAGCGAACAGGATTAGATACCCTGGTAGTCCACGCCGTAAACGGTGGATGCTGGATGTGGGGCCCGTTCCACGGGTTCCGTGTCGGAGCTAACGCGTTAAGCATCCCGCCTGGGGAGTACGGCCGCAAGGCTAAAACTCAAAGAAATTGACGGGGGCCCGCACAAGCGGCGGAGCATGCGGATTAATTCGATGCAACGCGAAGAACCTTACCTGGGCTTGACATGTTCCCGACAGCCCCAGAGATGGGGCCTCCCTTCGGGGCGGGTTCACAGGTGGTGCATGGTCGTCGTCAGCTCGTGTCGTGAGATGTTGGGTTAAGTCCCGCAACGAGCGCAACCCTCGCCCTGTGTTGCCAGCACGTCATGGTGGGAACTCACGGGGGACCGCCGGGGTCAACTCGGAGGAAGGTGGGGATGACGTCAGATCATCATGCCCCTTACGTCCAGGGCTTCACGCATGCTACAATGGCCGGTACAACGGGATGCGACACGGCGACGTGGAGCGGATCCCTGAAAACCGGTCTCAGTTCGGATTGGAGTCTGCAACCCGACTCCATGAAGGCGGAGTCGCTAGTAATCGCGGATCAGCAACGCCGCGGTGAATGCGTTCCCGGGCCTTGTACACACCGCCCGTCAAGTCATGAAAGTGGGTAGCACCCGAAGCCGGTGGCCTAACCCTTTGTGGATGGAGCCGTCTAAGGTGAGACTCGTGATTGGGACTAAGTCGTAACAAGGTAGCCGTACCGGAAGGTGCGGCTGGATCACCTCCTTTCTACGGAGTTTTTTGAGGACGCCGGTCTGGCGTCCGTCGTGTGGCCCATGCGCCGGGGATGGTTCCCGGGTTCGTGTGGGCGTGCTGGTGTGGAAGAGATCGTTGGCTTCGCGGGTCCTTGGGGGCCGGCGGGGAGCGGTATGGGTATGCTTTTGGGTTCCCGGACCGCCACCCGCATCCGTTTTGGGTGCGTGCGGTTTTCCGGATGCCCCTGGCGGGACGCCGTCGGCCTTGCGGGCCGCGGGTCGGGTCCGGTCGGGGCGCGTGGTGGTTTGAGAACTGGATAGTGGACGCGAGCAATGCGATGATGTGATGTCATCGTTTGCTTTATCGCGATTTCGCCAGGCTTCTTTTTTGGAGTCTGGTTTCGAGATCGATCGTTTTGTGATCATTTTTTACAGTGTGATGATTTGTCGTCTGGCGTTTGAAGCTATCATTAGGGTTTTTCGGGGCGTGTGCCGCCCTGAAGGGCGTATGGTGGATGCCTTGGCAGACAGTACCGATGAAGGACGTTTGAGGATGCGATAAGCCTCGGGGAGCCTCCAACATGGCTTCGATCCGAGGATTTCCGAATGGGGCAACCCGCCGGCCGTCATGGGCCGGCACGGAACCTTGTTGTTCCGGGGGTACGCAGGGAAGTGAAACATCTCAGTACCTGCAGGAAGGGATACTCCGTGAGTAGTGGCGAGCGAAAGCGGATCAGACCAAACCATGGGCGCGCGATACCCGTCGGGGGTTGCGTTCGTGGTGTTGAGGGAGCGTGTGTCCCGGTTCCGACGGACCGGGCGGGAGTCATAAAACGGCTTGCCAGGGGAACAGGCTTGAAGGCCTGGCCGCAGAGGGTGCCAGCCCCGTACCTGGAAGCTTGCCGTCTTCCGATCATGTGTCCCAAGTAGCGCGGGCCTCGTGGAATCCCGTGTGAATCGGCCCCGACCGTGGGGTAAGTCTAAGCATACCTGTCTGACCGATAGCGTACCAGTACCGTGAGGGAAAGGTGAAAAGCACCCCGGGAGGGGAGTGAAAGAGTTCCTGAAACCGTGCGCCTACAATCCGTCGGAGCCTCCCTGGTGGGGTGACGGCGTGCCTATCGAAAAATGAGTCTGCGAGTCAGTGGTGCGTGGCGAGGCTAACCCGTGGTGGGGGAGCCGTAGCGAAGGCGAGTCTCAAAAGGCGTTTTGAGTCGCGCGCCCTGGACCCGAAGCGGGATGATCTAGCCCTGGGCAGGTTGAAGCGCGGGTAAGACCGCGTGGAGGACCGAACCCACCTGGGTTGAAAACCGGGGGGATGACCTGGGGCTAGGGGTGAAAGGCCAATCAAATTCCGTGATAGCTGGTTCTCTCCGAAATGCATTTAGGTGCAGCGTCGGTTGATTGCATCGCGGGGGTAGAGCTACTGGATGCTTGCGGGCCCGTGTCGGGTACCAATAGCAGCCAAACTCCGAATACCGTGGATGTGTATTCCGGCAGTGAGTCGGCGGGGGATAAGCTCCGTCGTCGAGAGGGAGACAGCCCAGATCGTCGTCTAAGGTCCCGAAGCGTGTGCTAAGTGGGAAAGGATGTGGAGTCGCATAGACAGCCAGGAGGTTGGCTCAGAAGCAGCCATCCTTGAAAGAGTGCGTAACAGCTCACTGGTCTAGTGGTTCCGCGCCGACAATGTAGCGGGGCTCAAGCACACCACCGAAGACGCGGCAGCGGCCGTATGGCCGTTGGGTAGGAGAGCGTCCCGCGTGGGGCGAAGCGGCCGGGGAACCGTGCCGTGGACCGCGCGGGAGTGAGAATGCAGACATGAGTAGCGAGAGACGGGTGAGGATCCCGTCCGCTGGATGACCAAGGGTTCCGGGGCCACGTTCGTCGTCCCCGGGTGAGTCGGGTCCTAAGGCGAGGCCGACAGGCGTAGTCGAATGGATGAACGGGTGGATATTCCCGTACCGGCGGCGTACCGTAAGAGCCGAACGGATGAGTACTAACCTCCGGTCGCGTGGCGTCGTTCCCTTCGGGGTTCGGGGCGCGTGGCTGTTGGGAGCGTAGTCCTGGTAGGCTAGCGCACAGGGGTGACACGGAATGGGAGCCGGCCGCGGAGGTGGTTTTCCGTGGTCAAGCACGCAGCCCGTCCCATAGGCAAATCCGTGGGACATGTAGGGTGAGGTGTGATGATGGGCGTCCTTTGGACGCGATATCCGGTGGTCCAGGCCGTCGAGAAAAGCCTCGGCGCGAGGGGCGTCGCCGCCCGTACCCCAAACCGACACTGGTGGTCAGGTAGAGAATACCAAGGCGATCGAGCGAATCCTGGTCAAGGAACTCGGCAAATCACTCCCGTGCCTTCGGTATAAGGGAGACCCCCGGGCGTGAAGAGGCTTGCCCTCGGAGCGTTGGGGGGTGGCACAGACCAGGGGGTAGCGACTGTTTACCAAAAACACAGGTGCATGCGAAGGCGCAAGCCGCTGTATATGCACTGACGCCTGCCCGGTGCCGGAAGGTTAAGAGGATCCGTCAGCCCCTTTTGGGGTGAAGCGGTGAATTCAAGCCCCGGTAAACGGCGGTGGTAACTATAACCATCCTAAGGTAGCGAAATTCCTTGTCGGGTAAGTTCCGACCTGCACGAATGGCGTAACGACTTCCCCACTGTCTCGACCAGGAGCTCGGCGAAATTGCAGTACGAGTAAAGATGCTCGTTAAGCGCAGAAGGACGAAAAGACCCCGGGACCTTTACTATACCTTGGTATTGGCGTTAGGCGCGGATTGTGTAGCATAGGCGGGAGGCTTCGAAGCATGGGCGCCAGCCCGTGTGGAGCCGCAAGGTGAAATACCGCTCTGTTCTCGTTTGACGTCTCACCTCGAACAGTCATCCTGTTCAGGGACAGTGCCTGGCGGGTAGTTTAACTGGGGCGGTTGCCTCCCAAAGAGTAACGGAGGCGCTCAAAGGTCCGCTCAGCCCGGTTGGCAATCGGGTTTCGAGTGTAATCGCACAAGCGGGCTTGACTGCGAGAACGACGGTTCGGGCAGGGACGAAAGTCGGAGATAGTGATCCGGTGCCGGCGCACGGGCGCGGCATCGCTCAACGGATAAAAGGTACCCCGGGGATAACAGGCTGATCATTCCCAAGAGTCCATATCGACGGGATGGTTTGGCACCTCGATGTCGGCTCGTCGCATCCTGGGGCTGGAGCAGGTCCCAAGGGTTCGGCTGTTCGCCGATTAAAGCGGCACGCGAGCTGGGTTCAGAACGTCGTGAGACAGTTTGGTCTCTATCCTCTGCGCTCGTTGGAATCCTGAGGAGGCCTGCCCATAGTACGAGAGGACCTGGGTGGACGGACCTCTGGTATGCCGGTTGTCGCGCCAGCGGCATGGCCGGTTGGCTACGTTCGGGAGGGATAACCGCTGAAAGCATCTAAGCGGGAAGCCTGCTCCAAGATTAGGATTCCTTGACGCTCCCCGGAGCGTTTGTAGCCCGCATGTTGAACACGTGTTCGATAGGCCGGAGGTGGAAGCCCCGCGAGGGGTGGAGCCGACCGGTACTAACGGGCGAACGCGGCACACTTTTTCCGACCCGCTTGCTGGGTCGGGTCTCGTCCTGTGGTGGTTTCTTTCGTTGGATGGCAAGGAGCATTGTTTCTTGTGGTCACGGAAACGATACCGGTGAAGCGTTTGGTTGCTCGCGTCCGTTGTCCGGTTCCCGGACCGCCACGATCGGAATCGGTCGTGTGGTATGGTTCCGGTTCTGCCGGCCGATCCTTGTGGTTGGCCGTTATATTGGTTTTGCGGTGGTCATGGCCCAGGTGAGACGCCCGGTCCCTTTCCGAACCCGGAAGCTAAGGCCTGGTCGCGGCGATGGTACTGCACTCGAGAGGGTGTGGGAGAGTAGCACGCCGCCGCATTCAACTTATGGACCTTCCGGTCGAGCCCCATCGGGGTTCCCGGAAGGTCCTTTTTTATTCCCGCGCACGGGTGTCTTCCTCCATTCGGTGGAGGAAAACGGACGCCGGAAGGCCCGTGGGCGGGATGATTCCTCCACCCACTGGGTGTTTTGTTCCGCCGGAAGGCCCGTGGGCGGGCGGATTCCTCCACCCACTGGGAGTCCCGGGACGCTGGGGGATCCCAGGAATTTCAGGGGAGCTTCCTGCCCTTATCCGATGGTGGAATAGACTGGGGAACTATGCATTATTTCGTACCCAAACGCTGCGTCGAATCGAACAAAATCATGTATCGCGACAAAGCGACGGCCCGGCAGGCCGCCGACCAGAGCTGGCGTGAACGCGGCACTGAACTATGGGTGTATCGGTGCGAATTCTGCGGAACCTGGCATCTCACACATCGCGATCCACAATCCAGCTACACGTACGTGCCCTTCAATCAGCAGATTAAACCGCATTCCCGCAAAAAAGGCTACAAACCACGTCGTAAGTAGTTCTGTTAGCGCTCGAGGCGGAAGCCTTGGCGCTTGGCGTTTGGAGCCACGGCCTTGCTGGTCACACCGGAATCGACCGCATTCGACGCGATCTGATCGCTGAACGGATCAACTGGGCGCTCGGTATTGCGCAAATCGTAATACCGATGCACTTCCTCGTCAAAATCCTGCAAACCGGCAAGCAACGTCTCATTGTTCGACGGATACTCATTCTCAAAGAACTGCATGGAGCGCGGCATACGCGGCTTGAGTGCGGGATCCTGATCGGGCTTGCCAATCGCAAGTCCGAGCACAGGGTACGTGTATTCCGGAAGATTCAGCAGATCAATCAAAGCCGGAACATCGTTAAGCAGCGAGCCGAGAATCACACAGCCAAGGCCGAGCGAATAAGCGGCCGTCTCCATCGCATGAAGCGCCAAAACTGCGTCATTCTGTGCCTGAGTGTAACGATAGCTGCCATTCAACGTAAACTCGTCGGAAGCGGTCTCAACGCCCTTGGAAGCTGCGATGGCCGCATTGCGATGCTCGTCAAGCACAAACACGTACAGCAGTGGCGCGGTCGCGATATATGGCTGCCCGCCGATTTCGGCAAGACGCTTCTTTGCGGCCGGATCGGTGATGCGGATTGCCGACCAGTCGTTCAGGAATTGGCTGCTTGCGGCATGCTGGGCCACGGTTTCGAGAGTTTCGACGATATTGTCGCTCAGCGGCTTCGGCTTGAATTTGCGGATGGAACGACGCTCCAGCAGAGTGTCGACAGTTGCATTATGCAGAATATTACTCATGTTGACTATTTATATCCCATCCGCGTAATTGCGCAAGTATTTTCGCCCGCAAGCGCATTCCTTCCAATCGCAGTTTCGTGCAGTTTCGTGCGGTTCCAGCCGCAGCTTCAATTGCAGATCTGAATCGCACGCTTCGAAATATGGAAGTTGGAGTGGGATTGTTTGCGGATTTGGCGAAATTTGCGCTTATCGGCAAGTCTAGCGGATTCCACGGTTTCAGCGGATTCGGCGCGATTGACGGGAGTGGCGGCGATCGACCAGCGCCTGCGATCCGCGGTCGGATAGTTGCGATACCAGCGCGCCGAGTCCTGCGGAAGCCACGCCGAACACGAGATTCAGCGCCAGTTCCTTGCGTTTGTCGGTGGTGCCGTCCGGCAACACGGCTTTGCGGCCGACCGACTTGCGCCATGCCAGTTCGAACAGTTTGCCGAACACGAGTCCGGCCAGCGTGGGGGCGGCCACCTTGAACATCTTGTCGCAAAGATCGTCGGGATCGTTGATTCGCTGTTCGCGCAGGGCATTCACTTTCTCGTCGACGTTATGCAGCGACGCTACGATGCGGTCTGCGCTGGATTCCGGGTCAGGCATTTCACTCATGATTTCCAGTGTAGACCGTGCCGTCGGATTTCGGTTGGATTTCGCCGGCGCATGCGTGCGTTGCGAAGCGCTTAAGACACGTGGTGGGAGATTGCTGGTGAAACGCTTTTCGTCGGCTAGAGTAGGAGTATGACAGATACTCAAGTCGGAAGCAAGGATGCTTCTTCAATCGCGCCCGGCCGCCTGGTACTGCTGCGCCATGGCCAGACTGTGTGGAGCGAATCGGGCCAGCATACCGGCCGAACCAATATTCCGTTGACCGATACCGGTTGCGAGCAGGCTCGTGCGGCGGGCGAGCGTCTTCGTGAGGCGTTCCCCAATGGTTTCGACCAAGGCTGCATGTTCGCAAGCCCCCTGCGTCGCGCCCAGCAGACCGCGCAACTGGCTGGTTATTGCGGTTTCAAAGTGCTTGACGAGATTGCGGAATGGGATTACGGCCGTGCCGAAGGGCGTACACGCCAGGAGGTGAGCGAGGCTGGCGGCTTCCAGTGGGATGTATGGCGCGACGGTCCGCGTTCCCTTCCTGAATCGTTGGAGGGCGACTGGGTTGAGACGTTGCCAAGCGGCGAGCAGGTTCCGGTGCACAATGGCCCTGGCGAGACGGTTGAGGAGGCCGCCGCGCGCACCCGCGATGCGATCGACGCGGTGATGCCGCTGCTCAATGCCGGTCATGACGTGCTGTTGGTGGCGCACGCGCATGTGTTGCGCATCCTCACCTCGCAGTGGCTGGACGTCGATCCGCATTTCGCGCGTTTGCTGCGCCTCGACACCGCGCATTATTGCGTGCTGAGCCAATATAAGGGAGACAACGTTATCGAGCATTGGAATTGCTAGGTGCGTTGCGCTGGGCTGAACGTCGGTAGTTTGACATCGTTTACAAACCGCCGACGTTTTTTTGTTGCCGTACGGCGTCAGGTTCGCGATTCACTGCGATTGTTGCCGTGTGATATGGAGGGTGTGTCGCAAACGGTTTCATAAAGACAGTGTGATGAAAACCGTTGAAAATAAAGTATTTTGAGAAAAACCTGCGATCGTAAAATCACTCTAAAAATGGTTGTTCTTGCTTACGTTTGCAAAAATGGGAGAAATGCGGCACAATAGTGCATGTCAGGAATCGTGAGGAAGCGATTTCACAGGATGTTGACCAGCGGGGTGCTGGGAAACAGGAATGGAAGAGAAAAGTTCGATGATGAATCGTACTATCAAGGCAGCAGTTGGAATGGTCGCCATCGCGGCGATGTCCGTAGGCACGTTGGGCGCTTGCGGATCGAGCTCCAGCTCCGACGACGGCAAGGGCAAGGTCTATTACCTGAACTTCAAGCCGGAATCCAACGACGAATGGCAGAAGCTGGCCAAGGATTACACCAAGGAAACCGGTGTCGAGGTCAAGGTCCAGACTGCTGCTTCCGGCACCTACGAGCAGACCCTGAAGTCCGAGATCGCCAAGTCCGAAGCCCCGACCCTGTTCCAGGTCAATGGTCCGGTCGGCTATCAGAACTGGAAGTCCTACACTGATGACATGACGGACACCGAGCCGTACAAGCAGCTCATCAACAAGGACGTCGCCCTCAAGGATGGGAGCAAGGTCGTTGGCGTTCCGTACGCTATGGAAACCTATGGTCTGATTTACAACAAGGATCTGCTGGCCAAGTACATCGCCACCGATGGCGCCAAGATCAAGGACGTCAAGGATATCGACAATTTCGATACCCTGAAGGCCGTGGCTGATGACATCCAGGCCAAGAAGGACCAGCTCGGCGTTAAGGGCGCATTCACTTCCGCCGGTTTCGATTCCAGCTCCGATTGGCGCTTCAAGACCCATCTGGCCAACCTGCCGCTGTACTACGAGTTCAAGGATGACAACATCACCAAGCAGCCGGCGACCGTCAAGGGTACCTATCTGCCGGAGTATAAGAACATCTTCGACCTGTACCTGAAGGATTCCACCACCGAACCGACCCAGCTGAGCTCCAAGACCGGTGATGACGCCACCTCCGAGTTCTCCCTCGGCGAGGCCGTGTTCTATCAGAACGGCACTTGGGCATGGACCGATCTGCAGAAGAACGGCATGAAGGCCGAGTCCATCGGCATGCTCCCGATCTACACGGGCGTCAAGGGCGAGGAGAACCAGGGTCTGGCCACTGGCTCCGAGAACTACTGGTGCATTAACTCCAAGGCTTCCGACGCCGATAAGCAGGCCACCAAGGACTTCCTGAAGTGGGTCGTCACCAGCAAGACTGGCATCAAGTCTCTGTCCAGCGACATGGGCTTCACCACCCCGTTCAAGTCCTTCAGCGACGTCAAGTCCGACAATCCGCTGGTGCAGGCCGCTGTTGAAGATCAGAACTCCGGCAAGACTGCAGTCTCTTGGAACTTCACCATGATGCCGTCCGAAGAGTGGAAGAACCAGCTCGGTTCCGCCCTCCTCGAGTACGCGCAGGGCACCGGCGACTGGGATGCCGTCAAGACCGCATTCGTGGACGGTTGGAAGACCGAATACGACGCGTCTCACTGATCGTCTCGAAAAACCAATCGTAATCGCGCATGACGAATCGGTCCGCGCGTCGCGTAGCGCGGACCGTTGGAAATACCATCGGCGCGTGATTGATCGAATAACTGCATAACTGAATAATTGAACAAGCAACGAGCTGCAATCGGAAGTCTTCCTTTCCTCTCCTGATTGCAGTTCGTTTTTTTATGCGGCGACGTACGGTTGTAGGACACGCCGTGCGTCGGAGGGATTGCGTTGCAGTAATGAAAGCGCTATCATTGTTAATAACAAGCAGAAAAGATGTTGATTTAAAAATGTTCTTATCTGTAGTTTGAAGAAATGTAACCGCTATCATTTTGCAACGATGCGAACGAAAGTGAAAACATATGGTGCAACAAGAAATTGATACTACCGATCCGGCGTTGTGGTGGAAGCAGGCCGTGGTCTACCAGGTGTACCCGCGTTCCTTCAAGGACTCCCGCGGTTCGGGCCTGGGCAGCATCGCAGGCGTCACCGAGAAGATCGACTACCTCGCCGAACTCGGCGTGGATGCCATCTGGCTGAGCCCGTTCTACCCGTCCCAGCTTGCCGACGGCGGCTACGACGTGGACGACTACCGCAACGTCGACCCGAAGCTCGGCACCATGGACGATTTCGACGAGCTCGCCAAGGCCGCCCACGAGCACGGCATCAAGGTCGTGGTCGACATCGTGCCGAACCACAGCTCCAACCTGCACGAATGGTTCAAGGCCGCCCTCGCGGCCGCCCCAGGCTCCCCGGAACGCGACCGTTACATCTTCCGCGACGGCAAGGGCCCGAACGGCGACCAGCCGCCGACTGATTGGATCGCAAGCTTCGGCGGTCCGGCGTGGACGCGCGTTCCTGACGGCCAGTGGTATCTGCACATGTTCACCAAGGAGCAGCCGGACTGGAACTGGAAGAACCCCGAGGTGCGCGCCGACTTCATCAAGACGCTGCGCTTCTGGCTCGACCATGGTGCGGACGGCTTCCGCGTGGACGTGGCGCACGGCCT
>CEAX01018956.1_pt1 | contig 11057 bp, 5 predicted proteins | sample 554721 | NCBI WGS metagenome assembly CEAX01 (sample SAMEA3182098, study PRJEB8094) | gut metagenome | biome: human; feature: gut; material: Stool; isolation source: human stools | place: Canada | collected 2012-05-30 | reverse complement strand
GTATTATTATGAGCTTTTTCAGACATATCTTCATAGGTATCGTGTGCATTTGATTTGCACGATTGCTTATCACTATCTGTCAGATATAGATTATATACTGTTGACTCATATTCCATTATATAATCATACTCACATAAATCTATCGCCAGTTGTTTAGCATAATCCCTTGTAAACACACTGTCAAGTGAATTCTTAAAATGTGTATTCCAAAATTCATTAGCATCATCAGGATTATACTGTAACGCCATCTCATTTATCTTCTTTTCCACAACATACACATAATAAGAGAAATCTTTCAAAGTTATGTTCTCACTATTAATTGTTATAACATTTTCCTGTAAATGTTTCTCGTATATGAAATCTTTATTCTTATTATACCTGTATACAAGGAATCCAAGTGCAACTATAAAAGCCGCAAGGATTACCAATGCTATTACTTCTATTTTTTTGTTTTTTAATGCACCTTTTTCACTCATACAAGCCTCCAATCTTTTGTTTAAAAAAGAACCCCTTAACAATTAAATTATATGTTAAGGGGTTCATAACCATAATATCCGGATAATTATCTGTAAAGATAATTACTCAGGTATTTAATTTACAATTACTTGTATAAATCAACAAGCTTGAGTAAATGCTGATATCTCTCATTAGCAACTTCCTCAGACTTAGCAAAGAGTCTTTCTGCTCTTTCTGGGAATGGCTTAACAAGACGTGTATAACGTGCCTCATTGTTAAGGAAATCCTGATATGAGCCATCGCCTTCCTTAGATGTTAATGTGAATGGATTCTTTCCTTCAGCCTTTAATGCAGGGTTGAATGAGAAGAGATTCCAATATCCAGCCTTAACAGCCTTCTTCATTTCATCCTGGCAGTGGTTCATACCACCCTTAGCGATACCGTGAAGTTCGCAAGGAGCATAACCAATGATTAATGATGGTCCGTTGTAGCTTTCAGCTTCTTCGATAGCCTTTAATGCCTGTGCTGGGTTAGCACCAAGAGCAATCTGTGCTACATATACATAGCCATAGCTCATAGCGATTTCAGCAAGTGACTTCTTGCCGATTTCCTTACCAGCTGCAGCGAACTGGCAAACTTCACCGATGTTAGAAGCCTTAGAAGCCTGTCCACCTGTATTAGAATACATTTCTGTATCGAATACCATAACATTTACATTCTCACCTGAAGCAAGTACATGGTCAAGACCACCGAAACCGATATCGTAAGCCCAACCATCACCACCGAAGATCCATACAGATTTCTTAGCAAGGTAATCCTTCTTAGCAAGTACTTCTGGAGCTGTTGGGCATCCATCTGCTGCTGCCTTTTCAAGTTCTGCAATAAGAGCTTCTGTAGCTGGTGTGTTTGCCTTAGTATCATTCTTTGTCTCAAGGTACTTAGCTGCTGCTGCCTTAAAGCTGTCTGTTGCCTTATCAGATGCAGCCATTTCTTCGATCTTGGCAATAGCCTGGTCACGAAGAACCTTCTGTCCAAGATACATACCAAAACCATGTTCTGCGTTATCCTCGAATAATGAGTTAGCCCATGCTGGTCCCTTTAATGTATCCTTGTTTACTGTATATGGTGATGTTGCAGCTGGACCACCCCAGATTGAAGAACAACCTGTAGCGTTAGAAATATACATCTGCTCACCAAATAACTGTGTAATTAATCTAGCATAAGATGTTTCTGCACAACCTGCACAGCTTCCTGAGAACTCAAGGAGTGGCTGGTTATACTGAGAACCGATTGGTGTATTTACTAATGCTGGCTTAATATCCTTCTTACCTACGTTAGCTACAAGATAATCGAATACTGGCTGCTCTTCTGCCTGTGATTCCTGTGGAACCATCTTAAGAGCTTCTCCAGCCTTAGGACATACAGTAACACATTCGCCACATCCCATACAATCTAATGGAGATACTGACATTGTGTACTTCATTGTTGTGTCTGTTGCATGCTTAGAATCAGCAAGCTTAATCTGTGAAGGAGCTTCTGCCTGTTCCTTAGCATCAAGAATGAATGGTCTGATAGTAGCATGTGAACATACGAATGCACAGCTGTTACACTGAACACAGCTTGCTGGATCCCACTCAGGAACCATAACGGCTGTTCCTCTCTTCTCGTATGCTGAAGCACCTGTCTCAAACTGACCATCTGCAATATCCTTAAATGCAGATACTGGAAGGCTGTCACCATCCATCTTTCCGATAGGATCAAGAAGTTCGTTAACCATCTTAACTGTAGCAGGACGTCCTGTTCTTTCAACTGGCTTCTTATCATCAACTGCTGTTGCCCAGTCTGCTGGTACTTCTACCTTATGTACTGCATCAACACCTGCATCGATAGCCTTATAGTTCATCTCAACTACTGCATCACCCTTCTTGCTGTATGACTTCTTAGCAGCTGCCTTCATATATTCAACAGCTTCATCAATAGGCATTACGTTAGCAAGCTTGAAGAATGCTGACTGTAAGATTGTGTTAGTTCTCTTACCCATACCGATTTCAATAGCTTTATCAATAGCGTTGATTGTGTAAAGCTGGATATTATTCTTAGCAATATACTGCTTAGCTTCTGCTGGCATATGCTGATTAAGTTCTTCATCTGACCACTGGCAGTTAATCATAAAGATTCCGCCTGGCTTAACATCCTGAACCATCTTATAACCCTTAACAACATATGAAGGATTATGACATGCTACGAAGTCAGCCTGATTGATATAGTATGGACTTCTGATTGGGTTATCACCAAATCTTAAGTGGCTGATTGTAATACCACCTGTCTTCTTAGAGTCATACTGGAAGTATGCCTGAATATACTTATCTGTATGGTCACCGATGATCTTAGTAGAGTTCTTGTTAGCACCTACTGTACCATCACCACCAAGACCCCAGAACTTACATTCTACTGTACCAGGAGCTGAAGTAATAGGAGCTGGCTTAACCTCTGGAAGTGAAAGGTTAGTAACATCATCAACAATACCGATTGTGAATCTGTTCTTTGGCTCATCCTTCTCTAATTCCTTATATACAGCGAATACTGATGAAGGAGGAGTATCCTTTGAACCTAAACCATAACGTCCACCAACTAATGTGATATCGTTAAGACCTGCTTCACGAAGTGTTGTAGCAACATCAAGGTAAAGTGGCTCACCAAGTGATCCTGGTTCCTTAGTTCTGTCAAGAACAGCAACCTTCTTAGCTGTCTTAGGAAGAACCTTTAAGAGTGCCTTAGATGACCATGGACGGTAAAGTCTTACTTTAACAAGACCAACCTTCTCACCCTTAGCTGTTAAGTAATCAATAACTTCTTCTGCAACGTCGTTGATAGAACCCATAGCTACGATAACTCTGTCTGCATCAGGTGCACCATAGTAGTTAAATAAGTCGTAGTTAGTACCAAGCTTCTCGTTAACCTTCTTCATGTACTTTTCTACTACTTCTGGAAGTTCATCATATACTGTGTTACATGCTTCACGATGCTGGAAGAATACATCTCCGTTTTCATGTGAACCACGCATAGCTGGCTTGTTAGGGTTAAGTGCATGAGCACGGAACTCTTCAACCTTGTCCATTGGGCACATTTCCTTAAGATCTTCGTAATCCCACTTTTCAATCTTCTGAATCTCGTGTGATGTACGGAAACCATCAAAGAAGTTGATGAATGGAACCTTGCCATCAATAGCTGCAAGATGTGCAACTGGGCTTAAGTCCATAACTTCCTGTGGGTTTGTCTCAGCAAGCATAGCAAAACCTGTCTGACGACATGCATAAACATCACTATGATCACCGAAAATGTTAAGTGACTGTGTAGCAACTGTACGAGCTGATACATCAAATACACAAGGAAGCTGTTCAGCAGCAATCTTATACATATTAGGAATCATAAGTAAAAGACCCTGTGAAGCTGTGAATGTTGTTGTAAGAGCACCTGCTGCAAGTGAACCATGTACTGTACCAGCAGCACCTGCTTCAGACTGCATCTCTGTTACCTTTACTGTGTTACCAAAAATATTCTTTCTTCCTGCTGCTGACCACTGGTCAACAACATCCGCCATTGGGCTGGAAGGAGTGATAGGATAGATACCAGCTACTTCTGTAAATGCATACGCAACATGAGCAGCGGCTGTATTACCATCCATTGACTGTTTTTCTCTAGCCATTGTTATATAACCTCCTAAATCGAAATATGAGATAATAATCTCTCTATATATGTATATTAGTATTATTCGACAAAAAAGTAAAGCCATTATCTAAAATCTATTGTACCTATTTTTGTAATATTTGATTATTCAGAATGCAAAAGTATTTTTACTATATTATTAAAATATATCCCAAAAAAATCTTTTTAAAAATTTAATATTTTTTCAAAAAAGTGTTAATTTTTTCTATAAAAAGGAATATAATGCTCTAGTTAGAATAATAAGTCAGGAGATAACACCTATGATTACAAAAGAACTTAAGAACAAAAAGCTTATAATAGTAATTACTTCTGTTGTAGTTGTACTATTGCTTCTTGTAATTTTATTTTTTTCCTTATTTAACATCAATATCATTGTAAATGGAAAAGAGAACGAAACAATAGAATATGGTGATACATATACAGAGGAAGGAGCTTCAGCTTCGTATAATACACTTTCTTTTAAGAATAAATCTGTTGATGTATCAATAAGCGGCGAAGTAGACTGCTCTAAACTCGGAACATACCATATACATTACAAAGCTAAGAAAGGCTTTCTTTCATCGACTAAGACAAGAGAAGTTAAAGTCGTTGATACAGCTGCTCCCGTGATAGAACTTAACACAGTTGAGGGATATTACCCTAAGACAGGTGAAGCTTATAAGGAAGAAGGTTTTACAGCCACTGACAATTATGATGGTGATATTACCGATAAGGTTACACGCCACGAAAAGGACAATGTCGTTACTTACACTGTCAGCGACTCCTCTGGCAATAAGACAACTGTTACAAGAACTGTTGAATATAATGACGGAATTGCTCCTTCACTCACACTCAATGGTGACAGCCATGTAACAATTAAAGCCGGAACTAAATACAAAGATACCGGTGCTGCTGCCACAGATTCCCACGGCAATGACATTTCTGACAGCATAACAGTATCTGGTGAAGTCAAGAATTACCGTTCTGGTGACTATACTTTAACATATACAGCTACTGACAAATTTGGCAACACCAACTCAATTGGCAGAACTGTAACTGTTGAAGCCGTAAAGCAGGCTGACTCTGCCGCTGTCAATCCCGGTTCAAAGGTTGTATACCTTACATTCGACGATGGTCCTGGTGCTTACACACAGCAGCTTCTTGACGTGCTTGCCAAATATAACATAAAAGTTACATTTTTTGTAACCAATGTAAACAGCGGATATCAGAATATGATTGCGAAGGAAGCCGCTGCAGGACATACAGTTGCAATACACAGTGCTTCCCATAATTACCAGCAGATCTATTCAAGTGTTGGTGCTTATTTTGATGATTTGAACGAAATGTCGGATATTATATATTCGCAGACTGGAAGCCGTCCAACATTAGTACGTTTCCCAGGTGGAAGTTCTAATTCTGTCAGCAAGAAATACTGCAAAGGAATTATGACAGAACTTGCAAAAGATGTTACTGACCAAGGCTATAAATACTATGACTGGAACGTATCAAGCGGCGATGCCGGTGGAACAACAAGCACAAGTGAGGTATACCAGAATGTAATCAATGGTATCCAGAGCCATAATGTATCCGTTGTATTACAGCACGATATTAAGAGCTTCAGCGTTGATGCAGTTGAGAGCATAATCCAGTGGGGACTTGCTAACGGATACACATTCCTTCCTTTGACAACATCAAGCCCTGATGTACACCACGGAATTAATAATTAATGAGCAGCAATCAATAATATGAACCCAAAATAATATCAATCAGTATTTAATATTAGAACAAAAAACTATGTATTACATCAGTCTTATCCAATCCTGATGTAATACATAGTTTTTTTATTTTATATCTTTCCTTATTTCCCTGCCCTGTTAAGAGCTGCAAGATAACCAACAGCTGATAGTGCCGCCACATTTCCTTCTCCTGCCGCTTTAACATACTGGTAAGGTACTCCTGTTATATCACCAGCCGCATATAAACCTTTTATATTAGACGCCATACTTTTATCTGTAATTACTTTGTTATCTTCTATCTTAATTCCTGGAACTAACTGGGCTGGCTTCATCGACTCCCTTAATACAAATATTCCGTCTGCCGCAAGTTCTCTGTCCTCCATAATAAGAACCATTTTATCCTCCCTACGCTCAATTGACAGCGGTTTTCCTTTAATAATATCAATATTATCTTTTAATGAATCTTTGCCTGCCTGTAATGTATTTATATCTTTATCCTTATTATAAAGAGGCATATAATACACCTTCTTAGCCGTCTGTGCAAGAAACTCTGCTTCGCTTAAAGCCTCCTCATTAAATCCTATAACTATCGCTTCTCTTTCTTTATATAAAGCGGCATCACAGGTAGCACAATAGCTTACACCACGTCCAAGATTTTCATATTCACCTGCATATGGCTTTGTAACATCTACACCTGTTGCAAGTATAACTGTAAGTGCCTCATAATTATTCTTTTTGCCCTGTATATGAAAATATTTTCCCATTGCATACACTGCATTCACCATATCTTCTGTTATATCTATTGAAAGACTTTTAAGGTGATTGTTAAATGCCTGTGACAGTTCCTTACCTGTAATATCAATAAAACCAGGATAATTCTTTATTATATGTGCCTTTGACACTTTATCACTAATCTTGTTATTACCTATAAGGAGTATTTTCCTGCCTCTTATCTTAGCAGTTATTGCCGCTGACACACCCGCTGGACCTGTTCCTATTATAGCTATATCATATCTTTCCATATCTTAATCCCTTTCCTGCCTTTTATGTTTAATTATATTATTATTAACAAAATGCTTAATATACCAAACATTACTTAATCGTTTTGTCTTTTAATATATTATAGACATACTAACGCATATTATAATAATTGTAAAATCAAAAAAGATGCAGACACATTTTATTGATATCGCACTGCCACTTAACAGCAGTCATATCCAAAATGTATCTACATCTTTATGGGTAATATTAAATCAAATTTATTGGGAATTAGTCATCTTCGCCCTGAAGTGCATCGTATCCTGTTTCACCTGTACGAACCTTTACTACATTTTCCACATCATATACGAATATCTTACCATCACCGATATGACCTGTGTAAAGTACCTTTCTTGCGGCATTGATAACATCCATTACAGGAACTTTGGAAATAACCATTTCAACCTGTACCTTAGGAAGAAGCTGCATTTCCATCTGAACTCCACGGTAATACTCTGGAGCACCCTTCTGAGCGCCACAGCCAAGTACCTGCGTAACTGTCATACCAGTTACTCCGATGTCGTTCATAGCCTTCTTTAACTTTTCGAAACGCTCCTGCTTCATAAGGATTTCTACCTTAGTAATCTTATTCTCATCTGGAATATCAGATGTCTTAATCATAGCTGGAACTGAATTTTCCATACTTTCTGAACCAACTGATACAACATCTTCATATGTTATATCTGGCATACCTGCTGTACCAAGTTCAAATCCTGCATATGCACTTGTAAGTCCGTGCTCACATATATCAAGACCCTTTATTTCCTCTTCCTCTGTAGCTCTAAGTCCAATTGTTGCCTTGATTACAAAGAATACGATTGTCATACATACAGCAGCCCATGCTGCTACTGATACAAAACCTAATAACTGAAGTCCAAGCTGTGTAAATCCGCCACCGTAGAATAAACCTTCTGCCTTAATCGCACCACTCTCAATAGCAATTGCATAACCAGGGGCTTTGCTTGTAGCAAATAAACCAACTGCGATTGTGCCCCATATACCATTCATCATATGAACAGCTACTGCACCAACCGGATCATCAATGTGAAGCTTATAATCAAGAAGCCATACACCAAATACCACCAAAAGACCTGCTACAATACCTATTACTATTGCACCTGCTGCATCTGTTACATCACAAGAAGCTGTAATAGCTACAAGTCCTGCAAGTGAAGCATTAAGACACATTGAAACATCCGGCTTACCATACTTAATCCATGTAAATACCATACAAGTTACAGTTGCAATTGCTGGTGAAACTGTTGTTGTAAGGAATACCGAACCTAAATCCTCAATTGTTGTACAAGCTGCACCATTAAATCCATACCAGCAAAACCATAATATAAATACACCAAGTGCACCAAGTGGAATACTATGTCCTGGGAAAGCATTAACCTTAACTACCTTACCATTTTCATCTTTAACAAATTTACCAATACGAGGTCCTAATATCTTAGCACCTATAATAGCTGATATACCACCAACCATATGTATACAGCAGGAACCTGCGAAATCATGGAAGCCTAACTGTGCTAACCAGCCGCCGCCCCATATCCAGTGTGCTTCAATAGGATATACAAGTGCTGATATAACACCTGAATATACACAATATGAAAGGAACTTTGTTCTCTCTGCCATAGCTCCTGATACAATAGTAGCTGTTGTTGCACAGAATACTAAATTAAATACGAAACTTGAAAAATTGAAATTATCATATGCTGTAAAAATATCAAATCCAGGTTTTCCAATAAAACCTAATAAATCTTCACCTAATAATAAACTGAAACCTATTACTATGAATACTACTGTTCCTATACAGAAGTCCATAAGGTTCTTCATAATAATGTTACCTGCGTTCTTAGCTCTGGTAAAACCAGTCTCAACCATTGCAAATCCTGCCTGCATCCAGAATACTAATGCAGCACCTATAAGAAACCATATACCAAATGTCTGGTCGCTTATCAAGCTTGTTAATTCTTCTATTGCCATATTCGTTTCCTCCCTGTTCGCGCCGGCACATAATATTTATTTATGTACCCTTGACAAATACTTTTTATTGTGGTTGATGAAGTTGATCAGGTTTCATCTGGTATCATAACAGTTGTTACTAAACGGCTGCTTTATTCCTATAGTTAAATAAAACAAAAAAAGACGTGTAACCATATATAATGGATACACGCTTTTGTGCAATCAACTGTTTGATTTATGTGTTTAATTATACATATCTTTCCAAATAAGTATTGAAAAAATCGGACATATTATTGACTTTTTTAATATTTGTTTTATTATTATTTTATAAATGTAATCAAATATACTACTTATCAACATTATTTTAATGTATATAATATCAGAAGTGAAATGACTTTGACACTGATATTATAATAATACCAATTAATGCAATTATAAAATCAGGAGGGTACTTATGAAAGACCATTTACACCAGCCATTATTATTTAATCCAGCAATATATAACAGCTCAGATGGTAAACAGCACATCAATTACAAATATATAACCGTGCCACAGACTATGCTTGTATACGCCATAGACAACACCACCGGCTCTGCAAGTAGGAAAGTATCCACTCTTATTCCATGCTCTAGTGCAGAATGGATAATAGGATATAATAAGAATAACAGCAGTTCTTCCTTCTACTGTATTGGACCAGTAAGCAGACGTTTTGACTATACTTTTGGAGATTTTGATTATTATTTTGGAATTCGTTTTGCGGATAAGGGCTGTTATTTTGCACCATCCGTTGATGACAGCGTGCTTCCAGCTTCAATTGCCAATCAGGTATTTGAATACGAACCTGCCACAGAGTCTTTTGAATACAGACTTATATCTGAATTAATCCAAGCCGAAGATTTTGACGGACAGCTTGAAGCTTTAATATGTTTCCTTAATGACAGCAAGAAATATATAGCTGTCCCTGACAATATCATACATATGGCTAATGAGATAAAGAAAGCTTCCGGCAATATTCATATATCTGATTTATCCGAAATGTCAGGGTACTCTGAACGGCACATTAACAGATTATTCAAATCGGCATATGGTGCAGGTCCTAAAGATTACTGCAAGAATATCAGATTTCAGAAAATCATATCTGATATTATAAATGACCCATACAAAGAAAACAGCGATTATATTGCCAATGCCGGATATTCTGACCAGGCACATTTCCAGAGGGAATTCAAGGCTTACACAGGCATTACACCTAGAACTTTTATTAAGGAATTAACCCCATAATATATTTATAACTATACTGTCAATTAAATTACCTGACTGAATTTTTCAGAGTTATAAAATATGCGTGGTGTTTACCGCCATCCAGACGATAAGCACCACGCATATTTATTTCTACACAAAATCAGACATAACAGTATTGCTTATATCTATGCCTCTGTCTGTAAGTGCTATTCTTGTACCATTCTGCCACAAAAGACCTTTTGCTATATTATCTTTTATCTGCTCTTTATATACACTGTATATATCTTTTCCAAATATATCTTTAAAATCGCATATATCAATCCCAGCAGACTTTCTTAAACCAAGAAACATATATTCAGCCATCTCATCTTCCAGCGTGAGAACCTCTATATTTTCTTTAAGGTCCTGACAGTTATTCTTTATTTCTAAAGAATTCTTAAGAGTTTCTTGGATATTCTTTATATTTTCCACAATACACTCTTTATTGCTTTCTTTATTATCAGCATATTCCACACATAATGCCTTAATATAATTATTAATATCGCTGATGTTAGTATACCTTTTATGATTACATAATGAAGCTGCACCAATTCCAAAACCGATATAATCGGTTCTATCCCAATATTTAAGATTATGCTTACATTCATAACCTGCCTTGGCATAATTGGATATTTCGTATCTTTCATAACCTGCCTGACCTAATATCTCTTTAGTAAGTGCATACATTTTCCTGTCGTCATCATCATCAGGAATATCCGGATAATTGTCTATGTTATCATACAGCCTTGTGCCTTCTTCTATTATAAGACTGTATACAGATATATGCTCTGTATTAAGTGATACAGCCTCCTTTAGCACTCTGGTAAAGCTTTCTATGGTCTGACCCGGAAGTGCTGACATAAGGTCTATAT
>CEAX01043157.1_pt1 | contig 11127 bp, 13 predicted proteins | sample 554721 | NCBI WGS metagenome assembly CEAX01 (sample SAMEA3182098, study PRJEB8094) | gut metagenome | biome: human; feature: gut; material: Stool; isolation source: human stools | place: Canada | collected 2012-05-30 | reverse complement strand
GATTAACAATCGTCCGAGAAAACGTCTCAATTTCCTTACTCCCTTTGAGGTGCTCAAAAAATTTTTTCTCTGATTTTGTTGCACTTGACTTGACAATCTATCTTTATAATCATACGGATCTTCTCTTATGAAAGCTAATTGACTTTCCTTATACAGCAATGCCTGCTGCGCTGAGTGCTGCCGAAACAAGTTTTGATACAATAGGGGTCATAATATTTCTCCTTCCTGACTGACAGGTACTGCAATTTATCGCACAAAAGCGCATAAAAATTGCGGTACGAATAATGTAAAACTTCCTGAGATGCCTGTATTCACAGGCGCTTTGGCTAAGATGACATAAGTTCGACCTCCTTTTTGAAAGATTTGGTTTTATGATAAAATACGTGCTTTTTGCATGGAAAAGCATCATTTCTGCCATGCTTTCCAACATAAACAAAAATGCCCTGTGTGACCGTATATGGCGGTAAACACAGGGCATAAGCATGTATATCAAGTATATAATATATAATTATTTTTCGTTAAAATACGGTAAATTGCGATAAATTGCGACAATACGTTAAGGCGAGTATCATCGCCTGAAAATATGAAAGGGTTGATAATATGTACTTTAATACAAACGACAAATACATTACTCCCGAAGAGGTTGCCGATGAGCTTGGTCTGTCTCTTACTACTGTTTACAATCTGCTGAGAAAAGGTCAGCTGCCGGGGGTAAAGGTGGGGAAAAAGTGGTTTATTCTTAGGGAGAAGATTGAGAGAATTTGTTAAAATCTGCGCATTATCAGAGTTTATACAAATGGCTGTTGCGGCACGAGCGCTGCAACAGCCATGTTTTATGGCATTGACATATATCTGTGCTTTCATGCTTTTTTTATGATTTATTTTATAATATGATCTGACCTTTATCGATCATTGAATTCTCTGAACGCCTTCTGGCGTGTAATTACACATTCCACTATTCTGTCAGCAATAATTCCTTTGTCACGCTCGGCATAATATTCCAGCATGGGTGCAATTATCTGCTTTATCTGTGTTTTTGTAAATTGTGGGATACGAAGCTGCTTTCCGAATAAAGACTGTGCGCTTTTCATCTGCCGGTTAAAAGTTGTATTGAATGGGCGTGCCCTTAACACGGAGATCAGAGCCTTTGGCATAATATCCATCTGTGACATCTGAGTATTTGAAAGCAGCGCCGCTCCATTGTCAAAGATAGGACAATATGAATACCCTTTATTGCTTTTTATAACAGCAATATTATTTAAATGACGGTCGTCATTAAGAAAAAGAGAATCTATTTCAAACACAAGCGTAAGGTATTCGGGAAATTTAACCAGACCCGTATATTCCGCTGCTTTTTCGGCAAGATATTGTATTCTTTTCTTATCACTTGTCAGAGTGCTTAACTTTTCTTTCAGTGGTGCGTCAAGCACCTTGTTGAGTAGATTGCTTAAAGTTATTAATGACTGACCCTTCTCAAGAAAATTCTGACTTGAACATCCGATGCGGCTTCGTCTGTGGACAGTCATATTCTCCATATTATAACGCACGAAAGTGAAGGGTGTATCATTTTCTATGTTGCTGTATTCAAGCATTGCTGATACAGCACATTCGCTGAGGGCTTCATATCCGAACTGATCCAACTTATACCAACGGTCAGTATCATTATCATACCATTTTTCCTGATTGCCTTTTGATGATGTTTCGGCGATTTTGTCGTCTGTTACAAAATGCAGCTCCATTATAGTTCCTCCACATCTATCCATTGAGAATCTTCTGCCATTTTACCTTTGGTTTTCATTATTATTTTAAATGGTTCGTATTCGTCCAGACCGATACATTCAAGATATTCACGCAGACCGCTTCTTTCTGCAGGGACACACCGTTCTTTAATAAATGCACAAAAATCGTCCCACGTGGGAAATTGCTTCTTCCCAAATGCCGTTTTTACAAGATCATCGGTGAAATTCTCCGCAAAAACAGTTTTGTCCGTATGGTCAGCATAAATAACTGTGCAAAGCTCGTTGCTATCATAAAATGAGTATTTTCTCAATGTATGTCCTGATTGCTTGTGAAGTGCTATATACGAATCGGCAGTCTGCTTTTTGCAAATTGATATAGTATGACCATCAAAATGAAGTTCTGCTTCGCGGTCATCTTTATCAAATCCAAGCGCTTTTATCCATGCTGTTGGCAGAGATATTTTGCAGCTGACAGAATTTTTCTCTGCAGTTCCGCCTGATGATGAGAAAATAACCTTTCCTGCACGTATTTCCATAATATCACCTCTTGAAATATTATATCATATTCGTACCGAATAGTCAATAATATCAGCATAGTTTCCATAGACTGTCGGAAGAACTGATTAGTTAAAAAAATATATATAAAGCCTAAAAAATACCGCATAATCTCTTAATTTTACATAATTTTTTAATTATATTATTGCAATTCTCACGGCAGGCTGTGTCAGATGAAGTCTTTCCGCAGCTATTCGGTAATTCATGCAGTCGCACAGCACTGCAAAGGTTTTTATCCTGTGATCTGTCAACCGTTTTTTCTGTGAGAAGCAAAAGCCTTCCTGTAATAATCTGTACAATTTCCTCATCGCTCATAACGGCTTTTATAATGATGAAGCTGCTGAAAATTGAATCCAAGACAGCCGTGCTTATCGGAGTAGGCTCATCAATATGCGGAGGCTCGGCCATTGCCGCCACTGCTCCGGTTATTGATGCCGATGATGAAGATGTTGCCCGTTCAATATCGGTAATTTTCCTGTTCAATATCCTTGCCGCTCTTATATTTCCTGCCCTCGGTCATTCCATAGGACTTGGCACGGAAGGCTTTGCTGTCTTTGCGGGCACGGCGGTGAATGACACATCGTCTGTGACAGCGGCAGCTTCAACAGCCGAAAATCTTTATCATACAAGCGGGATACTTTCAGCTGCCGTGACCGTTAAGCTGACGAGAACACTTGCCATAATTCCAATTACCCTTGCGCTTGCCCTTTATCGCACCGCAAAAGCAAAGAAAAGCGGAAAAACAGCTGATGGCTTTTCTTTTAAGAAGATATTCCCTTGGTTCATACTTTATTTTATCGCCGCCTCTGTCATTACAACGGTCGTTACAAGCCTTGGTGCAAGCTCATTTTCTGCCGCATACTCCTCATATTTTACACCTGCAATGAAAAAGCTTGCCAAATTCTTTATTGCAATGGCAATGGGAGCTATCGGGCTGAATACAAATATCGTGAGCCTTGTGAAAAAGGGCGGCAAGCCTATAATTCTCGGATTTTGCTGCTGGACTGTGATAACCCTTGTTTCTCTGGCAGTTCAATATATGACGGGAATATACTCCGGCAATATTTTATAAATCATATGATCTCATAACGTAAGACACGGCGCTCAGCAGGGTGCTGTGTTTTTTTGCCCTTTACAACCCAGTTTCATAATGCTATAATAAAAATAACTTTTTTCTCAAAAGACCTAAAAGACACCCAAAGGATATACAAAGGATACACGGTCAGGGTATTATATTATCAAGGAGGGCGGAAAAATGGCTTACAGCGTGTTACTGGTTGAAGATGATGAGCAGATCAGGGAAGTCATCACAGACTACTTTGCTGCCAAGGACGGCGTTATATCCGTGGAAACAGCAGCGGACGGCGATAAGGGCATGGAGCTTATACATAACAATGAGTATGACCTTATCCTGCTTGATGTGATGCTTCCAGGAACAGACGGCTTTTCCCTTTGCTGTTATATCAGAGCGGAAAGCAGTGTTCCCATATTGTTTCTCACAGCAAGGGGACGTGAAGAGGATAAACTCTACGGATATGACCTTGGCTGTGATGATTATATGGTCAAGCCATTCTCTTTAGCCGAGCTTTACGCAAAAGTCAACGTCATTCTGAAACGTTCAAAGGGAATGACTGTATCAAAAGTCATGACTTGCGGAAAAATATCCCTCGACCCTGTGAAAATGACGGTAATGGCTGACGGCAATGCCGTTGAGCTTCCCCCGAAGGAATATGAGATACTGAAATATCTCATGGAGCACAGGGATTGTGTTGTCGGCAGAGACACGCTTCTTGACAGGGTGTGGGGATACGATTATTTCGGAGCGGACAGAGTTGTGGATAATCACATCAAGAAGCTCAGAAAAGCAATGGGTCCCGCAGGCAGTCAGATAAAAACAGTTATTTCCAAAGGCTATAAGCTGACAGACTGAAAGGATATGATCTTATGAGAAAAAAGAACACTGCCAAAAGCGTCCGCATATCAAAAAAGCGTGTATTTGCCAAAAAGCTTGTCTCCACATTTATCGTATGTGCATTGTTTACAGCTGCAATTACAGCGGGAGTTGTTACATATATCAGAGGTGAGTGCATTTCCGTGTCAGGTCAGGCTTCCCGGAGCATCAGGCTCGGCTATGACAAGGGTCTGGGCAAGCCTTTTATCAGAATGGCAATTACTGAGCTGAGCGGACATAATGACATTACCGACACATTTGTTGCTGTGTATGATGAAAACGGTGATTATTATATGTGTCCCGAGGATACGGCGATCCTCAGCTTTAAAAAGGACGATGCCTCCGATATTCATTATTATGAGCCTGACAGCATTGCGGAAAGCGTTATTGAAGAGATAAAGTCAAAATATGGCTCAAATGCTGATGAGCATGGCGATCTGTATGATTTTACCTGCGACCGTTTCTGCCTTACAGACAACACCTTTATTCCTCTTGAAATAAGTGTTTACAGCGCCGAAAATAAGGTCGATACCATAGTTCCCGATATAGCTGTCCCCAAGGGAGCGGAGGCATATACTTCAGCTGACGCTCAGGTATCAAGGCTTTCCTTTATTTATTCGCAGGTTGACAAGGATAAATTTGCATATGTTCAGCAGCTTGTAAAGGACAACAGAGGTATTGACAGTACGATAGAAGAGTTTGACAGAATTACCGACATTTCAGGCATAGAGCTTGGCGGCAAAAGTCGTTATATAGGCGAAGCGCTTATATTCAACACCGGTGCAGTTGTCGGTAAAGCCCTGCGGTTCATTGCCCCTGTAATGATAGCCGTTACGCTGATAATAGCATATCTCAGAGCATCAAAGGAATATGCCGTCCTCAGCGCACATTATGAGATAGAGGACCGCCGCAGAGATATGACCAACAAGCTTGCCCATGACCTGAAAAGCCCTCTTATGGTGATATCAGGCTATGCGGAAAATCTTCAAAGCGGAGTAAGTCCCGATAAAAATGAGCATTATATCTCAGCGATTCTTGACAACGTAAGATATATGGATTCCATAATCGCAAGCGTTCTGGAGCTGTCAAAGCTTGAAGAGAGCGACATGGCTCCCGAAGCCACAAAGCTTGATGCGGCAGAACTGCTTCACAGCATTGCGGCAAACTATGAAAATGAGCTTGAAAAGAATGACCTGAAGCTTAATATAAACGGAACCGCCGATTTCACGGCAGATAAAAAGCTTATGATGGACATTCTGACAAATCTCATGGAGAACGCCGTAAAATATACTGATGTATCGGGCAGTATAACCGCAGAATGCCGCAAAGGATACATCTGCATCACAAACGACTGCACGGAAGCTGATAAACTCAATGCTGATGAGCTTACAAAGCCTTTTGTAAAGGGCGACAACAGCAGAAACGGCAGAAAGGGGAGCGGTCTGGGTCTTTCAATAGCTGCCGAGGCTGCCCGCAGGCAGGGGCTTTCCCTTGAAGTAAAGGCTCAGGACGGAAAGTTTTCTGTTACAGTCAGCCAAAAATAAATAATTGACCAATCAAAGAAGGAGTGTCCGAAATGATAAACAAATTACACCTGGCAATGATAGAGCTGTACAGCGGAGACGCAAAGAGAATACAGCATTTCTGCAAGGTGCACAGCTATGCAAAACTTATCGGCGAATCGGAAAATCTGGACAGCAGGAGCCTGTTCATTCTTGAAGCCGCTGCCCTTACCCACGATATAGGAATTCACACCTGCGAAGAAAAATACGGCAGCTGCGGCGGCAAGCTGCAGGAAAAGGAAGGTCCTGCAATAGCTGCAAATCTGCTTAAAGAGCTGGGCTTTGATGACGATGTTTCCGAAAGGGTACAGTTCCTGATAGCCCATCATCATACATACGATAACATTGACAGTGCGGACTATCAGATACTTGTTGAAGCCGATTTCCTTGTAAACATCATGGAGGACGGACTTTCAAAGGAAGCTGCTCTGAGTGCGTATAACAGGATATTCAGGACAGGGTGCGGAAAGAAGATATGCAGAGATATGTTTGGGATTTGAGGTAGGTTATAGTTCTTTACGTTTTTCTTTATATGTGTTAGAATGAAAGTAACCTAATAAGACTGGAGTAATTTGAATGTCAGTATCAAGACAACTTCTGCCGGTGCTGCTTTCTGAAAAGAAAAATGCTGTAAAAGGCGGAATATACAATAAGATGCAGGTGGATTTTGCATACAACTCCAATCGTATTGAAGGTAACTGCCTGACTTATGAGCAGACCCGCTATATATTTGAAACACATACAATAGGCGGTACTGCATCAGTGAATGATGTTTTTGAGACAGCTAATCATTTCAGATGCTTTGACTATATCCTGGATACTATAGATGAGCCTATATCCGAAAAGCTTATCAAAGAGCTTCATTGCAAACTTAAATCAGGAATTATTACAGACGATGATTCTGCTGTGGTAGGGGACTATAAGAAATAAGAAATATCCCAACACAGTGGGAGAGATAACAACTACACTTCCTGAAGAGGTTTCGGGGGCTGTCAGAGCGCTCATAGAAGAATTCAGTCACCGTAACGCAGTGGATATGTATGATGTGGCAGAGTTTCATGCTGAGTTTGAAAAAATACACCCTTTTATGACGGCAACGGTCGTATCGGCAGGCTGCTTACGCTTAAAATGTGCCTGCAAAACAACATAGTTCCCTTTATCATCAGCGATCAGATGAAGCTTTTTTACTATGCAGGGCTGAAAGAGTGGCAGATACAGCAGAAATATACCCGTCTGATAGATGTGTTCCTCGAATCTCAGGACGATATGAAAGCAGCTCTTGATTATTTCAGGATAGATTACGATCATACTGAGGTAACAGCAAGAGAGCTTATAAACAAGAGAAAATAAAAGTCACACTGATATACTTATGTGTATGAAACATAGTATATCAGTGTGATTTTTTATTTTACATATGATAATATTCCTCAAAAATGTTCCGCAATGACACTGAGTGACTATAAGAATGATGTATAATAATATTAAAGGGAGATATCCGTGTGCGCTGGGGAGCGGTACAGTCCGAATATCATCATTTTGAAAGTTCTGACTGATAAAATTTCGTTAAGATATATAATTTTGGCGTACCGCAAATAGCAGTAATGAAAAATATGTTACAAAAGGCGACTTTGCTATTTACAAATCGGCTTTTGGGGTGTATAATATTTAAAACCAATAAATGCCTTTTACCAAAATGGAGAGAACATGGAATCACATAGATCTGAAAAAAAGCGGACGATATTCTGGTCGGCTGCGGCGATAATTCTTATGGTCTGCATATTCGGCTTTTCCACCCAGAGCGGTACGGAAAGCAATGGGCTGAGTATGAAAGTGACCAAATTTTTTGCGGAGCTTCTTTTCTTCCGTTTTGACTCAATGGACATTGGGCAGCAGACCTTTATAATCACCGAATTGAATTTTTTTATAAGAAAGCTTGCGCATTTTACTGTCTATACAGCTCTCGGAATGGTTGTTTATACGGCTGTGGTATCTTCGGGCATTAAGGTCAGACACAAGAGGCTGTTCTCGCTTGCAATATGTGCATTGTACGCTTCTGCCGATGAAATACACCAGTATTTTGTGTCAGAACGAACAATGCGTTTGAAGGACGTTTTTATCGACAGTATGGGTTCGCTTTTGGGAATTATTATAATAAGTGTTATAATTATTGTATATATGTATATCAAACAGCGTCAATGCGACAGGCAAAAATCGGACTAAATTTTACAGAAACATCATATTTTGCCCGCACAGCACATGGTTAGCGCTTTAAAGAGATGAAATGTGAAGCGAAAGTTAATATAAAAGCCGTATCTGTATGAATTTTGTTACAAAATGATTACTATGGCTTTTGAAAAATATTATTGCCATATTGCACAGCACCTATCGGCGGTCGGGCGGTATTTATTGTTATATAGCGCATTGACAAGAATAATGCCTTGTGATATAATTTAAAACAGAATTGGTACATAATTTGTTTTAATGTGTAACATTTCTTATTCGCTTCTTAATCAAATTGTATTTGCCTTGAAGATGAATTTTATTCGGCGTATAAACTGCATATTGGTGTGAATGGCTGCTGATGAATGTCATCATTATAACTGTTGCTGTTTCTGCAGTTACAGTCATACAGATGTAACAATCAAGTGCTAATATAGGCAGATTTTACCTGAATATGTCGAATTTTAAGGGAAAGTGACAGTTATATGTTATTGGAATTGTCAATGGTAAGGAGGACCTTATGCACACTTCACTTGTAATAATGGCGGCAGGGATTGGGTCACGCTTTGGAGGCGGTATAAAGCAGCTGGAAGCGGTAGGCCCCGAAGGCGAGCTTATTATTGATTATTCTGTTCACGACGCTATTGAAGCAGGCTTTGATAAGATAATTTTCATTATCAGGCGTGCAATAGAAGAGGACTTCCGTAATATCATCGGAAACCGCATTGAAAGTGAATGCGAAAAGCTTGGTGTAAAGGTCTGCTATGCTTTCCAGTCGCTGGAGGATATTCCAAACGGCAGGAAGCTTCCGCAGGGTAGGACAAAGCCATGGGGAACAGGTCAGGCAGTGCTTGCGGGCAAAGAGTTCATCAATGAGCCGTTTGCCGTGATAAATGCCGATGACTATTATGGCAAGAAAGCCTTTGTTCAGATACACGATTTCCTTGTTGATCATGGGAGCAGTTCTCCCGATATGCTCTGCATGGCAGGATTTATTTTAAAGAACACTCTCAGTGAAAACGGTTCCGTTACCAGAGGTATTTGCCATGTTAACGATGCGGGATTTCTCACTGATATTACCGAGACAAAAAATATCGTAAAAAAAGGCGATGCGGCATATGCTGATGATATGCTGCTTGATATAAATTCTCATGTATCAATGAATATGTGGGGATTTGCACCTGAGTTTATCGGCAGGCTTGAAAAGGGCTTTGAAGAGTTTTTTGACAGCATTGAAGATGGACTTACTGCTGAGTATCTGCTGCCGATATTTATCGGAAAGCTTCTTACAGAGAAAAGCGTTTCCGTAAAAGTGATTGAAACCACCGACAAGTGGTTTGGTATAACTTACAAAGAAGACGTTCCGTCAATAAAAGCAGAATTCAGAAAGCTTGCTGAATGTGGGTATTACAGCGAAAAGCTTTTTGATGACATTAAGGTACGGGTATGATGAAATATTCTGGGGGGATAACATTGGATAATCTGCAAACTATTGAAAATGAAGCTCAGGCTGAACAGCAACAGATTTCTGATAATGTAGTTGTTTATAAACCTAAGCCTATTTATGAATTTGCTAAAAGATGCTTTGATTTTATTGCTTCTGCATTAATGCTGATTATTCTATCTCCTTTTTTTCTTGTTATTTCAATTTTAGTATATATTGGTGATCCTGGAAAAGTATTTTATGGGCACGTTAGAATTGGAAAAATGGTAAACCATTCAAGATGTGGAAGTTTAGGAGTATGTATCAAAATTCAGATAAAATGATAGACCAACTTACTCCCGAACAGAAACAACAATATTATACTGAATTTAAAATAGATAATGACCCTCGAATTACTCCTATTGGTAATTTTTTAAGAAAAACAAGCTTAGATGAACTTCCTCAGCTTTTTAATGTATTGTGTAATCAAATGAGCTTGGTAGGACCCCGTCCGTTAATTGAATCAGAAATTCAGAAATATTATAAAGATACATATGATACATTGTTATCTGTAAAACCTGGTATTACAGGATATTGGCAGGCTTATGCACGAAATAATGCGTCATATCACAGCGGAAGACGCCAGCAGATGGAAATGTACTATATAAGCCATGCATCACTTGAATTGGATATAAAAATTTTGTTTAAAACTGCTATTTCTGTTTTACGCAAATCAGGTGCAAAATAAATTAAATATAACTAAAAAAGCGGCTAAAGGGGGATACATAAGGGCTTTAAATTTAACCCTCCCTAATTAAAGTAGCTGTATTAAAGAGGATGTACATGAATTTGAAGTTTACTGTTGTAACAGTTGTTTTTAATGGTGAAAAAGTAATTCGTAAGACGATTGAGTCAGTTTTGAATCAAGAATATGCACCATATGAATATTTGATAGTCGATGGAAGGTCAAATGATAAAACTTTGGATATAGTAAATGGCTATCGGGATTCATTTGATCAAAAAGGAATCAATTTTTATGTCATTAGTGAAAAAGATACAGGCATTTATAATGCAATGAATAAGGGTGTCAAGTATGCAAAAGGTGACTTCATTTCTTTCCTAAATGCAGGTGACTGGTATGAACTTGATGCTTTGAAAAATATAAATGCCTTCTATCAGGAAGAGCCATTTGAATTGACTTATGGTGGTTTGCACTACATCAATCCTAATGGTACCATGACAAATAAGATGTCCAAGAACGATGATCATGGCATTGTGACAAGCCGCCATTGGAATCATCCGAGTATGTTTCTGTCTTCAGAGCTGTATAAGCAAAACGGATTTGATGAAAAATTTCCTGCGTATGCAGATTTCAACTTATATCTGAAAATGCGAAAGAATGGCGTAAAGATTCGGGTTATTGATAAGGTAATTACGAATTTTGTGGCTGACGGGGTAAGTACGAACACGAATATGAAAAAAGTACTTGGACGTGCTAAAGAAAAATATAAGGCTTATCGTGAAAATGGGTATTCTGTACTTTATTGGCTCGAATCTTACGGATGGGAATTGTTTAAGGCAATCTATTTTTCTATCAAAAGCTAACTCAGGAGATAAATCATGAACAGTAATTGGTTTAAAGTGCTGATGAAAATGACCAATGTGAAGTATGGTCCC
>CEAX01019870.1_pt1 | contig 11140 bp, 8 predicted proteins | sample 554721 | NCBI WGS metagenome assembly CEAX01 (sample SAMEA3182098, study PRJEB8094) | gut metagenome | biome: human; feature: gut; material: Stool; isolation source: human stools | place: Canada | collected 2012-05-30 | reverse complement strand
AGCCTCTATACTTATATGCTCATTACTTAATGATTTTTTAATACCTACATAGCTTCCCCAATTAAATATCAATTTCTGTTTTGGAACTAACTGTACTATACCATATTGAAAAGCATATGGAATATATTTATTGTTGCTATTAGTTATACTAGTACTAAAATTTTCTGAAAACACAAATTTTATATCATATGCTGGGGCTAAACCTACATTTTCAACAATAATTTGCAATAATTGTGGAGCATTTCTCCTTTGTTCTGCATACACGATAACATAAGGCTTACTTTGTTCATCAAGTGTTTTCTGAGTCACCCTAGCCATCGATTTTGTTGCATATGCCATATATAATGTAGTAAAAGCTACAGCAATGTTAGCAACAATACCCCAATCAGATGCAGAAAACTTTGATACAATACTTATAAATTCCATAGTTTATTGTTACTACATTAGAATATATATTTCATGTATAAAATAATTAACTAAACAAATGATTATAAAAAGAGCAATTAATTGTCTCTATACAAACAATACTAGTATCATCTACTATAATTTTTGGATTATAATTAAATCCTATTACATATGCATTAGCTTCTTCCTCTAGAAAATTGATGTCACAGTGGGATAATTTTTCAAAAATACTACAAGAAATAACGTGATTTTCAATATTTCGTATTATATACTGCGATATAATATTTATATAATCTCCATTGTATTCAAAAATAGAATTTAAAAAATTTAATAAGTATTTTTTATCACTACATATCGATGAAAATATAAATCTTCCAACTTTTCCATCGTAAAAAGAATTTAAAATCAACCTTGGTCTTTCATCATATATATTTGAATCATTAAAAATTTTTCTTCCCTTCATATCATATACTAAACTAATCCCTCCAGCAGCCATCACAGCAGGGGGACTTGGAATCGTAAAACATACCGACAAAATATTATCAAAATTTCTATCAATTAAAAAACTATCAAGCATTAACTTATAGTTTTCATTCTCAAATATAGCAATATTATTAAATTCTTGTTGTCTCATACAATGATACTGAATTCTAATTTGCTCTTCAATAGACTTCCCTTTATCCATATTTTTATTAAATTTTATACTATTATTCTGAAAAATTTTTGAATGATACTCATAACAAAAAGCTCTATAGAAAAGTAAAAACGAAGACTCAGCATTATATACAAAATTACTATTTTCTATATATGCAAAAATATTATTATCATGAAAGCTACAAAAACATTCTATTACAGTAGCTCTATTTATACCAATTTTTTTATACTTTAATCTACCTTCATTTTCATAAGAAGTATTGAGTGTTTTATTTATGGCATACACATGACCATTACAAGCAATATGTTTTAGTGATTTTTCAGAAACAGTATGAGATAAAATAATTTTAGTACAATTGACATGCCAAGTTTTTGGAGAACAGCACATTCGAGGTGGCATTTTTTTATACATTGAGAACAATTCATTTTTATTTATTATTTTTTCATTTATTCTGTATAGATGGCATTTTTTGTATTTCTTACCCGATCCACACCAACATAGATCATTTCTTCCAATTTTTTTCTTCATATAATTTATTTCAACATATTAGAATAAGCATATTAAAATCATCTATATCCTTTTACTGCTCCTATATAAGTAAAGGCGATCCAAAGATCGCCTTGCAGACTGATACAAAAACCGTTATCAGGAGCGTGGGCCATCCTCCGGATAAAGGAGGAAGCCTATGGCACAGTTCCTGCTTAATGTCGCCGCCAATGTCTTGGCGGGCGTCATTGTGGCGCTCATTGTCCGTCACTTCCGTGACTAAGAAATGAGTTCGCCCGTGTGGGAACGGCCATTCTCACACGGGCTCGAAACTTGGTGCGAACAAAAACACCGGGGGACTGGCCCACGGGGCGGCAGGTGTATCAGCACTTGCCGCCCCTCTTGTCTTCAAGATAACCAGCCTTGCCGGAAAAGGCAAGACGCCCCCCTCTGGAAAAACCCGCGCTCACCGCTTCCTCTTTTTCTTGTTCAACAGTTCTCGCTGGTTCCAGCGCAGGATCGCCATGTCCGGCAGCTCATAGCCCTTTGTCCGCTTCTCGCAGATCGGGCATTGGACAAAGAACGCTTCGTTGCTCTGCCAAGGCAAAAGGGATTGTTGCCCAATACGGTACAGCCGCGGATGGGCTCCGCAGTCACAGGGCCGCAAGGTTTCCATCATACAGTCCTCGGTGGCTGCGCCGACCTTCCGGCACGCGGGCGCAGGTTTGGGGTTCAAAGCAACGCCGGTTCGTGCCGCAATGCAGCGCGGAAAGCGTGGCGCGCATCCGCTCGCAGAAAATGGGCCGGTTTCGTTCCCGCCATTCTTCCCGGGTCGCCGCCCGCTGGGGAGCGGCCAATGTTTCCGTGGCCGTCTGGAGCTTTGGTTTTGCCCGGTTGCGGAACAGCTTTTTCACTGCTTTCCAAACGGCGACGCAATATTCCCGCTGGCAAACCACTCTGTCGTAAAAGTGTTCGCTGCCGCATACCGGGCATGTCGCCACCGCGCTGGAGTAACTGCCCCCGGATTCCAACACGGCGAGCATCCGCCGCACGTCCGGGTTTTCCGCCGTCACGCTCTTAGGATCGAAAGGAATCTTGCCCATGCCACCCACTACCCCTCCTGAATACTTTTAAAATTCTTGTTCAATACGCACAGCAGGCAGTCCGGATTGGCGCATCGGTGATAACGGATCTTGAGCCTGCCTTCCCACTTCGGAGAGCCGACGACTTTGGAGCGCATACCGCACACCGGGCAGGGCGCGCCTTTTCCGGCCTGAAACACCGTTCCATCCTCAGCCTTGGCGAGAGCCGCCAGAATGACCGTGTTGTTCAACGTTAGCCCCCAAAAAGGCTCGTGCCTTGAGTGAAAGGATTTTCCGTCGGCGAAGGTTGGGGGGCCGAAACCGTTGTTTCCCGCCGTTTCCGCATTGCCAGCCGGGGTTGCCATTGCCAGTGGCCCATCGCCAAATGCTGGACAAGGCAGTCCAAATAGTGGTTATCGCGGAATTTGTGCCATTCCTCATGTCCGTTCGGCTTCTGAATCAGTTTTTCCGAGGCGATCTGCTTCAGGTAGTCGGCTCCGGTCTGCGCGTGGAAGGTGATCGGCTCCTCCTGCTCCCCTTCCCCAAGCCGCCAGAAAACCAGCCGCTTGAAGCTGTCCGTATCCAGCAGATACAGCGGAGTGGAACGTATCGCCGCCGTCCTGCCCTTGTGCAGCGTCCCGGCCTTGTCCGGCTGGGAAATCTTGACGAACACGCCCGGCTGGTTCCGGCTCATGCCCTTGGTGCCGTGCACCACGCCGGGACGGATGCCGTTCAGCCAGCGTTGGGCCTGCATCGGGCGGGTGTCCTGCCGATTGGTGGGATCGAGCCCGCCGCCCGTATCCAGCGCCCCCCGCCAAATGCCGAAGCTGATTCCGTCCGCGAACTCGTAGCGGTTCTGGAATGCAAGGGCTTCCACCTCTTCAAAGCTCTGGACGCGCCCGTAATCGAGGATATGAATCCGCTCCGGCTCCAGCCCGTGGGCCGCTACGGAAAACCAGAAATGGTTACGCTGCATGTCCACGGCCAGCGTGAGGGCAATGGCCCAGTCGGGGATCAGCCCCTGCGGAAGGTTCGGATCGATATGCCGCGCCAGACGTTCCGCATCCGACTCCATAGTGACGAACTTATACGGCTGCGCCTGCACGTTGTTGACGTAGGTCTGCATACGGCGCGGGTCTTTCTCCCCGGTCACGCACTCGCTTGCCGAAACGGATATCGACGCCTTCCGCATGGACGCCCCGGACGGCATTTTGACGCTGCTTTCCGATGTCCGTTCCCGCACTTCCAAGCCCATGGTCGCAGTTATGGACGGCGGCGAAAAATTCGAACCGCTCCGCAAGGCCCTCCGTGAGCGGGGCATCCCCGTATTCCCCGTGTGCGACCGGGCAGTCGCCGCACTCTCCCTTTATCTGGAGTCCCGTTTGGCCGCCGAAGGCCTCAAGCACGCTTCGTATTGTTTGTTAAGGTAGATAAAAGAATCGGGGGAGGGGGAGGAGGAACTTTCTAAAGAAAGTTCCTCCTCCCCCTCCCCAATGTTCCCATCGGCACAACCCTCTTTTCTATCATGGCTTTCCCCTGAGCCGTTCGCGTATGATGACGGGAAAAGGAGAACCCCATGTCCGTCACGTCCGCACTCGGCAATCAGGCCAAACTGCTCTGGCAATTCCTTGGTTTTTTCCAGAAACCCTACCTGCGGTTCCTGCACGCAATCATCGCCGTCTTGGTCATCCTGCAAATCCTGAGCAGCTTCGCCATGCATATGCTTTCGTCCGGGCAGATCAATCCCGCCCTCAGCAGCTGGCTTGCCTCGTGGTATCATATCCTGTCAGGCTTGCTCGTTGTCATCCTCAGCCTACTGCTTGCGGCGGACAGCCTCACAAAGCGCGGTTTTCACTATTTTTTCCCGTACCTCTGGGGTGATACGGAACAGCTCAAGAAGGATATTCAGGCCAGCTTGCGCTTCAAGATGGTTCCGCCGCGCCCGAAAGGGTTGGCAACCGCCGTGCAGGGGCTCGGGCTCGGCGCGCTGCTGCTCGTCGTACTGAGCGGCCTGATCTGGTTCATCCTCTGGCGGAACGGCTCATCGTTCGCAGGGTTGGCGCTGGAAACCCATAAAAACGTGACGCTCCTCATCGAACTGTATTTGATCGGACACGGCTGTATGGCACTGCTCCACTTCTTCGTCTGGCAGCGCAACAAGGCGCGCCAGGAGTGATCAGTCCTGCTCCTGCCCGTACCGTTTGAGCTTGGTATGCAGGGTCTTGCGGGAAATGCCCAGCCGCTTTGCCGCTTCGCTCTTGTTGTCGCCCACACTGTCCAGCATACGAAGGATGGCTTCGCGCTCCACATCCTCCAGCGTTGCCCCCTCCAAAGGAACGGACAGCGCTGACGGTTCCGTATCGTCCTCTTGTTCGTACGCCTGCGTTACGGCAAGCGGCAATTCGCGTTCCGAAACGTAACTGCCGAACAGCAGCACCACGGCCCGCTCCACCGCGTTCTCCAGCTCGCGGACATTCCCCGGCCACGGGTATTTGATCAGCATGTCCATCGCCTTGGGGGTAAATCCCTTCACATCCTTTCGGTTCCGCTCGCCGAAAACCTTGAGGAAGTGCTCCGCCAGAAGGGGGATGTCCTCGCTCCGCTCCTGAAGGGACGGGACCTGTATGCTGACGACGTTGAGCCGATAATATAAATCCTCGCGGAAGCGCCCGGCCGCGACCTCATCCAGCAGGTTGCGGTTCGTAGCCGCCACGATGCGCACATCCACCTTGAGGGTGGCGTCGCCTCCCACGCGCTGGATCTCCCGCTGCTGGATGGCCCGCAGGAGCTTGACCTGCATGAGCAGGGAAATTTCGCCGATTTCATCCAGAAACAGCGTGCCGCCGTCCGCTTGCAGAAAACGCCCGTCCCGGCGCTTGTCCGCGCCCGTGAAAGCGCCTTTCTCGTGCCCGAACAATTCGGATTCCAGAAGGCTTTCGGTCAGGGCCGCACAGTTCACCGCCACCCACGGGCCGTCCTTGCGCTGGCTCTGGTTATGGATGGCCCGCGCCACCAGCTCCTTGCCCGTCCCGGACTTGCCGTTGATCAACACCGTCGCCTCCGAAGGGGCCACAGTGTGGATCATCTCCAACATCCTCCGGACGGCGGGGCTGTTTCCCACGATGCCCTCCACTGGAACGGGAAAACGCTCGCCGGACCGGACGGCCTCGCTGTGTTCCAGCGTTTTGAACAAGGTGGACTTGAGCTGATCAAAGTCGAGGGGCTTGATGAGATAATCCACGGCCCCGGACTTCATGGCCTCCACAGCGGACTCCACGGCGGAATACGCCGTCATGAGCACGACCGGCACGGCGGGATTGTACTTGCGGATTTCCTTCAGAGCCGTGATGCCGTCCATGTCGGGCATTCGGATATCCATCAGCACCACGTCAAAAGGCCGTTCGCATACCCGCGCCACAGCCTCTTTGCCATCCCCCGCCGACGTAACGGCCAGCCCCCAGCGCCCAAGGAGCGCCTCAAGCATCCCGCGATGCCCCGGATCATCATCCACCACAAGAACCGTATGCGAACCTTTCTCAGCCATGCCATTCCTCAATTGATTCTCGATCAATCCAATACACACACAATCCCAACAAACCTTTCTCTTCCGCCTTCCGCCACATTATGGACCTCATAAAAGATCAGGAAAAACGGGGATAAGGGATTCAATAAAGTCAAAAGTTTTGGGAAAGGAGGGTTGGGGGTCCGGAGGAAGGTTTCCCTCCCTTTTCCCGGTCCCCCGCCTACGCCACAAACGGGAAACGAAGCTTGAACACCGTGCCCTCGCCGGGCGTGCTGGCGACTTCGATCGTGCCGTCGTGCGCTTCCACGATCTTGTGCACAATGGAAAGCCCCAGCCCCGTGCCGCTGGCCTTGGTGGTGAAATACGGGCTGAAAATATCCGCCAGACGTTCGGGGGCGATGCCGCACCCCGTATCCGCAACATCCAGCGCCAGCTCTGTACCTTCCATCCGGGCCCGTACCATCAGCCTACCGCCATCGGGCATGGCCTGTACAGCGTTGAGAAACAAGTTGAGCAACACTTGCGTCATACGGTCCCGGTCCAGCCGTACGGACAACGGCGGCTCCGGCAGCTCGGCCTCAAACCGGATCTTGCGGGCGTCCATATCCGACCGCACCATGTCGCGGGCCCGCTCCACAAGCTCGTTCAGCCTGACATCGGTCAGGTTCAGCACATCGGGGCGCGCAAAATCGAGGAGATCGCCCACCACCTTGTCCAGACGGAGCACCTCCCTCGTCATGATGTCAGCCATGCGGCTTTCGTCGCTGCCTTCGGGGCTCGCTTCCATGAAGAAACGAGCCAACCCCTTAATGGCGCTGAGGGGGTTGCGGACCTCATGGGCGATGCCCGCCGCCATATTGCCGAGCGCCACCAGACGGTCCCGCCGCCGCAGTTCGCTCTGGAGGCGCCGGATTTCCCCGAGATCGCGCATGATCAAAGCCGTGCCGATGGCTTCGCCCTCCTCGGTCACAATGTGCGAGGCGCTGATCGCCAACGGAACCCGACGCTCACCGACCGTGCACCAGGCCTCCTGCTCTCTCGCGGCATCCTGCGCCGTCCGCCCTTCGAGCACGGCCCATACGCCGGGCAGCAGGTCATGAAGGCCCCGCCCCGTCGCCGCCGTCCGGGTCAGCCCGGTGATGTCCTGCGCGGCGGGGTTGATGGATGTAATGCGATCGTCCATGTCCGTGGAAATGATGCCCACCGGAAGCGTCCGCAGGATTTCCGAAGAAAAGGCCGTGGTTTCCTGTACGAGCTTGCGCGAGCGCCTGTAACTCTGGATCAGGAACAGGGTAATGCAGCCCACCAAGCCTACAAAAACAAGAATGCCGAACATGACCGCCATATGCTTTTCGTCAGCGGCCTGTGCCTCCTCAAGGGGGGTGAGATCATACTCGACGAAAATAACCAGCGATGTGCCCTCGGCAATGCTCGCTTCCAACATGCCGCACGAGTCGCCGTCCAGCCCGCGCCTCATCATCCTGTGCCCGCTGCCATGCCTGCGGCGTTCCCCCTGCGGGACGGAAAACTGCTTATACACTTGGAATACGGGCATCCCATCGGGCAATTCCGTCGCATTCCATTTGACCTGCCGGGTCGGATCGAGCTCCGCCAGAACTTCCGGCGACAAGAAACTCGTGCCGATGAGTTTTGTATCGGCCGCCATCAGCACGGTCCCGTTACGGTTGGTGATCACCAGCGAAACGATGTCCGGCTGTTCCCCGACCTTGTTGAGCAGATCGCTCAGCACTTCATCGGACCAGTGATATCCCATACCGGTCCGCAACGCACCTTCCAGCGCGCTGATGAGCGCCGCCCCCTTTTCAAGGGTCAGCTGCGACGTGAAATCCGATTCGCGTTTGGCGTTGTGCAGCCCGAACACCACGATCCCCGCTGAAAACAGCAAGGCGCAGACCATGACGAACCACGGGAACAGCGTGAGCCACCGGGGCATTTTTTTTAACGACGACATGTACACGTGAATATCCTTTTGCGGAGCGGCATCCGGTTGCCGGATCTCGGATCCGAATTTTTTCTAAGGTACAGCAAAAACCATTCCCGGATTGGAACCGCTTTCGAGCCCCATTATCCGCAGGGTTCCCGGCGTCTCCACCCCGCCCCTGCCCAAGGGGTGTGGCGTTTTTACACACTCGGAAACACGGTGTGGTTCCATTCTACCCACTCACGGGGCCGCTCGTGAAGCGCTGAATGACGCGTTTTTATTTTAATGAATAAAATTCGTGCATTACAAAACAAAACATACTTTGGCACGCCTGTTGCTATATGCTCAGCAAGCCGTTTGGCTTCAACCTTTCAATAAAAATACCATTACTGGAGTACACACTATGAAGACTCGCGCTCTTATCGCCGCTTTCGCCCTTTCCGCCATCGTTCTCGGTTCCGGCGTGTCCGCTTTCGCCTACAACGGGTACCACAACTATGGCAACCACGCCGGGATGTACGCGGTTTCTCCTGAAAACCAGGGTGCCTATGATGCCATGATGAAGGATTACTACAGCCGCGTATCCCCGATTCAGGACAAGCTGAACGCCAAGGGCATCGAGCTCGACGCCCTGTCCCGCAACCCCAACGCCAAGCCCGAGACCATTTCCAAGCTCGCCAATGAGGTGGCGGAACTCCGCTCCCAGCTCCGCGCCGAACGCATGACCCTCGGCGACAAGATGGAAAAGGAACTCGGTGTCCAGCCCGGCCGCGGCATGATGGGCAACGGCATGGGCTACCACAACGGCGGCCGTCACGGTGGTGGTCATGGTGGCCATGGCGGACACGGCGGCGGTTACGGTTCCAACTGCAACTACTAGCCTCCGAGCGCCCGGGGACGCTTCCCTCCCCGGAGCGACACACCTGATACGTTACAGGCACGAAGGCCGCATGGAGCCGTTCTCCGCCTCCCGCAGCAACCCGGAACGTGCGCGGCCAACCGCTTCACCATACACTCAGCATTATTCCAATAAGCTTACGTTTAACCTCTCAAACACCGTCACAGGAGTACATACCATGAAGACTCGCGCCCTCATCGCCGCTTTCGCCCTTTCCGCCATCGTTCTCGGTTCCGGCGTGTCCGCTTTCGCCTACAACGGGTACCACAACTATGGCAACCACACCGGGATGTACGCGGTTTCTCCCGAAAAGCAGGGTGCCTATGATGCCATGATGAAGGATTACTACAGCCGCGTATCCCCGATTCAGGACAAGCTGAACGCCAAGGGCATCGAGCTCGACGCCCTGTCCCGCAACCCCAACGCCAAGCCCGAGACCATTTCCAAGCTCGCCAATGAGGTGGCGGAACTCCGCTCCCAGCTCCGCGCCGAACGCATGACCCTCGGCGACAAGATGGAAAAGGAACTCGGTATCCAGCCCTGCCGCGGCATGATGGGCAACGGCATGGGCTACCACAACGGCGGCCGTCATGGCGGCGGTCATGGTGGCCATGGCGGACACGGCGGCGGTTACGGTTCCAACTGCAACTACTAGCCCTGAGCGCCCGGGGACGCTTCCTTCCCCGGGGCGACACACCTGATACGTTACAAGGCGCGAAGGCCGCATGGAGCCGTTCTCCGCCTCCCGCAGCAACCCGAAACGTACGCGGCCAGCCGCTTCACCATAACTCCGAATGTTTCTTCAACAACCTCACTTCCGCACCGAGACCGGGGGGACTGCCTCCCTCGGTCTCGGTGTTTTGTGCAAGGTTCTTTGCGGGAAGGAAAAGGATGAATGCATGAAGCCGGGCGCTGAAACGGCACGGCAACGGCTTTTTGGAACCCCTCGGAGGGAAAGCCTCACCTTTTCGGGAAGGCTCACTGTTTCGCCAACAACAGCCAGACCTGCCCCTGATTGTAAATGGTCATGGCCTGACGGTGGGCGTCTTCGCCTTCCCCGGTGTACATGTCGATGTGCCGCAAACGGATCGCGCCGCCGGTATCGTGTGCGAAGCCGAGCCCTCTCCGGATGCCCTGCCGCTGTCCCGGAAGCGCGTAGGAAACGATGCCGCCAAGCGGCAGGACGCGCGGATCGACCGCCATGCTGACCCACGGCGTCAGTTCGCAACCCGCCGTCCCTTTCGGATGCTCGGCACCGAACCGGAAAAAGACGTAGCCGCTGGAAGCGTTCAAAAAGGCCCTGCGCTTCTGGGGATGGTTGTCCCACCATTGGCGGATACCCTTCATCGAGGCCTTATTGCGCGGAAGTTCCCCCGAACGGATCAGGTAGCCCGCCATGCTCTGGCCCGAGTGCCCGTTCAGGCCCGCGAACAGGGCCGCCTGCTGCGTCCCGTCGTCAAAGGCCAGAATGCCGGAGCCTTCCAGCATCAGATCATACGTCTCCACCGGATGCTCCAGCCACGCCATTTCCAGATTCCGGCTCTTGAGCGCTCCGTCCAGATCAATGTCCGCCCGGCTGTAATACGGGTCTTCCGGCTTGATCACCTGCAAAAAAGCGTCCTCGGGGCAGCTGTGCGTAGGCAGGCACCACGCCAGATCCGGGGCAAGCTCCTCCGGAAGACGGTAGATCGGGTATTCGTATCCCGGCTTGCGCGTCCGGCTGGCCTGCATCACCGGCGAATAGTACCCCGTAAACTTGACTTCAGGGGCGACGCTCAGCCACTGGAACCCCTCTTCCAGCAGTTCTGGCTGGGCGTCGAGCCGCGGCAGTATCGCTTTCAGCTTTTCCAGCGACGCAACCACTTCTCCCCATGTGATCCGGATTCCGCTGTGTTCGGCTGCCCGCTCGTCCGGATTCCAGCTCCGGGCATACGCAAGGCTCCGCTCCAGCGCGGGGGCCAATTCCATCCACGAACGCAGCCCCATGGATGCCTTGTCCATACGGGCGATCTGCGCACGCGCCTGTTCCGCCGGGGCCTGCCGGAACAACGGGGACGGGGTGTCCAGCGCTTCGACGGCGGGATGGGGCAACCGCCGGATCTCGGAAGAAGCGGTTGAGGCAGGGGCGGGGGAAGGCTCGGGGGAAGGT
>CEAX01018949.1_pt1 | contig 11254 bp, 8 predicted proteins | sample 554721 | NCBI WGS metagenome assembly CEAX01 (sample SAMEA3182098, study PRJEB8094) | gut metagenome | biome: human; feature: gut; material: Stool; isolation source: human stools | place: Canada | collected 2012-05-30 | reverse complement strand
GGAGAAGACCATTGGACGGCCTCGGTTCCGTTTCCACGACCAAACTCGACTGGATCAAAAAATGGGATAAAAACACATATAAATCAGAAAAAGGAGGACTCCCCGATCTCCTCCCTGAGCACCGGCACTTTTTTGATTCTGAAGGCAACGATTTTGGCTTTTTCGGCGATGATAACGTCCGGCCTGATAGAAAAAGGAACCTTCCATTGTATACTTATGGTGATGTGAAATACGATGCCGACATCATAGATAGAGCCGTTAGAGAATATGAAACATACATCAATCAAGTCCAAGAAAAAATAAGCACATTTACAAAATCAACAAAAGATATCATAACGAATCAAGTACATGGACACGTCAACGTTGGGAACTATGGACTTATTTTGAACAACTGCCAAGATTATGTCAGCAATATTTTATACATTGCGCGTCGTATTTCAGAAAAAGAACGTATTCCCATCATTCTTCCATAAAAAGAAAAATATTAAATTCAACAATATAATTCCAAAATATTTGTGTCATTCCACTTAACAGACAAGATAAAAACAATGTTTCTTGTAACGGGCAGTCACCTGTGAGCAAAATCTTACGTCTTGATGTAAATATTTTAGCTAAAAAAAGATATGGATACGCTACAGCACCAAAGCAAAGATTTCGCAGGACGTATTGCCCTACTTCAATACAGGACTGTGGAGTATCTACAGCAATCCAATCATAGAAAAAAGGTAACCCAGCGTACCCTCTAGGCCCTGCTATGAAATGAATGAACGCACACATACCAGCAAAGAACGTCCGCAAAAGATTCCCACACGTCAGCATACCCCGACGATACAGCAGCACAGCGAAAAAGACGCTCGAGGCATAGGAAATGCCGTCGGCAAGGGCGGAAAGTTCAATGGGCGGCATATCGTTTCCTTCTGACAGCATTGGAAAATTATGGAAAGAACCTCTTCTTTTTCACTAGGTCAACACGTAACACGTTATCACAGGAAGCGCCATACAAGGCGGAAACTTCTTTTCGCGCCCTTTCCCCAAGAAAATGAAAAGGAAGCCCGACGGCTTCCCTTTCATGGAGATTTTCTCCGCGTCATCGCACCCGTCATACAAAACTACATGGCGAGGATCCCCCGAATGGCGTTCACAAAGATAAAGCCGCCGCAGAAGAGGCAGACCCATGCGACCATTTTACGGAGCTTCGTGGTGTCCATACGGTTGGCCATGTACACGCCGAGGAGGATGCCGAGGATCTGGATGACGATCATCAGCGCTCCAACCTTATAGTCGATGGCCCCGTGCAGGAAGTTGGCGGCGCTGCCGGAAAGGGCGACCGGCACGGAATAGACCTGCCCCGCCCCGATGGCGATGAGCGGCGGGAAGCCGAGCGCAATCATGATCGGCACGGAGAGCACAGGCCCGCCCGCGCCCGTCAGCCCGGCGACGAAGCCCACGCCGCTGCCAACGGCGAACAGCACCCAAAAGCGCGACCGCCGCCCCTCTTCCATAAAGGAAAAACGCCGCCCCCTCACCGGGCAGAACACCAGCGCGCCCGCCAACAGGATCAGCAGGGCCAGAATGAGATTCAGGTACGGCGCGGCGGTGAAGGCCTTCACGTCAGCCCCCACATACGTAAACAGGAACCCGCCGATGCAAATGGGGATCGTCGCTTTCCAGTCCACATGGCCGAGCCTGATATACAGCCAGCTGCACAGGCTGGTCGTAAAAATGAACGTAAACAGGGTAGTCCCCATCGCCACATGGCTGCTCAGCCCGGAAAGGTAGACAAGAGCCGGAATCAGGATGATCCCGCCCATGCCGGTACACCCGACAAGAAACCCGACGATGAAGCCAACGACGATCATCATTCCCATCAACATGGACGTGCTCCTTCCTTTACCGGGAAGCGTTTCCCTCTCAGCATGACAAAGCCGCACCGCCCCTTGGCGATACGGCATCCTTTCCGTAACAGACGCTGCTTATTCCTCTTCCGGCGGACGCTCCGCCCTCGCCAGCAGGAACGCCGCTTTCTCGGCACGGGGGCGCTGCTTCACCTCCCGCTCCAGACGGCACGCGGAAGAGGCATCCGGCTGCGCCACGCAGCACACCAGCTCAACGGGACGGCGCGCCCGCGTATACTTCGCGCCACGGCTTCCCGCGTTGTGCTCCCTCAACCGCCGCTCCATGTCCGTCGTCACCCCGCAATACAACGTGGCATCGGCGCATCGGAGCAGGTAGACATACCACATGGCTTTCCTTCATGCGAAGCCCCATGCAACGGCCTCATTCCGCTGAAAAACATGGTTCTTTCAGGCTGTTCCGAACCCGCCCCGCCCGGATGCCCCAAACGCGGGGCATCCCGCACTCCCCTCAAAAAAAAGGAAGCGGGCACGCTTTTTTCCGGATTCTTTCTGTACTAGGCGAGGGGACGCACCGGACGGACTCTCGGAATGCCGAACAAGATAGCGAATACGGCGGCCACCGCGAGCAACATGCAATACCAGTTGTTCCCTGCAATGGACAAAGGCGAAAGCTTCGCAATGGAACCGGCCAGCAGCAACTGCGCCCCATAGGGGATGAGCCCCTGCACGACGCATGAGAATATGTCAAGTAAGCTGGCGCTGCGCCGCCTGTCAACTCCGTTCGAAACCGCGATTTCGTGCGCCACCTTGCCCGTCAGAATGATAGCCACCGTATTGTTCGCCGTACACAGATTGGCAAGCAATACCAGCAGGCTGATGCAGCATTCGCCCGCCTTCACCGGGGACTCGGCGGAAAGCTTCCGGGCCAGCCCGTTCACGCGCTCCAACAGCCAGCTGATACCGCCGTGGTAACGCATGAGCTCCCCGAGGCCGCCCACCAGCATGGAGAGCACCATGATCTCGTTCATGCCCACAAAACCGCTGTAAATATCCTTGCTCCACTGGATGAGCGTATAGCCGCCCACAGAGGCAATACCCACCGCGCCGGTAAACACGATGCCCGCCAGCAGCACGATGAACACGTTCACGCCCGCGAGCGCCATGACCAGAATAGCGAGATACGGGACAACGCGGATAAACTGATACTCCTCGTGCTTGACCACCTGCCCCGAAGCCCCTGCGAACCACAACAGAACCAGCGTGACGAGCGCCGCGGGCAGGGCGATGAGCAGGTTCATGCGGAACTTGTCCTTCATCTCGCAGCCCTGCGTGCGGGTGGCGGCAATGGTCGTATCCGAGATCATGGACAGGTTGTCCCCGAACATGGCCCCGCTCATGACCACGCCGAGAAGCAAGGCCAGCGGAATGTCGGTCTGCTCGCCTACGCCCACCGCAATGGGCGCAATGGCGGCCACGGTCCCCATGCTGGTGCCCATCGCCGTGGAAATGAACGCCCCGATGAGGAACAGGCCCGGCAGGATCATGGACGGGGGCAGCAGCGAGAGCCCGAAATTGACCGTAGCCTTCACCCCGCCTATGGCCGAAGCCACGGACGCGAACCCGCCCGCAAGCAGGAAGATCATGCACATGGTGATGATGTTGATTTCACCCACACCTGAAAGGAACACGCCGATCTTTTTGTTCAGATCATCCTTGCCCTGAAGGATGGCGAGCACGATGGCGGGGATGATCGCCACCGTCGCGGAAAGCTGATAGAACGGCATATCCGCCCCGGCTGCGGTCAGGGCTATGCCCGTCCCGATGAACAGGACAAGAAAGACGATCATGGGCAACAGCGCCCTGAAGTTGGCTTTTTCGGACATGAAACACGCTCCGCGGCAGATCTCGGGTTAGGAAAGGCCCGGTTTGGGCAAACGACGGGCGTTTATTCTATATCAATGTATGCAGATAAACAATGCCCAATCCGTCCCGCCCCATTCCGTCCCCCTTGTCGGCGGGAACGGCTTTACGCTACACTTACGGCATGGAGACGAACCGCCCATGAAATCCTACCGGCTCACCGAGGTCAAAAGCTACAATGTCCCGTTCGTCAGGCTGCCGCGTCCGGTGTTCTGGTTCAACGACCCGTTCGAAGCGGGTACGTGGAGCGATCTGCACCGGCATGAGCACTGGGGCGAATTGGCGTTCATGCGCTCCGGATACATGGTCATCTGTACCGAACTCGGCAACTATGCCGCGCCGCCGCAGAGGGCCGTGTGGATCCCTCCCGGGCTGACCCATGAATGGTACATCCCGGAGCCGTCCGTGGACAATGCCCTGTACATCATGCCTCATGTCCTGCCCCCCGGCCCCCGGTTTCAACGCTACCACGCCATGGAGGTCTCGCCCCTCGTCCGCGAACTCATCCACGCACTCGCCCCGCAACCCTGCGACTATGAGGAGCCCGGCCCCGTGGCCAGGATGGTTTCCGTCCTGCTCGACCAGCTCCCCCTGCTCCCCGAAGTGGGCTTTCCCCTCCCCATGCCCCGCGATCGCCGCCTCGTCGCCCTGTGCACCGCCCTCCTCAATGAGCCGGACTCCCCGGAAACGATCCGCGAATGGTGCACGCGCCTCGGCATGTCCGAACGCACCCTTGCCCGCCTGTTCCAGCGCCAGACCGGGGAATCCTTCGGGCGCTGGCGTCAGCGTATCCGCCTGCACCACGCCCGCGCCCAGCTTGAAGCGGGGGAAAGCGTCACCGCCGTGGCCCTCAACTGCGGCTACGCCTCCGTTTCCGCGTTCATCGCCGCCTTCAAGAAACTCTTCGGGCGCACGCCGGGCCAACTCGCCCGCTGACGCGCACGCCGCCTTCCCGCCTCTTCGACACAACCATCTCCCACGCCCGTACCCTAAAGCCGCCCTCATCCCGCCGCCCCCGCGCAGGCACCACCTGAGGGCGTCAATTTTCCAATAATTTTATCAAAAATTACATGTCTTTTTTATAGGACAAAAATCAGAATCACTTATTGGAAGCTCTCCCCATTTCCCCCTTTCCACCTTCCGCCGGAACGAACTCCCGCCGCGCGGCCTCCCCTCCCTAACCTTCTCCCCCTGCACCCTCCCCGCACCACGCACCCGCCATTTTCGCCCATTTTGGCAGGATCGCGATACTCTTTGGCAGAATGCGAGAAGACGGGAAAGACGGAAGGCGCGTATAGGAGAGTCATGGGCCGAGATCCCAAAACGGGCCCATTCCCACACCCACCCAGAATACGTTTGGAGGCAAAACCATGATCCAGATCCGCAACTTCATCAACGGCCAGTGGCAGGAAGAAACGGGCGGCAAAACGGTTCCCCTGTACAACCCGTCCACCGGCGAAACCATCGGCTCCGTGCCCGTTTCCAACATGGAAACCTGCGAAGCCGCCATCGCCACCGCCGCCGAAGCCTACAAGACGTGGCGCCTCGTCCCCATCGCCAAGCGCATGACCTATATCCATAAAATCCGGGAATGCATGATCCGCGATCTGGAAAAGCTCGCTCAGGGCATCGCGCTCGATCAGGCGAAACATATTTCCGAAGCCCGCGGCGAAGTCCAGCGCGTCATCGAAATCGTCGAAATGGCCTGCTCCATCCCCGCGCTGATTCAGGGCGAGACCCTCGATCAGATCGCCGGGAGCATCACCGGAAAGGTCACGAAACAGTCCCTCGGCGTGTTCGGCGGCGTGGCGCCCTTCAACTTCCCCGCGCTGGTGTTCGGCTGGTTCATCCCCTTCGCCATCGGCACGGGCAACACCTTCATCTATAAGCCGTCCACCCAGTCGCCCTACTTCATGCAGCTCATGTGCGAAATCTTCATGGAAATCGGCCTGCCCGGCGGCGTCGTCAACGTCATCCACGGCAGCCGCGACATCCCCGGCACGTGGTATGAAGATCCCCGCATCGCGGGCGTGTGCCTCGTCGGGTCCACCCCGACCGCCAAAAAGATGGCCGAAGGCTGCGCCAGAGGCGCCAAGCGCTCCATGCTGCTCGGCGGCGCGAAAAACATGCTTGTGGTCATGGAAGACGCCGACATCGACGTTTTCATCGAAAACTACATCAACTCCTGCTACGGCTCCGCGGGCCAGCGCTGCCTCGCCGGGTCCATCGTGGCCATCGTGCCCGAACTGTACGACACCGTGCTCGAACGCATGATCGAAGCCGCCAAGAAGGTCAAAGTCGGCGACGCGCTTGATCCCGACGTGTACATGGGACCCCTGATTTCCCGTTCCGCCGCCGACAAGGTGAAGGAATACGTGGATATCGCCCTGAACCACGGACACGGCTGCGAACTCGTCCTCGACGGTCGCAACCCCGAACTGCCCGAAAAGAACAAGAACGGCTATTTCGTCGGCCCCACGATCATCAAGGACGTGACCCCCTGCAACCCGCTGTTCACGACTGAAGTGTTCGGCCCGCTGGTCGCCACGATCAAAATCGCGGACATCGACGACGCCCTCGAACTCATCCGGCAGTCCGAATTCGGCAACGGCGCGTGCATCTTCACGCAGAGCCAGTTCTATGCCGAAAAATTCAGCCGCGACGCCGACGTGGGCATGGTCGGCGTCAACGTGGGCATCTGCGCCCCGCATCCGTACATTCCCTTCGGCGGCATCAAAGGGTCGCTCCTCGGGACCAACAAGGCGCAGGGCAAGGACGGCATCGACTTCTTCACCCAGAACAAGGTCACCACGATCCGCACCGTCGATCCCAACGCCAAGAAGGGCGGCGATGCAGCGAAGCCCAAGTCCGTCCGCTCCTGCGTAGCGTCCTAAACAGCCGTACACGTCCGGTTCCGGGGCCCCAGCCCCGGAACCCCGCCGCTTTCTCCAATCCGGAGACGTCCTCCTGAGCCTCTTGGCGGAAGAAAGCGGAATGGTTTCCGCCGGAAGACGCTCCCCGCGTCTGGCTGCGCGCCGCGAACGGCACGCGGTTCCTCCGGTCGGGCCTGACAGAGCCTCATGAAGACGGCTCTCCGACAGCGCCCGTCGCTTCCCGCTCATCCAAACCGGGCGCTCCGCCGCACACGGCGCGCACGCAAGACGGCTCCGGGTTCCTCGCCCCGGGGCCGTTTCGCGTTTTCCTCCTTTATTTCTCTCCCGTTCCCCGGATGATTTCCTTGACCGGGCGGGAGGCCGTATCTACACTGTTGCTCTTTCCATGCCTCGCATGGATGACCATCAAACCTTCTTCGAGGAAAGCCATGGCTCTGTCCAAACTCCAGAAAGGCCTCGTTGGCCTCGGCATCGCCGTTGTCGCAGTCATCGCCGTCGGGTACGGCGGGATGCGCTATCTTGAAAACGCCGTCGTTGACGCCATCCGCACATGGGCGGCCCAAACTCCACAGGATGCCCACGTGGAGCTCGGGGATATTTCCTATACGCTGATGGACAACCATCTTGTCCTCAAAAACGTCCGCATGACGTATGTTACCCCGGCAAAGCAGACCGTGGCCGCTACCGTCGAAACGCTGGATATCCGGAATCCGGGGACCACCCTGCTTTCGCTGATGCGCGACCCCAAGAGCGAAATCAAGGAAACGGAACTTCCCGTAGCCGACGAGATCGCCCTGCACAACCTGTCCTTCGGTCCCGAACCGAACATCACGGTACGGCTCCGCACCTTCAAGGGCGTCGCCATTGAAACCGCCGCCGTCAAAACCCTGATGAGCACCGCCGGTGACGACGATCCGAAAGTGGCCCTGGCGATCATCTACGGTCTTTCGTACAAGGAAGATTCCGCCTCCGGCGTCAAGATAACGAGCAAGGCCCTGCCTTTCTCCCTCTCCACCGATTCCGCCGTCCAGAAATCCTATGCCAAAGGGCATCTGGACTCTTCCGTGACAAACGGGATCGTGTTCACCCTGAGGGGGCAGGACGTCCTGACGCTCGGCGAAATCCGGCTCGAGAACATGAACCTGCCGCCCCGCGACATCATGGAGAAGATTTACTTCATCGCTCCCACCGACATCAACGACGATGAAGCGTTCGGGATCTTCCAGAACCTTTTCGCCGGGCCCAAGCCGCTCATCGGCCTCCTTTCCCTGAAGGATCTCAAAACCAACAGCGCCCTGCTCGATATTTCGCTGGACAAGCTGAACATCACGAACCCTTCGACCTCCCCCTACGCCCTTGAAGTGTCTCTGGAGCACCTCAAGATGCCCGTGGCCCTCGTGCCGGAACTCCAGCTGCTCTCGGTCATGGGCGTGCCGGAAATAGATGCCAGCGCATCCTATGCCATTTCCTTGCCCAACAAGGACAACCAGTTCAACAGCACCGCTTCCCTCAGCGTCGCCAAGCTCGGTACGGCCGACTTCGCCGTCAAGGGCGAAGTCCCCTATAAGGACTTCTTTGAGATCATCAACAATAACAGCGTCACCGATTCCGACATTGAGAACTTTGTTGAAAAGAACATCAAGTTCAGCCACATCGAAGCGGGATACGCCGATGAAGGGCTCCTGCCCCGCCTCGGCATCCTCGGCCAGAAGTTCATGGGCCTGACCCCCGAACAGTGTGTGGATATGGCCAAGAAGTACGTCAAGGAATCCCTCGGCGCCGCCGAAGGGACGGAAAACACGGCGAAGCTCATGGAGTACATCGACAAGCCCGGCGCTATCCGCCTCATCTTCAACACGGAAAAGCCGATTCCCGTTGAAGCCTTCGACACGCTGTCAGACACGGATCCCTCCATCAAGCTGGACGTGAACACCGGGCCCAAGACGGCTCTGGAACTGATGGCCGATCTGGAAAAGAAATAGCCCGCCCGATCCGGGACAAAACAAGAGGGGGGAGGATCGGAACGCCTCTCCCCTTTTTCTATCCTGCGGAATCCGTTGACATACGGGATCGCGTGCCCGTAATCGGGTTGCCCGATCCGGGCGCTTTTGGTATGAAAGCAAATTCGGGAAGCCTATCCCGGCAAACCCCGTCTACCTTTATGGAGTCTCCCCCAATGGCAAAAAAGCCAACCCTTACCCCTGAAGAAGCGCGCCAAGAGGCGTTGAAAACAGCCCTCGAAACCATCGAACGCAAATTCGGCCAAGGCGCCGTGATGAAGCTTTCCGATGATGTCCATGTCAAAGTCCCGGTGATCCCCACCGGGTCCATCGGCGTAGACCTCGCCCTCGGCATCGGCGGCATCCCCAAGGGCCGGGTCACCGAAATCTACGGCCCCGAATCCTCGGGCAAAACGACCCTCACCCTGCACGTCATCGCGGAATGCCAGAAGCTCGGCGGGACCGCCGCCTTCATCGACGCCGAGCACGCGCTTGACGTGACCTATGCCAGGCGCCTTGGCGTCAAAACCGACGAACTGCTCATCTCGCAGCCCGACCACGGAGAGCAGGCCCTTGAAATCGCCGACATGCTGGTCCGTTCCGGCGCGGTGGACCTCGTGGTCATCGACTCCGTGGCCGCCCTTATCCCCCAGACCGAACTCGAAGGCGCGATGGGCGAAACACAGGTCGGCGGGCACGCCCGCCTGATGTCCCACGCGCTCCGCAAGCTGACCGGCACCATCCACAAGTCCCGCACCGCCGTCATCTTCATCAACCAGATCCGTATGAAGATCGGCGTCACCGGCTACGGCAGCCCGGAAACGACCACCGGCGGCAACGCGCTCAAGTTCTACTCCTCCGTGCGCCTCGACATCCGCAAGATCCAGACCCTCAAGGACAAGGAAGAAGCCTACGGCTCCCTTACCCGCGTGAAGGTGGTCAAAAACAAGATGGCCCCCCCCTTCCGCGAAGCCAAGTTCGACATCATCTGGGGCACGGGCATTTCCCGCTCCGGGGAACTCATCGACCTCGGCGTCGACGCCGGCATCGTGGACAAGAGCGGCGCATGGTTCGCCTTCGGGGCCGAAAAGCTCGGCCAGGGCAAGGAAAAGGTCCGTGCCCTGCTCGATGAAACCCCCGAGCTGCGCAACGCCATCGAGAGCCAGCTCATCGAGCATCTGGGCATGAACCCGCGGCCCGTCGTGCACGCACCGGAAGAAACCCTCCCGGACCCCGAAAACGCCCCCGTCGACGACATGGACGACGAAATCTGATCCGATGCGGGGAGGGGCTCCCTCCCCGCCGAACCTTTCCGGAGGCGATGCCGCCGGGCATGGCCTCATCCCCCGATCTCTCCACCTCCCGCAGGAGCCTGTATGCTGACAGCCAATGAAATCCGCCACCGTTTTCTGGAATACTTCAAAAAACACGGGCACACCGAAGTCGCCTCCTCTTCCCTGATCCCCCGCGACGACCCGTCCCTGCTGTTCACCAACGCGGGCATGGTGCAGTTCAAGAAAATTTTCTGCGGACAGGAAAAACGCGACTACGTGCGTGCCACCACGTCCCAGAAGTGCCTGCGCGTGGGCGGCAAGCACAACGACCTCGACAACGTGGGCCGCACCGCGCGCCACCACACTTTCTTCGAAATGCTCGGCAACTTCTCCTTCGGGGACTACTTCAAGGAAGACGCCATCCGTTTCGCGTGGACCTTCATCACCGAAGACCTGAAACTGCCCAAAGATCGGCTCTACATCACCGTCTACAAGGATGATGACGAAGCCTTCGAACTCTGGCAGAAAGTGGCTGGCGTCGCGCCCGAGCGCATCTTCCGCCTCGGCGAAAAGGACAACTTCTGGAGCATGGGCGATACCGGCCCCTGCGGACCCTGTTCGGAAATCCACTTCGATCAGGGGGCGGACATGGCCTGCGGCCCGGACTGCGGCATCGGCAAGTGCGACTGCGACCGTTTCCTTGAAATCTGGAACCTCGTGTTCATGCAGTTCGAGCAGCTTCCCGACGGCTCCCGCGTCCCCCTGCCCCGCCCGTCCATCGACACCGGCATGGGCCTTGAACGCATCGCGGGCGTGTGCCAGGGCGTGCGCTCCAACTACGACACCGACCTGTTCCAGATTTTCATCAACTACATGGCCGAACTCGCCGGCGTCCGCTACCGCGACAATGCCGACAACGACACCGCCCTGCGCGTCATCGCGGACCACAGCCGCGCCATCGCCTTCATGATCGCGGACGGCATCCTGCCCTCCAACGAAGGCCGCGGCTACGTGCTGCGCCGCCTTATCCGCCGCGCCTTCCGCTTCGGCCGCCTCATGGGGATGCAGGAGCCGTTCCTGTACAAAACCGCGCTCAAGGTCGTGGAAGTCATGGGCGAGGACTACCCCGAACTGCGCGCCCGCGCCGACTTCATGGCCCGCGTGACCCGCGAGGAAGAGGAGCGCTTCTCCTCCACCCTCGACAAGGGCCTCTCCATGCTTGAAGAGGAAATGGACGCCCTCGCCGACAAGGGCGAGAAGATCATTCCCGGCGAAACCGCGTTCAAGCTGTACGACACCTACGGCTTCCC
>CEAX01051473.1_pt1 | contig 11258 bp, 7 predicted proteins | sample 554721 | NCBI WGS metagenome assembly CEAX01 (sample SAMEA3182098, study PRJEB8094) | gut metagenome | biome: human; feature: gut; material: Stool; isolation source: human stools | place: Canada | collected 2012-05-30 | reverse complement strand
ATATCAACCCGTGCATTATGCACGGTTAGATATTTCGATCAGGTTCCAATCGAATTAAAGCAATAAACGTTGCACATGAAAGCAATACAACACTTAAAAAGCTTGCGGCGCAATTATCGACCGGGTCATTATGACCCGGTCGATAATTGCGCCGTGATGACAACGTGAGAGGCGGTCGGCGTCTCATTCGTGCTGCATGCCGTTCTTGGGATCGAAGCATTCGACGGAGCTCGGAATATCTGATGTCCCATTATGGACCATCAGATATTTCCCTTCGCCATGCAGAACGAGCGGGAAAGGTAACAAGAACAGATAAGCAGATGCAACAGGCAGCAAAGCAAGACGAAAAAGCAAGAAGAAGACATACGGAAAAGAGAAGAATCACACAATCAAAAGCAGACTAGAAGAACAAGCAGGACGACAACAGCCATAAAAACATCCATATCTACGATCAAAGCAGAAAACCAAAAACTATATACATGAAAAAGAAACCACGGGCGTCTTGCACCCTGCTCCGCGGCTGACGCCTGAAAACGGCGGAGTACCGCCGTTTTATGGGTGCTGTTAATTCGCCGCCGGGGTTTTGACCCGATATCGGCGAATTAAGAGCGTGACGAATGTGGGTTGGGCATGGAAAAGGCAGTGAAATATCCCCGTTGCCCGGTGTGCGGGAAGTTGGTCAACCAGAAAAGCGAGGTCTGTCAGAGGACCACGGAGGCGGGAAGGAAGGGCGAGTATCGGCGGTGGCATAGGAAATGTGCCAAGGCTTATTCGAAACGCAAGATTCGGATGGAAAAGACTGACGAGTGTCGGCGTATTGAGAAGGAGCGGGACGACCGGCTGTTGGATGTGTGGCTTGGCCGGCAGGACGCTTTGGAGTTCCTGGGCCATGAGATTTCCGACTACAACGAGTTCGCGCCCGAACATGACAGGGCGGTGGTCCGGATGGTCTACGAGCTCACCCGTCAGGCGATATTGATGTTCCGGATCAATCCGATGATCCCTGTTGACTACGGTGACGACTTCCGTTGGCTGTCCGCCGAGATCGGTTCGGACGGGATGGATCTGATCTCCGATAGCGTTCGCTGGCATGGCGCACGCAGATGGCGCGACGATCCGGATGTGAGTCCGGAGGGCAGGGCGCCCCGCTCGTTCATGGGTCATGTCAAAGAGCCTGGGGAAACACTCGAGGACGTGTACACGGGAAATGTGGATCGCAGGGAGATGGTTCCCTACGAGACCGCGTTGAAACACATCTGGCGTGAGGACAACATCGCGGGAGGCCGATGGGCCGACGACCGTGGTCCATGGGCATACAAGTAAAGGAACGAAATATGGGAAAGAAGGAGAACCGGCAGCTTATCGGACTGCGCATGCGTGCTTCCGAGATCAAACGCAGGCGGTATGAACTCGATAAAAAGTACGGCCGGATTGACGGCGTGTGTTCCATCTGCGGCAAGCTGATACGCAAACCCAGACGAGGGCCGACCGCACGGTTCTGCAGCAGATCATGTCGCCAGGCGTACGCTCGGAGAAAACAGGCCGCGATTGAATTCAGGAAAGACAAGTCAGCGGACCTGGCTGTGGGACAGCTTGCGGAACAGGCCAACGACTATCGCGAAAAAGCTGACAGGATCAGGAATCGCACCCTGAACGCGCAACGGGAAATCAAACAAGTCAGGAAAATCAACCGTCTCGCATGCATGCTTCAACTCAAAACCATCTTGGAACGCGATCCGGAACTCATCGAGAACGCGCCATCCAACGGATACGTGGCCGGACTTATGGACCGCATCGACCAGCAGGGCAGATCCGGCGACGCGGAACGCATGCTCAGGCACAACGGATACACGGGGCCGATACCGCCTGCGGGAACGAACAGGTGAACTGCGGCGATGAGCCATCGCCGTATCCGCCGATGAGGATTACCAAGAAACAGTCACCAGGAACATCAGAGTTCGACTCGCCCTTTACAATGTTAAGCAAACCACTCTTGCTGAAGCACTGCTGCAAACGCAAGCGGGTTTGAGTGCCAAAATAAACCGGAAATCAGAGTGGACAGTTGCTGACATAGCGAATGCAGCCGCATTCTTCCATGAACCAGTAGAGAATTTAATAACTTCTTCTACCTTGGATGCAATCAGTGGCAGCTCGGAATATCAACTGGAACATAATGTTCCAGTTGATATTTCCCGTCGTGAGCTTTCCGCTCCGGCCGGTGCGCGTTACCTGCGCAAGCCGGACGAGAACGAAGACAGGCCTCATGGCGCGGTCGGGCCGCGCGCGTTCGTCATGCCATTGGATGTGGATCAAATGAATTTGGGTCCCCGCTTCTCCGCGAGGACCCGTTTCAGGCTCCCCCACACACGCTCGAACGGCGTGGCTTGGTCGAGACTAAGAAGCACCACGATTCGCGCGGCACGTGGCTGGTTGTACGCCGAAAATCGGAGGACCCGGTGCCCGCTGACCTCGCTCGCATCCTCGGTCCGGAACGACTCAAGAGTCTGCTGTCCGTCTATGGTGTCTGCTCGTCCGAGCAATGACAAAAGAAGATTGACAACGCGCGAGACGTTCTTAAGGACGAGCTGTGGCAATGTTTCCTTGACACCGGATTGTCGATTGATAAGGCTGAAGCCGTGATGGTCATGATGAAGCCCGGCATGTTCTATTCCTCGAACGGTCAGTCCCAGGCTGACCAGCTTAAGGCCATGATCGACTCGCTGAAAGAGCAAATCGGCCGTTCCTGACCCGCCGATTATCGGTCGTTAATTCGCCGATATCGGGTCAAAACCCCGGCGGCGAATTAACAGCACCCATAAAACGGCGGTACTCCGCCGTTTTCAGGCGTCAGCCGCGGAGCAGGGTGCAAGACGCGCATGGTTTCTTTTTGATGGCTAAAGTTTTTCGTTTGGCATGGTTTCGGGTTGTGAATCTATCTGTTTTCTGTCTCTGTTGTCCTGCTTGTTTCTTTGGCTTGCTTTTGGATATATTCGGCTTCTTTTTCTGTATGTCGTCTTGTTGCTTTTCGTCTTGCCTTGCTATCTGTTGTGCTGTTGCGTCTGCTTATCCGTTCTTATTGTCCGTCCCGCCAGTTCTGCATAGCGAAGGAAGAAATATCAATTGGAACATTATATTCCAGTTGATATTCTGAGCTCTGCTGAACGCTCCGATCCCAAGAACGGCATGCAGCACGAATGAGACGCCGACCGCCTCTCACGTTGTCATCACGACGCAATTGTCAACCGGGGCATAATGGCTCGGTCGACAATTCCCGTCACAAACTCTCTTAAGTGTTGCATCGCTTCCATATGTAGCACTTACTTTCTATGGGGGGGGTATGCTGACTTGACTCTTTTGGACTTCATCGTGATGAGTCTGATTCCCCGTTTCGGCTTAATGGGTTTTGCGCCAAGATCGGGTAACAGACATCATGGGGTTTATCTGCGGCGCAGCCTAGGCTGCAAACGAACTCATTTAACGTGTCCTTTGCTCCATTCGATTGGTCACAGAAGGACTTGGTTTTCTTTCGTTGAACGGCGGCAGCTCTTTCTTAAAGTCGACAATCTTCTGGTGTCTACATTGTTTCACTGCGATTGTGAGGACGGGGCACATTGAATTATCTGTCTTGGGAAGTGATATGGATTCCAAGGGTCTTTCTGAACGATGCGTGCTTTGGCGCAATGAATATCATCATGTGGTGGAAATCCGCAGCGCAATAATTATCAATGAGTGTGAAACAGCTCAGCCTGTACATCGCAATATGGATGATGACAGATGAGTGCTTCTCATGCTGTTTCGATGTGAATAATTCCTGGACTTTTCCAGGCTAATGCTTATCCTGGAGATACTAGGAAAGGCGGAATATGCGTAAGAAGATACCTATCATCGATTTGTTCGCGGGGCCAGGCGGTCTTGGCGAAGGTTTTTCTTCATTAACAGATTCCACCGGAGAACGCATTTTCCAAATTATTATGTCTGTGGAGATGGAAAGCTCGGCACATAAGACACTTCGTTTGCGTTCCTTCTTCCGGAAGATTTATGACATTGAAGGACGGATTCCTCCGCAATACTTGGATTACATGTCGAATCCCACGGTGGCGCAACTCGACAGGCTGAAGAACGCTTTTCCGGATCAATGGGATGAAGCTGATCATGAGGCTGTCCAAGCTAAGCTGGAGGAAGGCGATGACAGTTTGGTGCAGGAAGCTCTTGATCGATTAGAAGGTTATGAGGGGCCTAAAGTTATTATTGGCGGTCCTCCTTGTCAAGCGTATTCGCTTGTCGGGCGTGCCCGGCGTGCTCATGATCCTCTACTTCAGGCTGATGAAAAACAAACTCTTTATAAGTGCTATCTTCAGTTTTTGAACAAAATCCAGCCAGAAGTCTTTGTAATGGAAAACGTCAAAGGCATCCTTTCAGCGCAGCTTCATAATGAAGGTGTGCTTGGCATGATTCGCGCTGACATCAAAAAAGCTGGTTACACGATCCATTCCTTGGTGAGTGCCGAGCCTCAGAAGCCTTCGGATTATGTGGTGAAGGCTGAACGTTATGGCATACCTCAAGCCCGGCATCGAGTCATTCTTCTTGGTGTCCGCGATGATTTGAACATCGATCCGGTACAGCTCAGGCAGCATCCAGAAGAAACTGTTCGTGCTGCGTTGTTGGGGCTTCCACCGCTTCGAAGCAGTTTCTCTCGACGTGGCAAAAAAGAAGACATTTCTTGGCCGAAATACATTCTGAAAGCTGCCCGGGTGCTGTCAAAAAAGTATTCTGATACTGATTTAGTTAGCAAATTATCCGGAATTGTCATCAAAGATCTTCCGACTTTAACGTCTGAAGATCATGTACAGAAAACTCCAACTGCTAACCGTCTCACCGATTGGTACCGTGGTCGGTTGTCCGCAGTCGATAGCACCTTGCTCACTAATCATGTGGCACGCTCCCATATGGCAAAGGATCTTGACCGCTATTTGTTCTGCTCTGTTTTCGCGCAAGTGCGTGGACGGCCGGCCAAACTTGAGGATTTCCCCTCATATCTTCTTCCAACACATAAAAACGTGACAGAGTCCAAAGATTTAAAGACTGTGGAGTTTTCAGATCGTTTCCGTGTCCAACTTTATGATTATCCATCTACGACCGTCACGTCGCATATATCTAAAGACGGCCATTATTTCATTCATCCGGATTTTAAGCAATGTCGCAGCTTGACGGTCCGAGAAGCTGCACGTTTGCAGACTTTCCCCGATGACTACTTCTTTGAGGGAAACCGCACATCCCAATATCAACAAGTCGGTAATGCCGTGCCCCCACTCCTAGCAAATCAGATTGCGAAGGTCGTTGCTCTGTGCCTTGGCATTCCGACTGACGATTATTTTGATCGGCAAGAAAAATCGTGGACTGAAATTTCTTGATTCATCCCCCTTGATTGACACGTCAATATAGAAAGAAATCCACTGATTGCGGCAATCCCACCTTATACTGGAGAAACTAAGGCGCGAGGAAGGGGCTGCGGCAAATGACTGATGAGATCGAGCTGGCTCCTGAGCCTGGAATATTAGTTGAAAGTCTCCGGGATATAGGGTATTCCTTTAACAGTGCTCTTGCCGATATCATAGACAATTCCATCACGGCGTGTGCGAGTCGGATTTCCGTATTCGCATTGCCGGTAGCGGATTCTTTCAAGGTTGCCATCATTGATGATGGCAACGGACTGAATCGTTCGGACCTCCTCCAAGCCATGCGGCTAGGCAGCGCCGATCCAAGGGAAGAACGTGCCATTGGCGATTTGGGCCGTTTTGGATTAGGACTGAAAACAGCTTCGTTCTCGCAGTGCCGACGATTGACGGTCGTCTCGAGGCAACATGGTGAGATAGCTGCCTTCACCTGGGATTTGGATACTGTCGTAAAGGAAAATTCGTGGTCGGTTCTGGAAAGAACCGATTTCGATAGTATATTCGCGATAGATGAGCTGCCTTCCACCGGAACGATGGTTCTCTGGGAGAAGGTTGATCGGCTGACCGGCCGTAATGGGTCCGGCAAGGTCGATTATGAACGCGTAATCAGCGAATCGCAGGATTATCTATCCTTGGTCTTCCACAGATTTCTATCTGGGGAGAGAAACACCCAAAAGATCAGTATTTCCATTAACGGACGGGCGCTCGATCCCATTGATCCATTCAACATCGCCAACGAGGCCACCCAAGCATCTCCTGAAGAAGTGGTTTGTCCGGGGGTCACCTTGCGGTCGTTCACGCTCCCGCATATCTCGACATATGAAGATAAAAGAGAATACGATCGTTATGGTCTGTCTGGCGGTTATTTGCGGAACCAGGGCGTATACCTTTACAGGGCTAAGCGCCTCATCATTTTTGGCACTTGGTTTGGTCTGGCCAAGAAAACCGCTCTCACGCAGCTGACCCGCGTGAAGATCGATATCGGGACAGACCAAGACGAGGCTTGGAAAATTGACGTCAAAAAGGTCTCGGCTCAAATGCCCGAAATCGTTCGTAAACGAGTAAAGGCTCTTATCCAGACGATAGGTGCGCCTTCTCGTAAGGTGTATAGACGCAGAGGAACCCGCTTGACAAGCCCCACTGTCTATCCCGTCTGGAATCGGATCGAGAATGGCGAAAAAACCGTTTACAGCATTAATGGGAATCATCCCGTCCTGAAAAGCTTCAGGGAAAGCCTTGACGCGGCAGGACAAGAACAGTTTGATTCACTCATTGCATTGATCGGAGCCATGCTCCCAACAGAAGCGTTGTTCTATGACATGTCCAATAACGCAGAGAATGTCGTCGCGCCAGTAATGGGGACAGAAGATTTCAATAGGAACGCACGAGTCTTCTTCGCTGCGTTGAAGCAGTTCAAAAACGACGAAGAGGCTCTGGAATCCATGCGAGTCATTGAACCATATCGGACCCGATGGAATGAAACCCTAGCCGCATTAGGAATCGAGGAGCAATGAGCGACACCAAACCCATGGCCGAATGGATTTATGAGAACGTTGAGCGCGATCTTGACAAAAAACGTGACGATGATCCCAATTCAGTCACCGAAAGCGTTGTCGAGCAATGCTTCTTGACTTGGCTGAAAATGGCCAAGTACTACCCCGATTTTATGAATATAAAATTGGAAAATCCGAAGGCCTTCATCGACAAACTTATTCAAGACTATAAGACCAAAGAGGATTTTCTCAAACCGGTCGGCTTCTGCTATCAAGATGACAGAATTGAACCTTGGCTGAATATAGAGAAACCCAATATCGATTGGTTCTACTGGAATCGATACCACGATTACCTCCGCACCAAAAAACACTGGTCGACGGATACTCTACGGTCCATGGACAGGGACACTGACAACATACTTGATGTCATGGCCAATCCCAAGATGGATGAGCCGTTCGACCGTCGCGGACTTGTGGTCGCTTCAGTGCAGTCAGGTAAAACCGCCAATTACATTGGACTCATTTCCAAAGCTGCAGATGCCGGATACAAAATCATTATCGTGATGGCCGGTATCTACAATGTGCTCCGAAATCAAACCCAGGAACGTATCGAAGACGGTTTCGTCGGATACGATCTTGTTAGCAAAAAATACGTCGGCGTAGGCAATAGCAGGCAACGTCGCCCCTTGCTGGGCACCTCACGAATCCGCGATTTCAACAAAGCTACCGAAGACGCCATGCGTGGAGTGACCTCCGGCCATGTCCAAGAGCCGCTTGTTTTCGTGATCAAGAAGAATACCAACTCCCTGAGAGAAATCTCTCTCTGGCTTGAAAACAATTGTAAGGACGATGGTCCGCTCCTGTTGATTGACGACGAGGCCGATAATGCGTCGATCAATGTCAAATACGACAAAGGCGAAGTATCCAAAATAAACGGGCAGATTCGCAAAATACTGGGGCTTTTTGCCCAAAGTGCCTACGTCGGGTACACTGCGACGCCTTTCGCCAACGTGCTGATTGATTCCAAGAGCAGCGATGAGGAAGTCGGAGATGATATCTTTCCTCGAAGCTTCATCTACACGCTGGAACAATCAACTGCGTATTTCGGTGCCGAAAAGGTGTTCGGAGACATCGACGATCCAAAGCCCAAATATGTGCGATGGATTTTCGACGATGACGAAAGCCGGGGAATCAAACGGCGTAGTGGTGATGTCCTCGACGAGCTTCCCCAAAGCCTGGAACAGGCGATTGACACGTTCATCGTCGCTTGCGCTATGCGTGTGTTGTCAGGCGATGGGGACGAGCACATGACAATGATGATTAACATGTCGCCGTATAAAACGGTGCAACATTCCATCTACTATCTCGTCGGAGACTATGTGGAGCTGCTTCGCGGCTCCATCAATTCCTATGCGGCCTTGCCCAGCAGTTTGGCGCTCAACGCGTCTGCCAAATTGCGTGAACTGTATCAAATATGGGAGAAAGAGTATTCCGGACTTCCGTTCACTTGGAATGACGTACTGGGCGTTCTGCAGGAAACGATTCGCCCTGTCACCTTGGCTGAAATCAATTCCCAGTCTAAGGATGGTCTTGACTACATGCATGCTCCGCAGAGAGTGATCGCCATCGGCGGGTATCGACTGTCACGTGGCCTAACACTTGAGGGACTTCTCGTGTCATATTATGCTCGCAATGCTAGGGCCTATGACTCCTTGATGCAGATGGCTCGTTGGTTCGGGTATCGTTTCGGATACGAAAATCTCTGTCGTGTTTGGATGACAGAGCAGTCGGCGCGATGGTATGCGTATGTTGCCAATGCGACCAAGGAACTTACTGATGAGGTGCGCGCCATGTGTACCGCGCGTTCAACGCCCATCGAATACGGTCTGAGGATTAAGAGCAGCCCGGATACCTTGATGATCACGGCACGAAACAAAATGGGGTCTGGAACAGCGATTAAGCCTGCGAAGGTCAGACTTGATGGCGCGTTCGTCGAGACGACCGCTTTCGATCGTGACCCTGAAACGTTGAGCCATAACGAGAAACTTGCCCAGAATTTCTTGAAGGAGCTGCAGGCACAGCACTGCTATCCTGACAAGAGTTACTCAACTGATTGCGGGAAACCATCCGGCAAGCTCATTCGTTGCGTACCGAGCAGTCTGATTCGTGATTACATCAGACGTTACCGTAATTCAAGTGGATCGCCAAAGACGAATAGCGAATACCTGCTCAGGCATATCAATCTCCTTGATGAACGAGGCTATGACGATTGGGATGTTTTTGTAACCGCAGGCAGGAGATCCGAAACGCATGCAAGCTTTACAGCTTTCGGAGACACGACTATTCGAGAGCGCCGTGCTCCTGGCTGTGGCACAAATGAGACTGTTTTCTATGTTTCGCGGATGCGACTTTCCAGCCGAGGCGTGGAGAAAGTCATCCTCAACAATGCAGAGATCGCGCAAGCGGAAAAACAATTCCACGAGGAAAATCCCCATAAGGAAAACGTCGCAGATGTCTACTATCGACGGATTCCCGGACGTAGACCGCTGTTGATCATTCACCCTGTGGCATTGCAATTTAAAAATACTGCGGATTACGAAAAATGGCTTAAGCCTGAAAACAAAGGAAGCTTGTCTGTCTGGCCTTCCGCGACCCATGTCGAAGAGACTGTTGGCTGGAGCATTAGCTTCCCCGAAGTCGGAATCAGGGAAGAGGTCACTTATGTCTATAACGATGTGATGCTTCGTCAAATCGGACATGATATCGAAAGCGAAGGTAACGATGACGACGAACCAGACCTCTGATTTCAACCCGTGGAAAGGCATACGAAATGTCTCTTCGAGCGCGTATTACGCGAGCAAACGTGTGGACGAGGTATTGAATCCGCAGCAACGAGATTTGCACTGGTCCTTAAACGAGACCGGAAATCCAGCTTTGCTCATTGGGTACGATGCCGATGAACGTTGCACTGATTCGATGCCATACTTTAAAGGCATTGCGACCGGTGAAGATAGACAACGGCATCTCATCGTCATCGCATTGCAGGATTCTGCAATGCGTGACGCGTTCCTTAAAGTGTGCATTGATATCATCACCGTTTTACAAAACGTGCCGAAAAGCCAACAGCGGCATGCTGTCATCATCCGTTTGGAACGTTGGGCCTATTTCTTCCGCGGGGAAAAGGCCAAACTGACCGAAGAGGAACAGAAGGGTCTAATTGCAGAGCTTGTCTGCTTCCAGCGTGTAGTCCTGAGAATGTTAGAGCCCAAGGCGGCGCTGCGAAGCTGGGTCGGGCCGCAACGGGCCGTCCATGATTTCGTGTTTGGGCAAACCTCAATAGAAGTCAAATCGAATCGAGGAGCAGGAACTCCCAATATCACCATTAGCTCTTCATCGCAATTGAGCGTGAATGATGACGAGGCATTGTTCCTATATGTTGTTGAGGTGAATCAAGCGTCTTCTCCCAACGAGGGTCGCACACTCGCCGATTACGTCCGTCGTGCGCGTGAATCATTCGATTCTCCCTTGGATGCTCTTGAATTCGACCTCAAACTTTCACAGGTTGGCTATAGCGAAATGGATGACTATTCAAGTACGTTATGGAGCGTGGGGAGTATCCGCTGCTTCACTGTTTCCCAAGACTTTCCGCACATTGAAGAAGATTCGCTAAATCCGGCGATCTCCTGTGTCGCGTACAAGGTGAATCTTAACTGCTGCAATCCATTTGAAATAAGCGAAGAACAGATGCAGAATTCTTTAAGGGGTAATGATGCCTGATACGACTGAACTGGAACAGTTCTCGGAGGAATTTTTCCAAGATATCCTCAGTGAATCTGAGAACGGTGGTTGGAGAGAGGATATTTTCTTCGACAAATTTACCGAATACCTCACCGACGCCGGAGAATTCAATGAGTCCATACGCGCCAGCTATCAGCCAGCCAGCGGACAACTTCGTGTGGATGGATATTGCGGTGATCCGCTCGAAAGCGGTTCGGCAGGCGAACCCGACGGGCCGCTGACATTGGGACTCATCGTTCTCGATTTTCATCAAAGCGGTGATTTGGTGACATTAGGAACCCGTGACATGAATGCGATTTTTAACCGTCTCATGCGTTACCTGAACAGTGCGCTCAACCCTCAGTGGCGCCGTTCGCTGGAGACTTCCGATCCGGGATTTGGCCTTGCCGATTTAATCGCGACGCGTTGGAGCCAGATAACCAAGATTCGTCTGTTCTTATTGACGAACAAGGTGCTCAGCAATCGAGTCGACGGCAAAACGGCCGGAGACTATCAAGGCCGCTCCGTTGTGTAC
>CEAX01011341.1_pt1 | contig 11271 bp, 8 predicted proteins | sample 554721 | NCBI WGS metagenome assembly CEAX01 (sample SAMEA3182098, study PRJEB8094) | gut metagenome | biome: human; feature: gut; material: Stool; isolation source: human stools | place: Canada | collected 2012-05-30 | reverse complement strand
CAGGAAACAGAATCATGATGAAAAAGAGGAGCTGGAAAATCAATTGAAGAAAATGAAAAGAATCATGGCGGGCTATCGGGAATTTCTGCTTCTGCCGGAAATCAGGCCGCTGCATATTGAGTTCGTGGAGCGCAAGCGTGCCGACCAGATCCAGCGTCAGCAGGAAGAGGAGCGGCAGCGGCAGGAGCAGGAGGCGCGGGACAGGGAGCGTCGGCAGGCGCGCTCCGCCCGTGGCATGAGGATAAGGTAAGGCGTCGGGGGGAAATCTTCGCACAGGCCGAAGATATAGCCCACTATGCTTCACTTCGTGAAGCGTGGGCGACCGTCCCGCTCGACCGGAAAGACAAAACGCCCATCCGGGGCATGGCCCCGGCGAAACACAGGAGAAAACATCATGACCATTACCGCGACTCAGTTGAAGGAAATCAGACAGGAGTTCGCCACTCTCAAACCCGCTTCCGTCACGCTGGACGGGAACCGAACCATGTCCGTCAAGGAAGCCGTCTTCGCCCTGGCCCCGACGCTGGAGCGGATGAAGAAGCGCGGCTTTGACACACAGGAGATTGTCGAACGCCTGCACGAAAAAGGCATTGAGGTGAAGGTGCCGACGCTCGCCAAATACCTGAGCGAGTTCAGACGCCGGAAGGAAAAGAAGAGAGACACGCCCCCGCCCCAACCCACCACAACCAGAGCGGCGGCTCTTGAGACAGCTGCCGCTACTGGGCCTGAAACCCGGTATGCCTCTTCCTTCGAGCCTGGCAGGCCGCTTGAGGAACTGTAACTCGAACGCACAAGGAACACAAAATATGGAACAGACATACGGCTATGTCCGCGTCTCCAGCACAGACCAGAATGAAGGACGCCAGCTCATGGCTTTTGAGCAGAAAGCCATTCCTTCTGACCATATTTTTATGGATAAGCAATCAGGGAAAGATTTTCAGCGACCGCAATATCAGGAGTTGCTGAAACGCCTTGAACCCGGAGACCAGCTCTGCATCACAAGTATTGACCGGCTTGGGCGCAATTACGAGGAAATCCAGCAGCAATGGCGTTTGCTGACCCGTGACAAACAGGTCGATATCCTCGTTTTGGATATGCCCCTGCTCGATACCAGGAGAGACAAGGACTTGCTCGGCACGTTCATTGCTGACCTTGTTTTGCAGGTACTTTCCTTCGTGGCCCAGAACGAACGTGAGAATATCCGCAAACGGCAGGCCGAGGGTATCGCCGTAGCTAAACGAAACGGTGTGAGGTTTGGCCCGAAGCCGCAACCGTTGCCCCAAAATTTTCCAGAAATTTTTTTGCTCTGGAAACAGGGAAGTCTCTCCATGACAGCGGCTGCAAAACGCACAGGCATGGCCCGCTCCACTTTTCGTAAGAAAGCGAAATTATACGGGGAAAATTGTCCCTAAACGGATAGGAAAGTCTACAACCGCGCCACCCGCTGTTATTTTTTGTCAAGACCGAAATTAAAGGCAAAAACGCATGTGGTCAAGCCTTACGGGACATCCCGGACGCGGTATGTATCTTATGGCGCGGTTGTAGACTTTGCCGCCACCCTCGCCTCAATTTTTCCGCAATATCCGGCCTTGGCGTGGTCTTGCAGAAAACACGGGGAACTCACAGGCAAAAAGGAGAAGAGGGATGACAAAAGGGGCCATAGGAAATCTGGCGAACCGGTATCGGGCCGTTTTGAAAAAATGTCGCCTCATAAATACATTCGGCTCACTGGCTGTAGCCGCCATGCTGGTCATGGGGGGAGCAAACGATGCAGCCATCGCGCAATCCATTGGATATGACGTCACTTCTACGCAGCCTGCTCAATCAAACATTGTGGTGGAAGACAATTCGAATAAAGCAGATGCTCGCGCCATCAATGCTTTTGCAGAAGGAAGCTACTCTTTTTCTGACTTAGAAACAGTAGTGGCGAGAGCCGAGGGCATCCAGGGCGCCCATGCCTATGGAGTGTTAGCCGAAAGCAATACAGGCCTCCCGCTGGCGGTAAGCCTGGGGGGGAGAAGATCTGCGATAGGCGTCTATGCGGAGACGCAAGAGGGAGAATCCCTCAGTTTTGGTATTTACAGCTGGAATAACAGCACTGTGACCACAGATGACACTTCGCCCTTAATAGAAACTTCCGCGGTGTCCCAGAATGGAGACAGTACGAGTTATGGCATTCTTTGTGGACAGAACAGTAACGTTGTGTTTTTAGACAATTCCACAAGAAGCACTGCCACAGTGAACGACAATGACACATCTGCCTACTCTTATGGCATATGGGTTGACGGGAACAGTTCTTTCACGTCCATAGATTCGCTAGGTTTAACTTCATTCGCCAGATCACTGGCTGGTGTGCCATCTGAAGCAGTCTCTTATGGGATTAATGCTGAGTCTGGCTCAAGTGTTATCCTGAACAATGCGCATATACAGGCAGAGGTACAGCACAAGGAAGCAGCTGGGACCAGTACTGCCTATGGCGTCAGTTTGGGGGGCAACTCGTCATTCAGCATGCAGAATGGCACCATCAGTGCAGCGACTGCCTCCTCCCCCTCTCATGCTGAAGACTATTATGGAGATGCCGTCGGAATAATGACAAACTCCGGCGGCGACAGTTATAAAATTTCTCTGGGCACGGTGAATGTTTATGTACACGGAAAAAACGCCAGCGGCATGGAGCTGGCCCATACCGAGCTGGACATGGCCGGGGGATTCATTATAGCCCAAGCCTCCACCGGACAGGCGATGGGGGTGAACGCCAACAGCCAGACGACGTTCACGGGCACTGGCGATATTACTCTCACTGCCCAATGCAGCACAGGAAGCGCCGTCGGCCTCCATGCGGAAGGCAACTCTTCCATCACGGTTGGTGGAGAAGTGTTCAATGTTGCCTCTATAAATGGCAACGCTACAGGGCTGGAGGCCGACTCCGGCGGCTCGATCACCAAGACAGGTGGAGAAGAGTTGTTCATGGTCCACTCACTCACCGGGAATGCCATCGGGCTCGATGCCAAAGATTCCTCCAGCGCTTCCAGGTATCCTGCCAGCAAGATCACATATGGAAATGCCGACGGAACCTCACAGATAATTGTTGTGGCAGGGGAGAAAGCCTATGGCATCAGGGCAGAGAACGCGGTCGATACCAGCGATGGACAATCCGCAACCGTCGAACTGATGAACAGTGACATCTATGTGGCCCCCTCTTTCGATAGTTTGGGTGAAGAAGGATACTACGGTGATACAGCAATGGGGGCGTACAGTGTTTCGGGCAACATCGACTTGAAGGGCACTACCTCCATTATCGCCTCCGCTGATGGAGCTCCCGCCGCGGACGTGTATTCGCTATACGCCACAGGGGACAAGCCGAGTGCGATCAATGTGGAACGCGCTTCGGTCATAGAAGGCGACATGGCAACGGAGACGAACAACGCCTCCGTGACAGCTGTCTTTCAGGATGGCGGCAAGATGAAGGGCTGGACACGCAGCCTCGGGAAGCTGGAACTGACCTTTGGCAAGAACGCCGTATGGGAAATGGTTTCCTCCAACCATCTCGCGAAGGGAAATGACGGGAACTACGCCGCCAACCTGACGAAACTGGCACTGGACGACGCTCATGTTTATGTGGGCAATACGCAGGGACAATGGGAGGCCGGACCCGGGTTTTCCTCGTCCAAGGCATTGCTGTCTGCAACGGATGCACCTGCCAAACTGAAAATCGGCACGCTTTCCGGTTCCGGGCATTTTTATCTCCGCACGGATATGGAAAAAGATATTTCGGACAGTGTGCACGTGACGGACGGTCTTTCCGGCAACCATGCGCTCCATGTGCAGGCCAGCGGAACAGAGCCTGTGAAAACGCAGACGGCCAGCTATCTGGCGCGGGCGGAACAGCAAGTGGGAGCCGGTGCCGGAGCCTTTTCCCTGAAAGGTGGCCGGAACGTCAACGGGCAGGAGATGATCGATATCGGTCTGTATAACTATACGCTGAAAACGTCGGAGAGGAACAACGGCCGGGAATGGTATCTGGCGCGGGTTGGCCTTCCCGACCCCGAAGCTCCCTCGAATCCCGGCGGCGGAGATATGCCGCTTTCCCCCACGGGTGAAGCGGAAGCCGCCCTGTCCGGCCTCGCCGGGCATTACGCCCTCTGGTATGGCCAGCAGACTGACTTGCGCAAGCGTCTGGGCGAAATCCGTTATGGCGCGCAAACCGGACTGTGGGCGCGCGGCTTTGCCGACAGGGCCCGTCTGGACGGATTTGCCGGTACCAGCTTCACCCAGAATACCTACGGTGGCTCCATCGGATACGACAAACTGGTGTCCGGGGATGAAACCTACATGTGGATGCTCGGGATGCAGTTGCGCGGTGCGCGTGCTGATCAGCACGTCAACGGACACTGGGGCGGCCACGGCGACCTGACCAGCATTGGCGGCGGCCTGTACTCCACCTGGGCGCACACCGACGGTTGGTATGTGGATGCCGTGGGCACGATTGACTGGTACACTCACAAAATCCGTGCCACCATGCTGGACGGCACCCGTGTGCACGACGACAGATCCTCTTATGGACTTGGCGCTTCACTGGAGGCGGGTCGCAAGTTCGACTTCGGCTACAGCAACGATAACCGGGACTACTGGTTCGTCGAGCCTCAGCTCCAGCTCTCTTACTTCTGGATCAAAGGCGGCGATTTCACCGCCAGCAACGGTATGAAGATCGACCAGGAGGACATGGATTCCCTGACAGGCCGCGCGGGCGTCGTGCTGGGCAAAAAATTCTCCCTGGGTTCCGATCCCAACGACTCCCGTTATGTGCAGCCGTACATCAAGGCGGGCGTCAATCACGAATTCCTCGGCGAGCAGGTCGTCCACATCAACAATACACGCATGGACAGCGACCTTGCAGGCACCCGTGTTTACTACGGCGCGGGCATTGACTGGCAAGCCACCGACAGCCTGCGCGTGTACGCCCAGGTCGAGCGCGAACACGGCGAGCACTTCACCCGTGAGATTAACGTATCCGCAGGACTGAAGTGGGAATTCTAAGGTAATGCCGCCGCTCCATATCTTTTCAGGCAGAGAGCGGCGGCACCTTATTTCTGTAAATGAAAGGGAAGCCCCCCAAAAACCGAACGGAGACGTTGGAAGCAGGTGACTGGATAATCTACTGCTGTCCATAGGCGGATGCTGCGCACCGCGGTACACAAAAGCCTCCCCAGCCCCATACAGGGACTGGGGAGGCTTTTGTGTACCCTGTCTTCAGTATCAGCTGTCGAAGATGTTCACCTTGCACATCTCTCCGCGAGCTTTTGCAGATACGCAAATGACTGCAGCCATAAAATTCCATCTGCCAGAAGACATTCGCCTCCTAGCGTCAAGCACGCATTGGCTTGGTATATGCGCCATGGTGTGCAAGGTGGCTGCGTACAGACTGTCTTCATCTTCCGGAGCCAGGCTGAATTTTCTGGCCGATGCCAGACGGACGCCCTCGCTGCCTCTCTCCGGTTCGCGGATCACGTTTGCGGACTGGCGGAAGAAAATATCCTCGAACTTGGTATTTGCATATTTTCTCTCACTTTGTTGCTCATGTGCGCAGCATGGGGCATGTAACGAAAGCCGACAAGGCGGCTACTAAACCGGCTCTTCAGGATAAGAATCGCGACAATAACCATCTGCATTTAGTAATTATATTTCCCTTTACACGGGCAATATGTAACAGAAGGCGCGCAACGAAATTAGTTACAACCTCTTCAGCTGTGTTCTTTTTTTGGGGGAGGAACAACATGGAATCATCGTCTTTCGTTTTGAAAGACGCGATGTTGGCTAACGGTCTTTTGCCGCAGGCAGGCGTAAAAGAGGCAAACATTTTTGCGTACTTCCAACTAGAAAGAACTACTATCAAATTGAAGAACAGGCTGCGAGTACGGAAGTATCTGTCCTGCTTTGAAGGAGATGGAGATGCGCGAGCTTAGGTTGCAGAAAAGCGTCAAACTCCTACCTGAGGAAGGCATTGATGAGAATCCCACGACTCTCGGCAAGTGTCTTGATGAACTCAATCTCCGGAAAGAACGGGAGGTTCCGGCGATCGGCCCTCCGTAGCCTTCAGGATAAAAAACGCGCCAGCAGAAGTTGTGTCTATAGAATCCGCAACGAGGGGTGAGAGGGGTGATGGAAAAAATTTACGGATATGTCCGCGTTTCCAGTACGGACCAGAACGAGGACCGCCAGCTCATGGCTTTGCAGGCGTGCTCCATAGCAATGGATAGAATCTATATGGACAAGTCGTCGGGCAAGGATTTTCAACGCCCTCAGTATCGGGCCCTGCTCAGGAGACTAAAGCCCGGTGATCTGCTCTGCATCACCAGCATTGACAGGCTGGGCCGCAACTATGAAGAAATCCAGCGGCAATGGCAGCTGCTCACGAAGGAGAAAAAGGTGGACATTTGGGTGCTGGACATGCCCCTCCTGGATACACGGCGTGACAAGGATTTGCTCGGGACGTTCATTGCCGACCTCGTGTTGCAGGTGCTTTCCTTCGTTGCGCAAAACGAACGTGAAAACATTCGGAAACGGCAGGCGGAAGGTATCGCCGCCGCGAAGAGAAAAGGAGTTCGCTTCGGACGCCCTCCCAAGCCGCTTCCAGCGGAGTTTCCATATATTTTTCGATTATGGTCGGACGGAAAAATGACACTGGCAGACGCCGCAAGGTCTTGCAGGATGGCGGAATCTTCATTCCGCTACAGAGCAATTATTGCACAAAAAACTCGATGACTTTCAACCGAAAAGTGTACTTTTTTGTCCACTTTTTTACTCCGGCTTCTGGAGATAATTTTTATCACAGCATGGCTGAATTTTCCAGTAAAAAGCTACACATACTGCTGAAGCCATTTTAACTATTAATTCCTGATAGCTATAAACAGAAAAGTACACTTTTTTGTCTCCCCTTTGTTTAGACGGGGCTCGTCCAAGGCTCCTTTCAAAAGCATTAGGAGGATGAACGATGACAAAAAGGGCTATTGGGAATCTTGTCAGCAGGTACCGTGCGGTTCTGCGCAAGTGCCATCTTATGAACACATTCGGATCGTTAGCAGTAGCTGCAATGCTTCTGGGTGGAGCATGCTCGACGGCTTCCGCACAGGATTATACTGAAACAATCACCGGCGCAGAAACGGCATACGATGCGATAAAAGAAGGAACGGACGGTAATTATACCTATACATTCCAGGATGGCGACACCATTGTTGTAAAAGGACCATACGGTGTAGGCGGCCGTCATGCTATAGAGATGGGGGATAACGCTAATTCCATCACCATCAAGAACAATATTAATATCAGAGCATCAGAAGACAAGCATACGACCTTATCTGGAATAGAATTCAAAAAAGATGGAAAAGTCTTGAACATGGACAATGTGAGCATTGATGTCTTTTCAAAAGATTCAACAATATCACAATTTGCAATAGCCCATGGGATAGATTTAGCCGCCAGAAAAAACAATACCATAGCCATAAAAGACTTTAATGTTAATATAAAAATGGTCGACCCTGAGAAGGGCGCACGTGGCTATGGTATTTATGCTGTTGGTGCTGATAATACCATTACGCTTGGTGATACAAAGATTGTCACTGATGTCTCCTCAAATCATGACGTACAGGGCACAGAAGCCCATGGAATTTTGCTTTCAGGTGACAGGCAGACGCTTACCACGGGCAAAGTAGATATAAATGTTTCAGGGGAGGGGCTTAAATCTGCTTATAGCGATGGCGTGCTTGCCCAGGGGCAGGGGCCACATTCGATAACTCTCGGTGAAGGAAATATATCGTCTTTTGCCAAATCCGCCAATGCCGCCTCCGCTAGAGGGATTAGTATCGCTACCGTCGATGGCGGCTTGATCTCAAAAGGCGATGGAGCTATCACCGCAACCGCCGAGAGCAGTCAAGGCTCTACATACTCAATCGGCGTTTGGAGCAACGGGTCAGATTCAAACGTTGAGCTGGGAAATGTCGATGTCACGGCAAAAGCCATTGGCGGTTCTTCTGCCCAAGCACATGGTCTCCGAGCAAGCACTGAAGCAAGCATCAGCATGGCGAATGGTTCCATCACAGCTTCAGCTGATACCGAAGGCGCAACAGTTAGAGGCGCTCAGGCTATATATGGAGCCCATGTTGCGCTGGGGACGGAAGAAAGTACCGTCACAGTCAAGGCGTTCGGCAATGATAAGGCCACTGCCCTTTATGTTGATGGTAACTCCGATTCGAGGATGACACTCAAAGGAAATGTTTCCGTTGAGGCTCCCATTGCCGTGGCCGGCAGGCAAGGCACAATAACGAATGCTGGGAATCTGACTGTGACTTCCGGTACGGTTTCCGACTTTACCGCAACCTTTATACAGGAAAAGGGAAATACAACCCTTAACGGCCCTGATTTTTTTGGGGGCAATGTCCATGTCCAGAAGGGTGCCCTCACCGTGGCTATGCCTGACCGCGGAGGTGTGGCTCTGAACAGCAATGAGGCCATGGTAGCTCTTGGGCAAAGAATCACTCTGGGCGAGCAGGCACGGCTGACTGTTGGCGATACCGCGAATAGCGGTACCACCGTCTCTTTCGGTGACAATTCTCTCCTGGTCGTAGAGGGCACCAAAGCAGCTTCTTCCTTTATGATTGCCGCGCCGGAGACGGCCCCTGGAACCATCAGCGTCTCCAAGGGGTCCAGCTTGTATATCCTCAACGCAAAAATAGGAGAAACCTATAAAATCACAGAAGGTTTTGTCGCGAAGGAAGGAGATGTTACCGGCTGGACGGGCGACAACCTTGTTACCGGACGTATGATTAACGCTATCCGGAGCGATGGGACTGATGGAAAAATTATAGTCACCACGGAACTGAAGAGTTCGTCGGAAGTCTTCCCAGGTGTTTCCATTCCCAATACCATTGATGAAATCTTCATTTCGGGCGAGAATGATGTGAATAGTGATAATCCTGGCGTCGCATTCATTTCTCGCGCTCTTGAGCCATTATATCTCTCGGAATCCGATGTGGTGTCCACGTTGGATAGCGCGGCACAAATCTCTGTCGCGGGCGGCGTGCAGGCGTCGACCTTTGCAGTGGGCCTCGCTCCCACCAGGGCTATTCAGGATCATTTGTCTCTTGTCACCAATTTGGCCCAAAAGGGGACCAGCCTGCATGGCGAAGGTTTTGATGTATGGATGAACGTGCTCTACGGCTCCAACCATACCCACAATCGCAGCGCGGGCAGCCTTGACTATGGCCACAATATGAACTTCTACGGCGTGATCCTTGGAAGCGACTGCACGTTTGGCCTGGGCTCGGGACAAGCTCACGTGGGCCTTGCCCTCAATGTCGGATCTGGACAAACTAAGTCCAATGGCGACTTCAATCGCACCCGTAATGATTTTGATTTCTGGGGTGTATCGCTGTACGGCGGCTGGAATCTCGATAATTTCAATATTATAGCTGATTTGGGATATTCAGCTTCTATAAACGAACTCGAACAGCGCATTCCTTCCTCCCTCAACATGGGGAGCCATATCGAGGCGGATGTAAACTCCAGTATTATTACTGCTGGCCTGAAAGGCGAGTACAAAATCGAAACAAGTGGCGTGGATATCGTGCCGCATGTGGGCGTGCGTTACGTAGGTATGCGTACGGACGATTTCACTACGAAGCTGGATCGTGGTGACCTGTTCCATACTGAAAGCGATTTCCAGAATATATGGCAGTTCCCGGTGGGCGTGAATCTGAGTAAGAGTTTCGAAACGGAATCCGGCTGGAAAGTGAAGCCGATGGTTGACCTTGCTATCGTTCCCACTGTGGGGGACACTAAGGCGAATATTGATGTACACGTGCCCGGCGTGAATGCCTCTGACTCCATATCGCGTCGAGTTCTGGACTCCACAGCCTTTGACGGGACATTGGGTCTGGCATTGCAGAAGGATAATGTTTCGTTCGGCTTGAATTACAACATCCAAGCGTCCGAGCATACTACCGGCCATGGGGTGATGGCCCAGTTTATGTATCAATTCTAAATCGGCCAAGTCCCGGCGGTTCTTTCCGCCGGGACTTCTTTTCTCTATTCGACGGAAAAAGCGAGAGTACGCGTCCGCCTACCATCTTGGCTATGGCTACATCGCAATGAATTGTTAGTCTTCCGTACCTGTTCTGGCTGTACTAGCAACAGATAAAATGAACTGCTACAGACAATGCGTATATCGATATTCTTGAGAATCTGTCTGCGTGCTGATTGAGGTCCTTAGCATGAGATATTTCCTGTTTTATCTGATTCTTATCGGTATGCTTCTGTCTCCTTGTTTCCAAAGTTATGCCTTAAATACTCCACTGGGTGATTTTCCCGATTGGGGCGAATCTCTTGAGCAGGTTATCGAAAAACGAAATATTGAGTCCCCCATCGTGGAAGAGGGCAGAAGTCTTCTTTTCGATATCCCGGCAAAGATCATGCTTGCCAAGGAAACCTCGAAGGAATGGACTTACACAGCTCTATACTACTTTCGGCAAAACAAGCTTATTGAGTTCAGCATTTCTATTGGAGAGGGAAAAAGTCTAGATCATCTCTATCGTACCATAAAAAATATCTTTGAAATTATCTATGAAAAATATGATGGACCATATTTTGTGGGAGAAGAGACATTCATGGATAAAGAGCGAAATACTATTATCTTATTGATGAATGGTGATAAGGTTATTTTATATTTTATAGATTTTACGGCTTACATTCAGCACAGAGAAACACGATAAGATGTACTTCATGTGCCACTGTCGATAGATACGTCCATATTGGCTGATAGTTAATCAAGGCGGAAAAGTCCGTAAAAGGCTTTCCCGCCTATTCCAGTTTTGAGAGTGTGGAAAGTTCGAAGATAACTTTGACAGCAGAGAAGTTCAATATGGGATTGCCTCCTTGTCTATCCATGGCCTTAAGTTGTGGGGATTCTGCTCACAAGGTGGCATATGGGGCGCGGGCATTGACTGGCAGGCCACCGACAGCCTGCGCGTGTACGCCCAGGTCGAGCGCGAACACTTCACCCGTGAAATTAACGTATCCGCAGGACTGAAGTGGGAATTCTAGGGCATGAAACCGGGCACGGCGAGCGGGAAAGAGCGCCGTGCCCGCTTTTCTTGTCATGGGAAAAAGACATGGGATGCAGTTCTGCCGCCCCTCATCAACTTCCTACTTTGCAGGAGAAATGCCTTTGAACATTTTCCGGGAGTGAAGAGAGAGAGAGAGAGAGAGAGAGAGAGAGAG
>CEAX01023791.1_pt1 | contig 11286 bp, 7 predicted proteins | sample 554721 | NCBI WGS metagenome assembly CEAX01 (sample SAMEA3182098, study PRJEB8094) | gut metagenome | biome: human; feature: gut; material: Stool; isolation source: human stools | place: Canada | collected 2012-05-30 | reverse complement strand
GCACATTTTTCCCGCCATTTTGTAGGATTTAAGCTGCCAAGCTCCTTTCCGTTGATCAGGATTTCGCCCTGATAGCCCGGGTACAAGCCGAGCAGGAGCTTTAACAGCGTTGATTTTCCGGTTCCGTTTTCGCCGCAGATCACGTTTTTTTCATGCATTGCGATCTGCTCGCAGCAGTTTTTCAGGATGTCGTTTTTTCCGTCATACGAAAACGTCACGTTCCGAAAAGTGATCGATGTAACCTCCCCGACCGTTTCTCCATCCGTTCTTTCCTGAGCCTCATAAAAAACAGAAATCCGCTGCACCAGATTTTTGCAGATCGGAAGCTGCTTGACGATTTCCAGCACATATCCGGCTTCGGTCTGAAACACATAGTAAAATCCGATCATGGCGGTGACGCTCTCTACGCCCATTTTACCCGAAGAAATTGCGATTGCTGATGCCGCCAGAAGCACCAGCATGCAGAACGAATCCATTCCGCCCAGAATATTTTTCTGCCAGGTTTCGAGCTTCGCTTTTTTGACAAAAAGCGTTTCCAGATAGTCCTTTTGCAGACGCTTTAACCGCGCCAGCTCATCACTTTGCAGACTATAAAGGCAAAGTTCCACCGGTTTTTCCAGCATCTCCTGCTCGAGATTCCGCATCTTTGTCCGACTTTCCCGCTCCAGCCTGTCGTATTCTTCTGTTTTTTCCCGGAAAAATACGGGGACGAAAATTCGAACACAACAGACTGCTGCGACGAACAGTGTAAACCATCCCATCACCGGAACCATCTGCCAGAGCAGATAGATCACGACAATCGGCACGGAAACCAGATACATTCCGGTCGTATTCCAGTAAATTCCCAGCTGTGTCTGATCTTCTTCCAGGCGAAACTGTGCATCGCTCCCCCGCAGTCCGACTGCCGCCGCATAGGTTTTATTCAAATATCGGTTGAGCACCGCCCGTTCATGGTTTAAGGACGCCCGAAACATCAGCAGCTCTCCCATCGTCGAGCATGCAAGCGGCAGCGTTACGGAAATCGCCACGCAGATTAAAATCTGCCAAAGGCAGCCAAGCCCTTTTTGAATTTCATTATTTAAAATGTATGCCGAGAACACGCCCAGCATCCTCGCGGAATACGCGACCGCAACCTGGCTGACAATCAGCTGCAACGAATAAAAAAGAATCGAACTCCAGTACGCTTTTGTGCAGTCAGCGGCGATCTGTCTGTAAATCCTGTTCTTATACATAAGCCAGCCCTCCGTTCTGCAGCTTCCAGCAAACCGCATTCACCGCTTCAAATACACTGTCATGGCTGATGACCACGACGCCCCTGCCCCGTTGTGCAATCCACTCTGCCAGAGTTTTGCGTCCGGCGTCGTCCAAATGGTTCGTCGGCTCGTCCAGAATCAGGAGCGTTGCATCGCCGGAAAATGCCAGCGCCAGATAAAACTTCTTCCGCTGCCCTTCCGACATCTCAGCGAGCGGCTTTTCGCAAAACTCGTCGAAATCCTCGCCCAGTTGGGAAAGGCGCTGCGCAAACGCGCGCTCGCGTACAGTCACTGCTAAGAGCATCTGCCCTGCCGTCAAATCAAAGACCGGCGCTTTCTGCGGCAGATAAAAAATTTCCGATGGGAACAGCGTTTTGTCAAGCTGTCCTGTCGCGCTCCCGAGCACGGAAATCTCTCCGGACTGCGGTGTTTCCATGCCGAGCAGCAGTTTGATCAGCGTGGATTTTCCAGCGCCGTTCTCGCCCCGGATGATGTGGTTTTGAGTTAAGTCCATGCGGGCGGTGACATTTTTCAAAACTGGCTTATCGTAAGAAAAGGAAACTCCGCGCCATTCGATTTCCATGCGGGTGGGTAACGCTGCGCTCGGGGCACTTGCATTCTCCCACTCCTCCAGGCGTTTTTGTGCGCGGCTGCTTTCCACAAACCGCGGATAGATTTCGAACGCGCTTTTGACCGCAGCATATATGTTGCCGGACAGCGCAATCGCCTGGATGCCGGTTTCGAGGTTGGTTTTTCCGAACAGGACGAAAACGCCGATCAGGCAGTAGGTTCCGTATTTCAGGACGTGATCCAAAACCGCATACATACCGACTTCCGAACGGTTGGCAAAGATCGAGTTGCTTCCAATTTTTATATACGCCTGAAACAGCTCTTCCAGATGTGAAAGCCACCAGTCCTTCAGCTGATAGAGCTTGATCGTCATAAAGCCCTGAAATGCGGAAACCGTGTAATCCGTAATTTTTCCTTCGATTTCCCGGCAATTGTCGTAATTGACCTGAATATATTTTTTTACCAGAAGCGGCGGAATGACCTGCAGAAGCGAAATCAGAATTAGGCAGATTCCGACCAACGGATTTTTCCAGCAAAGATAGCCGCCGAACAAAACTGCTTCCGCCAGCGAAGCTGCAAACATCGGTCGATGTTCTGTCATCAGCTCCGTCACCGCGTTGAAATCGTCTTTCATATTTTCCAGATTTTTCCCAAGCCCGGAATGATATAGCTTTTCAAAGGAATTGGCAAAAATCGTCCGATACTGCTTCATTTTGCACGCCTGAACCGCCTGTTCCTTTTCTTTTCGGAACGCGATTTCCAGCCTGCCGTAAAAATACGTATAACAAAACACGATTGCCAGAATGCCTGCTGCCGTCGTCAGAACGCTCTTCGTCTTCCCCGCAAGCGCGTTCGTTACCTCCGTTGAAATCAAAATCGGGATGAGGATTCCATACGGAAGATGAAGCAACTTTAAAAACAGCGACTTTCGTGCCGTCTGTTGTAATTCCCTCTTGTACATGACTTTCTCCTTCAAAAATATAGTACTTATATAAACATATTGCCGGGCTGCAATATAACATGCAGCCCGGCTTTCTGACGTTTTACGCTGCCCGGCAGTTCAGCGCTGATGCACCGGATTACCTGCCGGAACGACAAACTTCTGAGTTTGATCAGGGACTGAGTTTGATCGGTCTGACCCCGACCGGTTCCTTTTTTATTACTGACTTACTGTCATTTTCCCCAGGATTTCTTCTACTTCCTCTACACTCATCAGGAGGTCTTCCGCTATTTTGGATGCAGAATCGCCTTTTTGATACTTTTGGGAGTCTGCCCACGTTTCACGCATATCCCCGCCTCTGCTTCTCCCACATTTTCCAGTAGCGTCCCTTTTGCGCCAAAAGCTCCTGATGGCTGCCGCACTCTGTAATCCGTCCATGCTCCATGACATAGATTCGATCCGTCAGTGCCGTCACGGAAAGCCGGTGCGAAATCACGAGCACGCCCTGATCGGGATGTCCCTGCAACAACGTTTTGTTAAACGCATCCTCCGCAAACGGATCAAGTGAAGCCGCCGCTTCATCCGCAATCAGAAACTCCGTGTTATAATAGCAGGCGCGCCAGCGCAATCTTCTGTTTCTGTCCCTCTGAAAACAGGAAACCGTCCTCGCAAAATTCCCGCAACACCTGTTTTTCGACCGGAACAGAGGTCCCCTTTCGATACAAACCGCTCTCGCACAACGCGTCCGCAGCCCGGCTCTTATCTGCGTTTTCGGAAAGCGCCACATTCTCCGCCAAAGACGCCGCATACAGCAGATTTCCGGCAAACAGCACCGTGAAATGCTTTCGACATTCCTCCCATTCTGCCTTTGTTGAAACGGCTGCTCCATCCGCCAAAACCGCTCCGCTGTCCGTTTTTCCAAGTCCAAGCAAAACCTTGATGAACGTCGTTTTTCCAGCGCCGCTGTCTCCGACCAGTGCGATCTTTTCGCCCTTTTTCACCCGAAAACAGATATCCTGCAGAACCTTTTTCTCCCCGTATCCGAAATCGACATGCTCCATCGAAATCTCTGAAATCGTCCTACTGTCCGCTGCCATGGATTCCTGGTTTTTGTCATTCGACACTTCTCCGTTTTGTTCGCAAAAAACAAAAAATCCGTCGATGTATTCGGCATACTCCCCGGCTCTTCCCGCCATCTGCTCAAACAGCACGGACAGCGTATACAGGATGATGTGCGTCCCGTTCAAAAACGCCGCAAAATCGTCCAGTCCGATCGTCTTTTTCCAGAAAAAACAATACCCCAGATACGCGATCATCAAACAGTCGATAAACAGAAAATCGCTCCCGATCTCCCGCCCGAACGCAATTGGAAAAATACGTCGATTCCACTGTTTCGTCTGCTCCGCCTTTTGCGAAAAGCTGTCCTGATCCCGTTTTACGAAAAATGGCAGGCAGCCCAGAATCCGCCCCTCTGCTGCATATTCCTTTCGCAGAAAAATCCGTAAATAGTTCTGGTGCAATGCATCTTTTTTGTTCTGTTCATCCCGCTTTGCGTTCGTTTTTTCCACCAGACTTTTGACACAGAAACGGCTTGCCACAAACGCCAGCAAAACGAACACAACGATCATCTGATCCATGCGGATATAAATGACGACTGCAACCGCTCCTGCCAGAAAACTGCCGAACAGCTGCCGGTAAAATTCCAGCGTTTCTTCCATCTTCGTCTGCGTAAACTGCAACGCCCTGCGGTATCCATGAAAATACGCTTCGTCGTTATATTTTCTGCAATCTGCGTCCAGCATGATCCGGTACAGCCTACGGTTTAATTTGTATTCCAGCCGTTCCTTCCACTGCGGATAAACCCGTTCAAAATACCAGTGCCACAAAAAGCTCACTGACAGCTGGTACACGAGAAATCCTCCCAGCACCCACGCTGCCCGTATCAGATCACGCCCCATCAGCGCGCCGATCATCCATTTCAAAACAAGGACATTCGCCAGCACATCCGCCAGGTCATATGCGCCCGTCAGCACAATTTCCAGTAAAAACAGCCCCGGTGCATCCAGAAAGCGGAGCTTCTGCAGCCGCAGATGACTTTTCAACCCGTTAAACCGCATCGTTTTCCCCCTCCTGTGCAAAATACTGCCGTCGCTGCGTCGTAAACATCCTGCAGTAGTCGCCGCCCTTTTCCATCAGCTCTTCGTGCGTTCCATGCTCTGCAATCATTCCGTTTTTCAGATATAAAATCTGATCTGCCTGCCGTGCAAAGGATAACCGATGCGTCACGAAAATCAACAGCTTTCCCTTTGTCGCTTCCAGCACTTCCTGCAAAATATCCGCTTCTGTCAGCGGGTCTAAAAATGCTGTCGGTTCATCCAGAATTACCGCATCGAAATCGCCTGCAAACACCCTGCACAGAGCAAGCCGCTGTCCTTCCCCGGCGGAAAACATGGCTTTTTCCCCTTCTTCAAACAGCTCCACTGCAGTATGAATGCCCTGCGGAAGACTTTCGATTTTTTCTTCCAGACCGACTTTCCGCAGCGCTTCCCACACAGTCATTTCGTCCTCTTTTCTGCATTCCCGCAGCAAAACATTTTCCGCCACGGTCGCCGGATACAGCCGGTAATCCTGCAGCAGCGCAAACACATTTTTCCCGATTCCGGTTCGGCTGACTGCCCCATTTCTGTACAGCTTCCCGGTAAAATCCGGATAAAGCCCCAGCAGCACTTTCAGGAAGGTGGACTTTCCTGCGCCATTCTCCCCGACCATCACAACGCGTTCCCCTTTTTTCGCTAAAAAGCTGATATCATGCAGTCCAGCCGTCCCGTTCGGATAAGTAAACGAAAGCTGTTTCGCCTCAACAGACTGCAATGCTTCCTCCTGCGTTTCGTCCTTTTGTGCCGGTTTTTCTTCGGCAAAAAAGTTCAGAAAATCCTCTACATAAAGCAGATTCTCCGTAAAACGTGCATACTCTGTTCCAAGACGAACCAGTTTCGCATTCAGGTTTGCAATCGACAATACCAGCACGGAATATTCCGAAACCGGAAGCCCCTCCTGTGTCCAGAATTTCCACAGCGCATAAATATTTCCTGCGATAAATGCGAACGTCGCGCCAAGATTATCCGCCAGAAAACCGAGCAATACCAGCGTTCCGCCCTTTTCCCGAGCAAGCGTACAATTTCCCGTTTCCGCCTCCCGGTTTAAATGATCCAGAATGCTGTAGGCATCCGAAGTCCGCAGCTCCTCCATATTTTCGTGGAAGAAAAATTTGCGCCACACATACGCCTTTTTCCGGTCGTGGACACTTTTTTCCACTTCATAATCATGCCGCACTGCTCCCTGTCTGCGCAGCACCATCGTCAGCAGAAACGGTGCAATCGCCACGACAAACAGAACCGGATCAAGCGTCGCCAGATAGGTCAAAACCGCCACAAGCGCCGATGCCAGCCGAACCGTATTCCCGATATTTCCCATGATTTTTTCATAAGTCGCAGATGCATGATTGGCAAGATATTCCAACCGGTTCAAAAACGCCGTTTTCTCATAAGAGGCATACGGCACTGCAGTTGCACGTTCCTCGATCCGGTGCACAATCCGCCCTTCCTGCAAAATATCCGCCTGTTCGCTGTAGCATTCCCGATACCATCTGCTCACGCCCCGAAGCGCCAGATTGATCCCACAAAAAAACAGAAGCCCTGCGAAAAAGCGTTTCCCGTCCCCCTCCTGCAGACAGGAAATATAAAAGCTCACTGCGAAAATATTGACCACAAATTCCCGCACACCGTCCAGCACATGAATCAGGATATGCAGAAAAATCCGTCCTTTCCCCAATCCGATGAGCCGGAGATATTGTATGTATTTCTGAATCATTGTCTCCCCCAGTTATATCAAACAATAGAATGCACGCTCTGCGAGCATTCTATTGTCATGAATCAAAAATAATTTGAAGACTTTTTTGAAGTTCCTATCGTTTTTCCCAGGGGCAGGTAGCAATATTGTTTTTATAATCTGAACCATATATTCCAGCACATGCCGCAATTGGTTGATCAATACACGATAGTTCATCTGCATTAAATAAACCATCAAAAAAACCAATATTAAGATCAAATTGCCCTCTTTCTTTTAAAATTTGTTCCATTCTCTTTTCCTCTACACTTTATAATACTGCGCCTGAGCCTGCCATAGCTGCGCATAGAGCCCGTTTTGGGAAAGCAGCGCTTCATGCGTTCCGCTCTCCGCTATTTTCCCGTTATCCAGAACAAAAATCCGGTCACTGAACTTGCAGCTGGAAAGCCTGTGGGAAATGTAAACCGCAGTTTTACCCTTGACGATCTCATCAAAGCTCTCATAAACCCTGCTTTCTGAAACAGGATCAAGCGCCGCAGTCGGCTCATCCAGAATGCAAATCTGACCGCCCTTATAAATCGCCCTTGCGATCGCAATCTTCTGCTCTTCTCCTCCGGAAAACGAAACGCCATCCTGCTCGTATTCCGGATATACCACGGTTTCCAGACCTTTCTTTAGTTTATTCAGACGTTCCCCAAAGCCTGCCAGCTGCAGCACCTCTTTTGCACGCTCTGCTTCATACTGCTCAGAAGCGGCTACATTTTGCCCAAGTGTCAGGGACAACAGGGAATAATCCTGAAAAACGATCGCAAAAATCTTCTGCCACTCCTTCAAATCATATTCCCGGATATTTTTGCCGTTCCAGAGGATTTCTCCCTCCTCCGGCTCATACAGCCTGCAAAGAAGCTTTACGAGCGTCGTTTTCCCGCTTCCATTCTTCCCGACCACTGCGATTTTCTCAGACGGCTCGATTTTCAAACTGACATGATCCAGAACCAGCTCTTTTGTCCCCGGATACCGGAAAGAAACATTCCGAAACTCAATCACCCCTTTTGTCATCTCTGTGAAAGAATCTCCCTTTGTTTTCTCTGCTTCCAGGTTCAGATATTCCAGGGTACTTGCGATCCTGCCAACATCCGTCCGAAATTCCCCTGCCAACCGGATGGATGCTGAAACCGACATACATGCCTGAAAAATTGCCTGCGCATACCGCAGCACCATGCCGACCGTGATCGTCCCGGCAATTGCCAGCGCCAGCACGCAATAATAGGAAACACACAGCAAAATTCCCTGAATCATGCCAGTTCCAAGCCCGCCTGCACTATTGATTCTGGCAATGGTAAATACATTTTTCCTGACACCTTCCCGTTCTGTATCGATCGTTTTCTGGATCATTTTCTTCGCACGATACATAAAAATATCTTTCAAAGACTGTGCCCCGATCGCACCGCTTCCGCCTTCATCCATATACCAGAAGCGGCTGTCCTTTTCTGCCTGAGTCATTTGATTCATCGCAGCAGATTCTTTCTTCTGATACCATTTGGCATAAACCGACGCGCCGACCACAGCCAGACCAATATTGAACAGAAGCGCTGCCGCAACCTTCCCCGCCGCGCTCCCGGAAACCTGCATTGCAAGCGGAATCAGCATAATAACCGAACCAAGCAGTTCGAACCCGGAATTGCAGAGGTTGCAAAACTTATCTGCGACTCCAAAAAATCCGCTTCCCCAGCTTCGGTCTGCCAAAATCCTCGCCCGCATTTCCTTTGCATAATCCGATTCCAGATCAGAAAAAGAAATATTCAGGGTATTTACCGGAACAAGCGTCTCAAAACGCATGGCAATCTGATAGCTTCTGGTTTTCATCTCCTTTTCCAGAAGCGCTTTTACACCTTTCAAAAGCCAGATTCCGACCAGTCCAACAACTGCTATAGAAACCGGATCTGCAGAATTTTCCCTGTAAACCAGCAAATCCAGAATTCTGGCAACCAAAAGTACCGGCAGATAAAAAAGCAGGGCATTCAATCCTCCCTGAAGAATCACAATTACAGGGAACTTCCGATCCATCGCCCAAAGCAATTTTATTGTATCCCGAACAGGAACTTTTCGTTTTTCTTTCATTGCTGTTCCTCCTCCCTGTAATACCGGCTCTGAATTTCATAGAGACGCGCATACATTCTGTTTTGCGCCATCAGTTCTTTATGGGTTCCGCTTTCCTGTATTTTCCCGTCTTTTAGCAGAATGATACGATCCATAAATTGTGTGCTCGCAAGCCTGTGGGAAATATAGATACAGGTTTTCTCTTTTCCAAGTTCCCGGAATTTTTCATAAACTTCACTCTCCGCAATTGCATCCAGCGCTGCTGTCGGCTCGTCCAGAATCCAGATCTGTGCCGATTTATGATACAGCATCCTCGCCATCAGAAGTTTCTGCGCTTCTCCGCCGGACAGGGAAATTCCATTCCCGGATACTGCCTTTGTCATCTGGGTCAGAATTCCGTTTGGCTCCTGCTTTATCCGCTCCGAAAGTCCCGCCTGTTCCAGAGCTGCCCAGACCTGATTCTGATCCGTCTCTTCCAACGGTTTCAACGAAACATTCTCCGCTACGGTATATGGAAGAACCAGCGCATCCTGAAACAATACAGCAACCTGATCCCGGATAAAATCTGCCTGTCCTCTGGGAACCTCCGTCCCCTGTATGGTAATTTTCCCGGACGAAACCGGATACAGACCGCATAGAAGCTTGACCAGCGTTGTTTTGCCAGCCCCATTTTCCCCGATCAGCGCAAGCTTTTCCCCTTTCCGGATGTTCAGATTCAGTCCGTCAATTACGAGCCTGCCTGCATTATACCCAAACGACACATCCTGAAAGGAGATCTCCTCCGCTGCCCGCGCGCATTCCACTTTTTGCGTACATTCCGTTTTCTGCTGTCCGGCAGGCGCTTCGCCCTCCTGCATGTATGTCCGGATTTTTTCGATTCCCTTGCTTCCGGTCTGCAGCTGACTATAGCTATGTACAAATACCGTAACAAAATTGGAAAACTGCATCGCAATACCATAATACAGGACAAATTCAGCCGCCGAAATTTCCTGCGCAGCGCACTTTTGAATCAGATACAGAAATACCACAATATCCCGTACACAGGCGATCGCGCCCTCCAGCATTCCGGAACGCGCAAGTACAGAAAAGTATTTTTTCTGCAGCTGTACCAGGCTTTTCAGACACCCGTCTATTTTCCCGGAAACAACCTCTGACAACTGATACAGGCGCATATCTTTACCGTATTTTTCATTCTGCGCAGCCCCGATAAAATAGAAAAAGCGTCGGTTTTCCCCAGCCTGCTCCTCCAGAAGTCTCTGGTACGCTTTTTCATTTTTATGACAGACAATATATCCTGCTGTGGATAACAAAAGCAACACGAAAAACAGTCCCGGCTGCAGACCAAAGATTGCCCCTCCGAACAACACGAAGGAGCCAATACACACGCACAGATCCAGAATGCCTTCCAGAAATATGCGAAAATCACTTCCCCACAGGGCAGTCTGCCGCGCCATCCCGTATGCTTTCTGTCCCTCTGTGCTCTCTGCGTAAGCGCAGGCTTTATCAAAACGTTTTAAAAAGATTTCATACAGAAAATCCCGGCACAAAAACAGCTGCCGCATTCCCCTCCCGGAAGACGCCATCTGCTGCAGTCCATAAACACAGACCGCAACAAGCCCTGCCGCCGCCAGCTGCGCTGCATCTGCCTTTCCGGTGGAAATTCTGGAAACCACAAACGCCGGAAACCAGACAGAGACCACAGAAATTCCCAAAGACGACAGAACACATAAAATCAGGTAGCAAAGCAACCCCCGATGCTTTTGCCAGATTTTCTGAAATACAAAAGAAATATTTTTTATCATTCTATACCCCCCCCTTTATATCGGTAAATTCTTTCCGCTTTAGCGATACCACTCTGCCTGGCTTTCGTACAGCTTCTGATACACCGGGCACGTTTGGGACAGTTCTTCATGACTTCCTGTTCCGGCAATTTTATGATTTTTGTCCATAACGATGACCTGATCCATCAGGCGGCAGATTCCGATTCGGTGCGTAATAATCAGCACAGTTTTATCCTTCAATTGTTCCAGGATTTCAGCCACTGCCTCTGCCTCGTGGGATGGGTCAAGATACGCGGTCGGTTCATCCAGCACATAGAATTCCGCGTCCTTATGCAAACAACGATATAATGCTACGCGCTGCCATTGTCCGCCAGACAGTTCCTGCCCGCCATATTCTTTTCCGAGGAACCAGTTTTCCAGCGAAAAATTCTCCGGGTGCACACTGTCTGCATCGTCAAAGCCAATGTTCTCCGCAACCGTCAGGCAGTATCGCCCAAACTCGTGCGGCATCACGGAAATATTGCTGTAGTCGCAGTCTCGCTCCGCGCTCACCAAAACTTTGTCGTAGCTAATGCTGCCGCTCTTTAAAGGATACAGACCCAGCAGGCATTTTATGAGAGTGGTCTTGCCGGCACCGTTTTCACCAACCAGAGCGACTTTTTGCCCACGGCGAATTTCGAAGGATACGCCATCTAAAACGTTGCGTCCCTGCTCCCCATCGTAAGTAAACACCACATCCGTTCCCACAATCCGGTCATTGAGTGTCAGCACCGCACTCTTTTTCTTCCTGCTGCCC
>CEAX01016039.1_pt1 | contig 11312 bp, 8 predicted proteins | sample 554721 | NCBI WGS metagenome assembly CEAX01 (sample SAMEA3182098, study PRJEB8094) | gut metagenome | biome: human; feature: gut; material: Stool; isolation source: human stools | place: Canada | collected 2012-05-30 | reverse complement strand
AAAAACGATCGTTTTTTATTGTTAAAATATGGAGAATCGTTCGTATATTATTTTGGATTTATACTTCCTTTTCCCGATTATAGCCCACTATCTTAAATTCTTTTTGATCAATCTTTTATATCGAAAATACGTTCCTCATTTTACCATCCGGCAGTTTTATCCGTTTATTCTGTTTTATCCGTTTTCTTCGTCCAAAGAATTGATCGTTTTTTATTGTCTCTATAAGAGAAACAGATTTTTTGTAAAGAAGGGTGAATGAAGAAGATATTTTTTTCTATTTTTAGGAAATAGTACACAGTTATCAGAGATAACTTTTAGAAATATTATACGGTTCAGTAAATTTATAGGTAGATTTATTTCGTTGCTTATTCGTCTCCGGTGATCGGAATTGGCGACCCGGTCTGACGGTATAAAGCCCGGAATCGAAATTGAAAGAAAAAAAATTCAACCTAGCATTATTTTTCCTAAAGCCTAAGGATTATGAAGGGAAAAAACTATTTTTGCTCACAGATCAAAATTAATGTAATTCATACACTTTAATCCGGGATTTCCTGACTAAAAACCAACTGATGAAAAGACATTTCATTTTATTCCATTTCATCTTGTCGACCGGCTTCGGCAGCTGGTCTGCCCAGGCACAAGGCCAATCCGATCATTTTGTTCTTCCTCCGGGAAAAGCTATTTATCAACCGAAAGAATTTGCAGGCCAGGATTGGTATTCCGACACTTCCCGCTACTCCTACCGGCGCATGTCCTGTACGGATAATCTGGCCATATTCTGGGAAAAAGGATTCGGGAACGATTTAGCTGCTCCTCCCGATTTAGAGGGACATCCGATGGATGTGGATCTGGAAAATCTGAAATATCAACTGGAACGTTTTTACCTATTTTACCGCGACTCCCTGAAATTCGTCAAACCAGGATCGCAAAGTGAAAAATACCGGATGATGTCGATGATTCAATATTCTCTGGAAGGGACGGCCTATGGCGGCGATTACGACCAGGTGATCGGTGCTTTCTGGGCTACTCCGAACCGGCTACAGGACAAAAGATTAAATGCTGTGGCTCACGAACTGGGACACAGTTTTCAATTACAGTCGATCGCCGACGGAGAAGGTGTCGCCTGGGGAGGTAACGGGATTTTCGAAATGGGAGCTCAATGGATGCTCTGGCAGGTCAACCCCCACTGGATCGATGACGAGACCTATCACTGGGATGCTTTTAAAAAGAATACCCACAAAGCTTTTCTGCATACGGAGAACATTTACCGTTCGCCTTATATACTCGAATATTGGAGCGAAAGGCAAGGTTTACCATTTATCGGCGAATTATTCCGGCAAGGCAAGAAAGGCGAAGACCCGGTTATGACTTATAAGCGGATGCAAAATCTATCCCAGGAACAATTCAATGACGAAATGTTCGATGCTTATCAGCACCTGATCAATTTCGATTATAAACGGGTATTTTCCATCACCCGCCCATGGGCCAATTCTTTCCCGGATTTCAGGAGCTGTCTGGAAGAAAAAGAAGACGGCTGGTATCAGGTGAGGAAAGCCTGGTGTCCTGAAAATTACGGATTTAATGCGATCCACCTGCAAGTCCCGGCAGCCGGCACAACCGTACAAATCACCTTTGCGGGCCTAACCCCGGCCGGACAAGATTATAACATTCAATCACCGGAAAAAGCAGGCTGGCGTTATGGTTTCGTCGGAGTCACCGCAACAGGACAGACAATCCGGGGCAAAGTACACAAAAACCGTAAAGGAAAAGTCAGTTTCAAAACCCCCAAAGACCAACCTTTAAGCCATCTTTGGTTCGTCGTCATGGGAGCTCCTGCCGAACACCGGATGAACCCGGGATGGAATCCCCAAGGTCCTCAGCCAACCGATGCCCAATGGCCCTATAAAATAAAGGTAAAGGGAACGGAAATCCTTTGATAAATAAAACGGTGCCCGCAGTAAAACACAGGCACCGTTTCCTTTCCGGCTATCAGCTTCTCAATACCTACAATCCTTTCGCTTTTTCTCCAAGCAAATCCTGCACAACGACGTCCAATTCAGCCCCCCTTACCCCTCCGCATACGATCTTCCCTTCCGGGTCGAGCACGATACAATAGGGAACTCCACTCACCTGATATTCTATCGCAACCGGTCCTTTACGTCCTTTCTGATCACACAGCTGGTGCCATTGCATACCCTCCTCTTGTACCGCTTTTTTCCAATCTGTATCCCGCTCGTCGATCGACACACTGATCATATTGAAATCTTTGCCGCACACTTCATAAAGATGTCTCAAATGAGGTATTTCACCCCGGCAGGGACTACACCAGGAAGCCCAGAATTCAAGCATATTGTAAGCACCCGGTTTCATATATTCCGAAAGCGGCACATTTTCTCCTTTCAGATTTTTCAGAACGATATCATGATAAGTCCCCCCACGGGCCACACATCGCATCCGCTCTGCTGTCTTTTTTACATCTCCCATCATGGAGGCATTTTGCAGGGCAGGGGTAAAGCCGTTCATCAGCCCGTCGATCTCCTCCACCGTCATTTCCGACCGGGTTGAATTCAACAAATTATTCGCCAGTAATAAAGATACAACAGAATTGTTGTGAACTTTGATAAATTCCCCGGTAGCTTCGTTCAACCGGGCTTTGACACGATTCAGTTCCCGGACGATCTTCATGCCCTTTTCCGTATTGAAAATTCCATCCAGGGCCGGCACATGATATACTTTCAGGTATTCATTCCACAAAGCCGTTTTCCTTTCTGACAATTCCTGTACAGAGGTTTTATATGCCTGATACAGATCCTGTGTGGGGGAACCGGTCAGCGTAACGTTGTGTTCCTTATTTACCGGTTCCCAGTAATAGCTCGGCATACTGTCCATCTGACACTGGAATTCCATAGCCGTATTATCCGCAAAAAAACGATAAGCCTTTAATGTCTTTTTGCGCTGATTGGGTTCATCGGGAGTCATATCGACTACTAAACGGCAATATTTCGGATACTCGAAAGTCCTGGTTCCTTCCAGCTGGAATTTTTCATCTTTGATTACGGTAGAATCCAGCAATACGTCGGGATACGTATCGATATTATACAGTTTGACCACATACCCGTCCAAGGCTCCCGGTAATGAACCGTTTATCCGATATACCCGGGGTTGATGACAGGCCATACACAAGCCGGTCAAAACGATAAAATACAATAGTTTCATAGTTGTAATTTTTTATTTAACGGTTAATTTCTGACATTGTTTTGCGATCTGTTCCAGATCCAGCTGATAATATTGCCGGTAATATTGTATGACCAGATCGTATTTTTCCTGCAAGCGGGACCATTTTTTCATATCCGCATCCCGTTCAGCCTTCTCTTCCGTCAGGATCCAGGCGACAAAAGAAGCCCAGTCTGCATAAGCATAATCACTGGTGGCAGAAGCCCCGAAAGGAGACACAAATCCGCATTTTTTTCCGATTTCCCGGTTATAATTATTCGAATAGTCCAGACAAACATCTTCATCTGTTTCATTTTCATAGTAATATAATCCTTTGGAGATTGCTCCAAAACGTTCCGGCAACGGAATACCTTTGTAAGTGGTATAAGACAAACCCCGGAAGAACTCATAAAAAATCCCCCATTTCCATCCTTTCAGGTTATCCGTAAACTTATCGTCGGTATCCTGGCTGTTATCCAGGTAGCCGTAATAGAGGATCCCCTGCATTTCTTCCGTCTTGGTATTGGAGAAAATTCTATTCCCATTCTCATCCTTGTATTTATTATTTCCGGGATTGATTTTTACCAAAACCTGCCGTCTGTAAAGTCCGCTACTTACCATCTCATCAGGCAGCAGGGCGAAGAAACCCGTCAACAAGGTCAGGAATTTTTCAGCCACCGCTTCGTCTGCAGCCTGCATCGGAATCGCTTCCGGATTATTTGCCGTAATCCCATTCACCTGGGTATAACCAACCTCCGTTTTCAGGGCCTCCTCTCCACTCAGATTATAGTAAATATGTAAATCGTACTTCTGATAAAGGGCATAACACATTTTCTGCGCTTGGGAAGGACCGTCCAGGATGGCAGGCACAGGCCCTGTATACTCCCACATGGCTTCGGGGGTATCCTCTTTGGTACAGGCCATAGTCCCCCATATCAAACAACAGTAACAGATCATTTTATATAGATTCATTCGTTTCATAGCTCTATCATTTTAACGTGGATTACTACCGATTCCGGGATTCACACTCAGTTCCCTCTTCGGAATTTGCAATACATAGCGGGGATCATCTTTTTCCAGACGGGCTACCTGATTTTCATAGCCGATACGTTCCATGGCAGGCCGGGTTGTCCGTCTGAGATCGAACCAGCGGTGTCCTTCCAGACACAATTCACGGCGGCGTTCCGCTTCTATGAATACCAACAGGGAATTCTGATCGAAATCCGCAGCTTTCAGGTCTGTATAAGTCCCCTCCCGGAATTTTTCAACCCTCAGTCGGTTCAGATACTTTACAGCCTCCCCTATCCCGTTCTCTTTATGGGCATAAGCTTCTGCCAGAATCAGATACATTTCTTCAGTCCGGATCACCCGGGTATAACCACTGCCGGCATCCGGTCTCATTACACTGCTGATGTTCGGGATATATCTGTTTTTGGCATAGATCAATTTGGGTTTTCCCCTTAAAGAATAAGTCTGCATAAAGTAATAACGTCTCACATCGTCCGGCTCATCTTCATACTCAGCCGCCAGTTTTTTATTGACACTGAAGGTTGAAATAAAATGATACCATCCCAAGGCAGGCACAATCTCACTTATTCCATTTACAAACAACACATTATCATTATCTTTCGCCAAATAATCCTTTCCCCACACCGTCGAAGCATTCCAGCTGCTGACAAAGTTATTATCCATACTGAGGCGGAGTCCTGCCTCATACAGGTTGAATATCGCCGGATTTTCCCGGATGACCTGTTCAGCACACACAATGGCAGAATCCCATTGCTGCATATAGAGATACACCCTGGCCAGCAAGGCACGGGCCGACAAAGCATCGAATTTCAGTTTGGCAGGCTTGGAAACCGGATTAGCCTCCATCAGCCGGACTCCTTCTTTCAAATCTCCGACAATCAGGTCGTATACCTCTTTAACGCTGTTCCGGGTATATGCCTTATCTTCTGCCGCCGTACTCAGATTCAGCGGAATACCGGGATCTGTGGCACAAGTTTCCGGATCATAAGGTTTGGCATACAGGTTGACCAGATAGAAATGGGAATACGCTCTCAAAGCATAAGCCTCTCCCTTGATATTCTGACGGGTACGTTCCACATTCACCTCATTCAGTTCCATCCCGGCAGCCTGATCGATATTTTCCAATACCACATTGGCATAAAAGACACTTTGGTAGAATTTCCCGAAAGCGATATCCCCCCCGGGCATAGTTGTCTCGATATCTTTATTCCACATATAGGCAGCCACATACACATCTCCATAATCGTCCCCCTCCATAGAGTGGTCGGAAGCAATCAGATCCACATCGTCCGAAAGGATATCCAGGTAAGGAACCACCTGTTCTGTCAGATACCCGTAGTTCAGCAACTGATCGTAATCGTCTGTCGTATTGGGTTTCAATTTATTTTGGGGCACCTCTTCCAGGTAAGACTCACAACTGCCGGAAAAAATCCCTCCCAATACGACCAGCATATATAATAATCTCTTTTTCATATCTTTTGTGTATTAAAAGTTTACATTCAATCCCAAGGTAAAACTACGGGGTAAAGGCAGTGAACCGTAAGCCGTCGTTGTATAATTAATGGTCTCCGGATCATATCCTTTCATCCGTTTATCCGCCCAGACAAACAGATTTTGAGCCTGGAACTTCAGGGATATACCTCCCAGTTGACGGTCGCCCAGAACAATCTTCTGTACCAACCGGCCGGGAAGCCTGTATTCCAGCATCACATTCCGCAGACGTAAGTAGTCTCCGGGCACTACAGTTTTCTGACTCTTATTGAATATCACTTTGGTGTAATGGCTGTCTCCGCCGGCATGTCCGGACAGGACCGGAATAATCTTCGTTGCTTCATCTCCCGGTTTTCTCCATCTGTCCATGATTTTCCGGTTGGCATTCTGGTCTGCCTCCGGTAAAGAATTATAGGCAAATTCCGGTAGACGGACCTTATTTTTCAGACCGAACGAAAACAGGAAAGACAGGGAAAAATCTTTATACCGGATGACGTTATTGAATCCGCCCGACAATATCGGATCCCGGGTACCTTCGTATTTCAGGTTATAGATATTGTTGTAAACAGCCTCTTCGATCTCCGGATCGTCTTCGCTCAGGATATTGTTGTTTTCATCGTAGAACAAGAGTATACCGTTTTCATCCAGACGGGCAAAACGATACGAAAACATACCGTTTACAGGTTTGCCCAGAAAGACTTCACCCGGGGTATAGATACTCTTTACCAGACTTTCGGCCTGAGGGGTTATATTAGATTTTACGACCTTATTTTTTACATACCCCAGATTGACGGACGACAACCACGAAAATTGCTTTTTCCGGATAATATACCCCGATACGGACACATCTACTCCCTGGTTTTTCACATCCGCATAATTGACAAATTTATTGAGAAAACCCGTTACAGAAGAGACGTTCTTGGATGCAATCAGGTCTTTGCTATAATCCCGGTAGTAGTCCACATCCAGGGTCAGACAGTTATCGAACATGCCCAGTTCAAAACCGATATTGACCGAGGAAGTGGTTTCCCATTTCAGTTCCGGATTCGGGGCTTGTATAATTTCCATCTGCAACAATTGATTGACTTCGTTCGGAGGTAAAGCAGAAGCAACAATCTGCGGCGTACTCTCCTCCACGATATTTCCCCTTAAACCGTAAGAAGCCCGGACGGCCAGGTTATTGACCAGTTCCGATCCCGACAGAATATGCTCATTGCTGATGATCCATTTCCCGGAAACCGACCACAAAGGCAGATAACGGTACTTCGGATTAGAACCGAACAGATTCGAACCATCGAAACGGATATTCCCGTTGATCACATACCGGTCTTTATACATGGCCGACAGAACGGCGTAATAAGATATATAAGAACGTTCGGGTATATTCCGGGTCATTTTATTTCTGGCCAGATGACCGGTATTCTCTCCCAATGCAGGTTCGTAAAAAATATTGCCCCGGTCGTGCATATATCCCGAACCATTGCTGGTCAGCCCCTTATACAGGGTGGTCCTGAACTCCTGTCCGAGCATGGCGTCGATAGAAAAATCTTCTGCCAGTTTTCCCTTATACTCCAGGCTGTTCCGGATCAGGGAAGTTCTCTGTTCATAATTCGTTTCATTGTACACTCCTCCGAAAGGCAAAGAGGTCTTATCATATTCTTCCTGGGTATAGTCACCAAAATCATACCCTCTGATTTCCGCCGCATAGGCACTTTTTTCCTTAGCGTAATCCGAACTGGAAGAATGCGAGGAGACATAACTGAACAAACCGTTGTATTTTAATCCCTTATAAAGATTTACCGTCAGATTCAGGATCCCTTTCAGGTCGGTCTGGGAAGATTCCCGATGGGTATTTTCCTGTTCGTTCAGTATATTATAGAGGTAATATCCTCCGAATGTCTTTTTATAAAAGAAGTAATCGCCGTTTTCATCATATACCGGAATCGTCCGTGAAGTCCGTACCGCATACTCGAACGGGTCGGCACTGGCATGGAAAGTTTCCCGGTCACGGCGCCCTGCCTGTAAAGTGGCAGACAGGCGTACTCCCCGGAACAGTTCTGCATTCAATTTGGCCAGTCCGTTGAAATTCTTATAATCCGTCTGTTTGTCGGCCCCTTGCTCCCCGTCATAACTCAGGGAAACGTAATAATCCGCTTTCTCCGAACCGCCGGAAACACTCAGGTTATGGGTCTGGGTATATGCATTCCGGTACAATAGTTTAAACCAGTCGGTATTCCGGGTTTCCGTCTTTTTCACTTCTTCCCTGAATTGTTGCAGGGTAAGGTTACCCAAGGCATACTGGCTCATCAGTCCTTCCATTCCTACCACTCCGTTGATATACAAACCATCGTCATAGCATTGTTGGGTCAGTTCCACTCTTTCCCGGGAGTCCATCAGGTCAAAATCCCGGTAAGCAGGACGCAGGCTGACAGCTGAAGTGTGTTGATAAGAGATATTGAATCCGTTCCGCTTTCCTTTCTTTGTCGTCACCACGATCACCCCATTGGCTGCCCTTGTCCCGTAAATCGCCGTTGCCGAAGCATTTTTCAGAACCGTGATACTCTCTATGTCGTTGGGACTCACTCCTCCGATAGCGGAGTTGAACATATTCATGACATCCGGGCTATTCAGCTCTGCGACTGTTATAGGCACAGAATTTTCCAGCATCACTCCGTCCAACACCCAGAGCGGATCGGCATTACCGGCTATCGTTGCCGTTCCCCTGACCCGTATTTTGGGGGCAGCGCCGGGAGCTGCAGAGGTATTCACTACCGACAGGCCTGCCAATTGTCCCTGCAGCATATCTTCGATACTGGAAGCCCCTACCATATTCAGGTCTTCTGTTTTGATAGTCGAAACAGCACTGGTCAACTGCCTTTTCTCGATCTGCTGGTAACCGGTCACAACCACTTCTCCAATATCTGTAACAGCATCTTTCAGAACTACATTCAACATTTCTTCTCCACGATACGGTATCTCACGCGTTTCCATTCCTACAAACGAAAATACCAGTACCAAATCGGGCAGATCCGCAACCTCCATCCGGAATTTTCCGGCATTATCCGTAGACACCCCGACCGTAGACCCCTGAATCACCACCGAAACGCCGGGCAAGGGTATTCCTTTCGTATCCTTTACCGTTCCCTGTATGACAATTTTCGGATTTTGCTGTTGTTTTACCGGACGGATGACAATCGTTTTATTCAAAAATTCATAGGAATAATCATCCTGCAAAACTTCCTTCAACAACTTACTCACCTCCATTTTACTGTCTGTCAGTTTAATTTTACGGGTAACATCCAGTTCATCGTCGCTATAGAAGATATCATATTTCAACTGTCTGTTGATGGCCGTAAAGATATCTTCCATTGTCAGTTCGTTCAGGTTCAGAGTAACAGTCCCTCTCTGGCCATAAACCGAAGCACTCACCTGAAATATGCCCAGAAAAAAGAAAAAAGTAATCAATTTCATAAGCAGCAACCATTTTTTTATTTTACCTGAACGGCAGAAACAAGTCAAATCCTCATTTTTTTTCATAAATTTGTAGATTGAAGTTAATAATGGCCTGTAAATCAGCCTGGCTCAAGGATCGGTTTACAGACGTTATCGATTATCGGGGATGAGAGTCGCGACCTCTTATCCCTTTTAAATTTTACTCACAATGATTTGCTTTCCTTCTACTTTAAAACGGATACCGGTAGTCATTTCCAGAAAACGCAACACCTCGGTGACCGGGCTATGCTTGTTGATGGAACCCGTAAAACGCATTTGTTTTACCTCTTCGTCCTGATAAACCATCGTAAAATCGTACCAGCGTTCTAATTTTTTGACAATCTCTTCGAAAGTGTAAGCCTTGAAATAAAACTTTCCATCGACCCAGGAAGTATATAAACCCGCATCGACCGAAACCACCTTCCTTTGGCCGGAACAGCGGCCTACGGTATATTGTTCCGAAGGCTTTAAAACAACCGTACGGCCTTGTTCCGCAATCCTGACACTTCCTTCCACCAGAGTAGTTTGCCAATAGTTGTCTTCGCGGTAAGTACTCACATTGAAACTGGTTCCCAACACCGTAATTTCTCCATTCTCAGTCGATACCTGAAAAGGAGCGGTTGTATCTCTGCACACTTTAAAAAAAGCTTCTCCGCAAAGCTGTACTTCCCGCTTACCGGCAACAAACCGGACCGGGAAACGGATCGTCGTTTCGGAATTCAGCCATACCTGTGAACCGTCGGGCAGCCTTACCATATATTCACCCCCTTTCGGTACGATCAGCGTATTATACGCTATAATCGTGGAATCTTCCGTACTCCCGGTTTCATATTTCAGCTCTCCCCCTGACGTATCGTTGGTAATCTTTACCCCTAATTCCTCGATATCCCGAATTTCTGTCTGAGTTCCCAGGATAATTCTTTCCCCACTCGCCAATATCAATTCTGCTTTCGAAACGCCCGGTAGAATAACATCCGTCAATTCTCCCGTAACCGGAAGTGCGGACTCCCTGTTATACGTTACCCACCCCCAGACAGAAAAAAATAAAACAGTCACAGCCGCAGCATATCTGCACCAGCCGGGTACGCGCCATCCACCGGCCGTCTGTTTCTCCACCCTCCGCCAGGCCCGGTCGATATCGTACTTCTGCTTCTCCGCAGCTTTCATACTCCTGCGGGAGACCATCATTACATCCAGCATCTGCTTCAGCTGCGGATCATCGTATCCGACCGCTTCTTCCTCCTCTTGTTTATCTCTTCTCCATAAACCAGAAAGCCGTTGCCATAAATCTTCTGAAAATGGTACACTCATGACCTTTATATCTTTAATTTTATATAAAGGCAACTAAGTTTAAAAAACGGGTGAGTGAAAAAGAAAAAAAGTTACTTCATCTCTTTATAAGTTGCACAAGCAATCAGTAACAACAGGTTCGAATTTTTAAGTACAGCGATTTTTCCCCGGATTTCACGATAAGCTTTGGAGATATGTGATTTCACCGTATTCACCGATATGCGGAGCTCCTCGGCTATCTCCAGGTATTTTTTCCCTTCCAGACAACTTTTCATAAACACAATACGGCATTGCTGGGGTAAAGATTGAAGGATATGCTGAATTTGTTCCAACTGGGTCTGTTCTTCTTCGGAATAACCGGATTTCAACAGATCGTCCCAATATTCGGACAGTAAACGGGAATGAGTTCGTTCGACAAGCTGATGTTTCAAAATATTCAATACCCGGTGTTTGACGGCAGAAAAAAGATACCCCCGGAAGGATTCCTGCAAACGGATCGTTTCCCGGTTGTTCCAGATATAGATAAATACATCCTGTACCGCATCCTCGGTTTCACTCTTTTCGTCCAGATAAGTCCAGGCGTAATGGCACAAGTCTGTATAATACTTTTGAAACAACTGCTCAAAAGCATTCCGGTCACTCTTTCTGACCGCCTCAAAAAGTTGTAAATCTGGATCTATATTTCCGAAATCATTCATCGGGGACAAATATAAAAAGAGGGTGTCCAAAAAGGCAAAATACCCCCTTGTAGAATCGGATATTTGATTTCAGTCTCCAATAGGGATACGAATAAATCG
>CEAX01048386.1_pt1 | contig 11405 bp, 9 predicted proteins | sample 554721 | NCBI WGS metagenome assembly CEAX01 (sample SAMEA3182098, study PRJEB8094) | gut metagenome | biome: human; feature: gut; material: Stool; isolation source: human stools | place: Canada | collected 2012-05-30 | reverse complement strand
CAAGCAGAGGGTCGGCGGTTCGAATCCGTCAACGCCCACCTTTCATAACGAATTGATTTCACTTTGGGCGTTTAGCTCAGCTGGTTCAGAGCATCTGCCTTACAAGCAGAGGGTCGGTGGTTCGAATCCGTCAACGCCCACTCATCACCAAAATGATTTCATATTCGGGCGTTTAGCTCAGCTGGTTCAGAGCATCTGCCTTACAAGCAGAGGGTCGGCGGTTCGAATCCGTCAACGCCCACTTTTTTTTTAAGAGCAATCATGATTACATGATTGCTTTTTTTATTTCCCAACCAACACAAAGAAACACCTTATTCTCCCACTATTCTTTAAAAGAAGGCTAACACAACAAAAAAGGCAGGAATAATAATTCCCGCCTTTTTGTTTCCTTTCGTATACACCTAACAGCTTCCCCTATAGAACCTCACCGTTTCTTTTTATATAATGCAGAAGATATGACATGATCGATAGAAAATTTACCCGGTCCCGTTATGTACATCAGCACAAATACCACCAGATAAATAAAGGCCAGTTCCTTCACGGCAAACGGATCATTCCCGTGTATCACAAAAAAAGCCATTCCCATTGTAAAGACCATCGGGATCATAGCCAGACGATAAAACGCACCGAATATAAAGCCTACGGAGCAAAATACCTCACCGAAAACAGCCAGCCCCAACGACAACGTACTTCCTACACCCAATGGGTCCGGGAAAGATTCCGACATGACACTAAAATTCGTCCATTTCTGGATACCATGCGAAAGCAGCAATACTCCGAAAAGGATACGCAACGCCAACAAAAAAAGAGAAAAAGCATTTCCTACCGGCTTGGCAGGAAAAAGAAATTTATAAACCACTGACATAATCTTTGTTCTTTCTTAAATTAGTTATTCATTTATAAAACATAAATAAAAAAGAAAAGTTTACGCGTAACCCCATAAAAAAAGGACTTCCAACACTTGGAAATCCTTTTGTGACCAGGGTGGGATTCAAACCCACGACCTTCAGAACCGGAATCTGACGCTCTATTCAGCTAAGCTACCCAGCCAAAGACAGCGCAAAAGTATATATAATCTTGCAGGAAAACAAATGAACGGGCAAAAAAAGATTACTTTTGATATTTTGCAAGCATCCTAACGATAATCACTTCCATTTTGCAAATAAAAAAAGGCACATAATTGCTATTTTGCCATTAATTAGTATCTTTGCCACACATTATTCACAAACATAAAGCACAACAAGTATATGAGTTACTTAATTAAACCAGCAGGATATAAGGCTTTATTGAACTTATCGCAGACCGAGATGGGTATCAAAAAGATCAAAGACTTTTTCCAGCAAAACCTGTCTTCCGAATTACGGTTGCGGCGCGTCACTGCTCCGTTGTTCGTTTTAAAAGGGATGGGTATCAATGACGACCTGAACGGAACGGAACGTGCGGTCACGTTTCCGATCAAGGATTTGGACGATGCCAAAGCTGAAATCGTCCATTCGCTTGCCAAATGGAAACGACTTACTCTTGCTGATTATCAAATCGAAAAAGGCTATGGTATCTATACCGACATGAACGCTATCCGCTCTGACGAAGAGTTGGGAAACCTACATTCTTTATATGTCGACCAATGGGACTGGGAACGCGTCATGGGAGCCGAAGAACGGAATGTAGATTTTCTGAAAGAAATCGTACGTCGCATCTACGCAGCCATGGTACGAACCGAATATCTGGTCTATGAGATGTTTCCCGAAATCCGTCCTACATTGCCCCAGCAAATCCATTTCATACACTCCGAAGATTTATTGCAAAAATATCCGACCTTCACGCCGAAAGAACGGGAAGATGCAATTACGAAAGAATACGGAGCCGTTTTCATTATCGGTATCGGTTGTAAGTTAAGCAACGGAGAGAAACATGACGGACGCGCTCCGGACTATGACGACTGGTCGACAGTTGCAGAAAACGGACAAGTCGGATTAAACGGCGACCTGCTCGTCTGGGACGAAGTACTGAACCGTTCGCTCGAACTGTCCTCCATGGGTATTCGTGTGGATAAGGAAGCCTTGCTCCGCCAGTTGGAGATTTGCAACGCGGAAGAAAAAAAAGAACTATATTTCCACAAACGCTTGCTAAACAACGAACTGCCTCTAAGTATCGGGGGAGGTATCGGACAAAGTCGCTTGTGTATGTTTTACCTCCGCAAAGCCCATATCGGTGAAATTCAGGCAAGTATATGGCCGGAAGAAATGCGTCGTGAAGCCCGTGCTGCCGGTATGTACTTGATCTAATTGATAATTAAAAATTGAAAATTGAAAATTAAGGATGGATTATTGATAATTATTTCTGATATTCGCGTAATAAAGAGAATTTCCAATTTCTAATTTTCAATTTTCAATTACCATTATGGACGTCAAGATAGAACAGAGCTGGAAAGAACGATTAAGTTCTGAGTTTGAAAAGGATTATTTCAGCCAGTTGATCACCTTTGTTAAAGAAGAATACCGCCAAAGAACCGTCTATCCTCCTGGTCCCTGTATCTTCAGTGCGTTCGAACACTGTCCGTTCGACAAAGTCAAAGTAGTCATTCTCGGACAAGACCCCTATCATGAACCCGGACAGGCACACGGACTTTGTTTCTCCGTCCAAGACGGGACACCCTTTCCCCCGTCGCTCGTCAACATCTTCAAAGAAATCGAAAGCGATTTAGGCAAACCCATGCCGCAAACCGGCAATCTGCTCCGTTGGGCGGACCAGGGCGTCCTGCTTCTCAATGCAACCCTGACGGTTCGTGCACACCAAGCCGGCTCACACCAGAATAAAGGTTGGGAAGAATTCACGGATGCCGTAATCCACCGCCTGACAGAAGAGCGAAGCCATATCGTTTACATCCTGTGGGGGTCGTATGCACAACGGAAAGGCGCTTTCATCGACGCCTCCCGCAACCTGATATTGAAATCGGCTCATCCGTCTCCCCTCTCCGCTTACCGCGGATTCTTCGGGAACAAGCATTTCAGCAAAGCAAATGATTATCTGATCGCAACCGGACAGACACCAATAGATTGGTAATTATCAATTGACAATTGGAATTACTCCCATTTCTGCCCGTCACGATAGTTGCTGCTCTGGCGCCATTTCAGGTCTTTCAGCAAAGACGAACTTACTGCAATATTGAAGGTATAGGACTTATAAGGTCCCACCGGCACAAAACTGGCAGTCATCTGCCAGCAATGCAGGTCGCGAGTGATATTGCAAGTCATATAGGATATCTTATGCGTATCGAAGTCATAGGTGGCATTAAAGTTAAAACGCCAGTTCTTCGTCGGCTGGATATTACCGTTAAAGCTCAATGCATGTGTAAGCTTGTACTTATATTCGAGCTTGCTCGGGTCAAAGTCTCCATAACGCAATTGCATGCTATAGCTGAACGAAAGGCTCCAGGGCACTTTATTGACCATATAGCCATACGAATCGAACTCACCCGTATCTTTCTTGGCACCACGCAATCGGCCTCCTTCCATTTTACCCTGCTGGTCCCCCTCTTCCCCCGAAGAGATTTGTTCGAATTCCGGATCGTTCGATGCATTGGGGTCTGTCGGAGGGTTGTTGGAATCGTCGTTATTATCTTTCTTGCCGAACAATTTGCCGAACGTATCATTATTAAAGGTATAAGAGAAACTCGTACCGGTCTGGCGCAAACGGCCTAATCCTTTACCGGCCTGCCAACGCGGAATATCCAACCGGCGAACGGTCTTCGTCGCTTCATCGTAGCCATAGGTATAGGTATCGAACGTACCGTTCAGGTTCAATGTATAGCTCTTCGAAAACTTGAGACGCAAGCCTACACTCAAGTCACTCCACTTGAACGAATCGGCCGCCATATTATAACTCATCCCCAACGACAACTTATCGATCAGACTGATCTTACGCTCTCCTGTCGAATCGCGATCCGACTTGATCTTCATTTCGAGATTGTTATCTAACTGAAAACTCACGCTCCCCGACTTCCCGTTAGGGGCCGTCCCAAACATACCGCCTTCAAACGGCGAATAAGAGATCTGCTGCGTCTGTCCATATTGATCTTCATACATAAGATCTTTCCAGAAACCATATTTGGAAGCTCCAAAATCAGGCGTATAGCTCAACGTTACCGAAGGTTCGAAACGATGACGAATCATCTTGATCTTGTCACCCAAAAACGGCAACGGTTTATAGAAACCATATAGCGTGGTGGAAGCTGAAACGGATGTGCTGTAATCGAATACGCGGTAGAAACCATAAGTCGTATCACGCGCAACCACCTGCTTCTTCTGCATGTCGTATGCTTTTTCCACCTTATTGGTGTACCAACGTTCGGTATAATTGAACGACGGCGAGATATTCAAATACTTGAACAAAGAGAAAGTAGCACTCACCGGAATCTGGTGCTGCATGGCATTCCGCCAATCCTTCACCAAGCTCGACTTGAACAATTTGTCTTCTTTCGTATCGATACTATTACGCAGGTAACCGTTGTAACTCATGGAAATCTTCTCATACCAACGTTCTTTTCCGACCGCATTCTTCCGCTTGAACGGGAAGATACGGCTCATCGTAATTGTAATATCAGGCAATGTCAGCGAGATCGTCGAGTCTTTCGAACGCTGGTTCACATTCATGGTAGCCGAAATACTGAACGGATTATTCGGGAAACGCTGTGTTATACTGATACTGGACCCTTTGGTATTCTGGTTCGCATCCGCAAACCCTTGCGAGCCAGGATAGAAGCTGTTCAGGTTATTACGGTCATAACTGCTGGTCGCAAAGTTCACACTCGCCGAGAAAGTCCGGTACGGATTTGCCTTCGGGTCCTGCGAGTGTGTCCAGTTCAGCTTGAAGTCCTTAGACAAGCTATAATCGGGAAGTCCCTTGTCGCCCAAACGGGTAACCAGATAGGAGGCATTGAAACTGCCCGAAAACTTATACCGTTTCCGATAAGAAGAACGAGCCGACAGTCCCCAGGAACCTTTCGTATAGATTTCACCGGTCAAAGCCAGGTCCATATAATCGCTCAACGCAAAATAATACCCGCCGTCGCGCAGATAGAAACCACGCGAACTTTCATCCCCGAAAGTGGGCATGATAATGCCCGAAGAATAAGAACTCGAAAACGGGAAGAAACAGAAAGGCAGACCGATCGGATAAAGCGGGACGTCCTCAAACACCATATAGACGGGACCCGTCACGATATTTTTCTTCGGGCGGACTTTCGCCTTCGTCATCTGGATATAGAAATGGGGGTGATCATGCTCGTCGCAAGTCGTATACCGTCCCCCCTTCATATTCAGGACATCGTTGTCCATCTTTTTGGTACGTCCGGCCGTCACATAACCTTCGCCTTGTTGCGTGATCACATCTGTGATATATCCTTTTTTCGTACCGAAATTATAGCGCATCGTCTTGGATTCATACTGTTGGTCGCCATCTTTGAAAAGAGGATAGCCGAATTCCTCCCCGATCGAGTCGAGGCCGAAAGTGGCATACACCAGGCTACTGTCCATATTCATCTCGATTTTCTCGGACTGAAGTTCGATTTGTTGATATTTCACATCGCTTTCCCCAAACAGATAAGCCCAGTTCGCTCCCGTCATGATGATGGAGTCTTTCGCCTGGTAAGAAACCGGAGCGTCCAGCCCTGTCTGCTTCTTCGGTACACTGTCTAACGCAAGCACACTATCCTGTCCGGCAGATACGACCGTATCGCCCACAACGGCCATCACGGTATCGGTCGGGGCTATAAGTTCCTGCGCCTCAGTCATCATGTTTCCAGTGAGGAAAAGCAACAAAATAATCAGGCATTTGTATTTCAAAAACATTCCGTCGTTATTTGCAGTGTGTTACAGCGGGCAAATGTATAACAATTTAGCGAGCCAATCCCTTTTTATTCCCCTAAAAAGAGTTTACACCAGTTATCAAACCGTTCGACAGTTTCGTTTCCATACTTCGAAAGGCCCTGTTTTACCTTTTCGACAGATTTTTCTTTGTCCAGTTTCGTTTTGCTGTAAAACTTGTCGGCGTAGCAAATCAGTTGTTCTTCCAAGGTTTCCGGCATAAAGTCCCGGTGCGGAAGAGGCAAACCTCGTTCTTCAATCATTGCCAGCGTAATACCTGTTCCCGTATGCCGTTCGCACACGCGGGCATGGCGGGGATAACCTTCCGCCCGCATCAATTCGGCCCCCAGATAACCGTGGCAAATATATTCCGCATCTCCATGGCAATCGATATCGGGAGCATTACAACGAAAAATACCGATATCGTGCAGCATAGCTGCCTCTTCTACAAAGGTAAGGTCAAGATTCATCTCCGGATGCATCCGGGCTATAGCCAAAGCTTTATCTGCCACACTTCTACTATGAATAACCAAAATCCGGTACGCCTCCGAACCTACCGGATAATATTTGGCAATAATATCTAAAGGGTTCATAACAATCAATCGCTTTATTGAGAGACAAAGATACGCAATAAACAAAAAGAATCGTTACTTTTGCAGAAACAAATAGTAAGGAATGAGTCTATGAGAACAGTTATCAGGTATGCCTTCTGGCTGTTAAGCCTGTTCTTAATGTCTGAAATCCAGGCCGTCACTCCACAGAAAGCCCCTCTAAAATTGGGAGCCGAACGTATGGACGTCGTTACCCGTCTGTTGAAAGACAAACAGGTCGGATTAGTAGTGAACCAAACCTCCATCCTCGAAAAGCAGCAGAAGCATTTGCTGGACGCCTTGTTGGAAGAGGGTATCAACATAAAGAAAGTGTTCGCCCCTGAACACGGTTTCCGCGGGACGGCCGATGCGGGAGCCGAGATCAAAGACAGCCGTGACGTAAAAACAGGAGTCCCCATCATATCCCTATACGGAAAGAACAAGAAGCCGACAGCCGAGCAGTTGACCGGCTTGGACGTGGTCGTGTTCGACATTCAGGATGTCGGAGTCCGCTTTTATACTTACATCAGCACCATGCATTATGTGATGGAAGCCTGTGCCGAAAACGATGTCGAATTTATCGTCCTGGACCGCCCTAACCCGAACGACTTCGTCGACGGTCCTGTCCGCCAGAAAGGATTCGAATCCTTTGTCGGCGTTGACCCATTACCCATACTGCACGGTCTGACGGTTGGCGAACTGGCTTGGATGATCAACAAGGAAGGTTGGCTGAAAAGTACACCCGACACCTGTAAACTGCATATCGTCAAGATGGAAAACTGGCGTCACGGAGATCCGTACTGGTTGCCGGTAAAGCCCTCTCCCAACCTGCCGAACGACCAGTCGATCCGTCTCTACCCTTCACTCTGTTTCTTCGAAGGGACCAATATCAGTGTCGGTCGCGGGACCTATTATCCATTCCAGATATTGGGAGCACCCGATGCCAGATACGGAGATTTCACCTTTACGCCCACCTCCTTGCCAGGTTTCGACACGAAACCGTTGCATAAGGACAAGGAATGCTACGGCACGGACTTGAGAGAATATCCCTTTACCGGGGGATTGACGCTGAAATTCCTCCTTGATTTCTATAATAAAGCAGGCAACGACCAAGCTTTTTTCTTCACCCGCCCACAATGGTTCGACCTGCTTGCCGGGACAAAAGAATTACGTTTCCAGATTGTCCGCGGCTTAAAGGAGGACGAAATACGCGCAAGTTGGCAACCGGCATTAAATAAATATAAGAAAATCAGAAAGAAGTACTTGTTATATCCCGATTATCGTTAACTTTGAACGTTTTTTTAAAACATACGGGTACAATTGATAAGTGCTTCTTCCTTGAAAATACATATATACATAGCGATATTGATATTGGCCCTTTGTTTTCCGCGTGAAGCAAAGGGTTCCTCCGATAAAAAAGGGAAGGAACTGTTTAATGTCCTTGTCATACAGTCATACAATCAAAGCCTGAGTGCCTACTCCAAGTTCGACAAGCTGCTGCACGAGGAACTGGAGGAAGAGCAAATATACTCTTCCATCCACACATTCTACCTGGACTGCGAACGCTATAATGCCACAGACGAAGAAGCCCGGATGTACTCCTTTCTCGACACTTTAAGTTTCAAACCGGACATCATCATTTCCAATGACGATCAGGCTACCTATACTTTAATGGCCTGCAACCATCCGCTCGGCAAGACGATTCCGGTTGTCTTTTCAGGTGTCAACTTTCCCAACTGGGAACTATTGGAACAGCATCCCAACTTCACGGGTTATTGGGACAAGCCTGAATATCTGAAAAACATACAACTGATCGAAAAACTATACGAAAGATCAAAAATACTAATCTTCAAAACGAAAGAATTCATCGGCAGAAAAGCGTTCGAAACGTTGATGGACAATATCCAGGGACATGGAATAGCTGTTTACGAAGGATTGTATCAAACAAGGCCCCAAACGACTTCCACGGAAATCCAGCCCGGCAAAGAAGGCGCTTCTGCCTTATATACGACCTCAACAGCCAACCTGACCGCCCGCCAGCTTCTTTGGGTATTTGAAGACAAGCCTTACACCGCCTGCATACAAATCATTCTCGACTTCAATGTCCTGACCGTCGGACGCCTGGCCAATGTGCCGAACTTCACAGTCATTAACAACGGGTTCAACGACAACAGAGGGATCACCGGTGGCTATTTCACTACCTTGCAAATCCAGGCTGATTGTGTTGCCCAAACAGCTGCCCGCATCCTGAAAGGCACTTCTCCAAATGACATTCCTATCGTAGAAAGCCCCAAAACATTTGCTTTCGACTGGAAAGAGATGCAACGTTTCAACATACGGTTGAGCGATCTGCCACAGGGAAGCATCATCTATAACATGCCACTGGAAGTCCGTTACCTAAACTATATTATTGCAGGCGGAATCCTGCTCGTCATAGCAATCGTCTATATCATCCTTCACCTCATTTACATGTACTACCGCGAAAGCGAACGGAAAAGGCAGGTGCAACTCCGGTTGATCGAAGAGAAAGAGCGAGCCGAAGAAGCCAATAAGATGAAATCGGCGTTCCTCGCCAACATGAGCCATGAGATACGCACACCGTTAAATGCGATAGTCGGTTTCACCAACCTATTACAAGACGAAAAGGAATTGACCGATGAAGAAAAAGACCTTTTCCGCAATACGATCAACAAAAACAGTAATCTGCTGCTGAAACTGATTAATGATATCCTGGAACTCTCGCGCATCGAGTCGGGACGGATGTCTTTCGCTTTCGACGATTGCTCTCTAAACGAGCTGTTAGAAGAGATCTACCAGACACATCACCTGCTTATGCCTTCGAATATCCGTTTCCTGAAAGAATTCCAAGAAACGGAACTTATCATTCATGTAGACCGTTTCCGGTTCACGCAAGTGATTACGAATTTCATCAACAATGCCGTCAAGTTCACCACTAAAGGGCACATCCTGTTAGGAGCTGTCTATAAGAAGGAGGAGAAAGAAGTTCATGTCTTTGTCGAAGATACAGGAAAAGGCATGTCGGAAGAGGCCCAGAAGAAAGTGTTCGAACGTTTCTTCAAGGTGGACGAATTTGCACAAGGTACCGGACTGGGCCTATCGATCTGTCAAACCATCGCCGAGCGCCTGGAGGGGCGAATCACCCTTTCTTCCCAGGAAGGAAAAGGCAGCCGCTTCACCCTGATCATCCCTTGCAGGCCGAAATAAAAAAGGCGGCCCGTCACAACCGGAACCGCCTTCCAAACATTTCACAATGAAAGTCACTTCTTTTCAATTACCATCAATTTGGTATTGTCCGTGCCATATAAAGCGATTTTATTGACCGGTTTCACCTCACCTACTGCATCAAAGCGAACGACTTTATCCAAAGCCTGCAACAATTCACGCTCACCACTCATATCCGGACAAGCCATACGCGTTGTCGCAACCTGCGGGAATTTAATGATATTCTTGCGGGAATCGCTGTATTCGATCTGCCCCATCATCCGATTGCATCCAGCTCTTCCGGAAAGGGAATGGCGAGCCACGTCGAACTCGATGACTTGATTCGTCTCGGCAGGATTCAACACCTTGCCGTTCAATTCGACAATATTCCAACTACCATCCAGGTCGGAGAAAGTCGCTTCCACACCTTTTTTCGCCTTACAAGAAGCAAAGATACCGATACTCAACGCCGCAAGACAAAGATACATGTACTTCTTCATTTCTATCCAATTAGTTTTTTGACAAAACCATCAACACGTTACCGTCAGCATCGACCAGCAACATTTCATTTTCGGACTGGCCGGCCTTCACACCTTTCACGTTTCCCATAGCTTTCAAGATCGCATCTTCGATCTCCATATCCGGACAAGCCATCATGGTAGTGGCTGCGGGGTTGATCGTGATGGAAGAAATATCCTGGTCGTCCAGCACGACAGTCGAATTAAAGATATTACATCCGGCATTACCGTGAACTTTATTATCTTTCATATCAAACTCCATATTGGGCAAACCTTCTTTCAGTATTTTTTCTCCTTTTACTTCCACAATATTCCATTTACCTTCCAACTTCTTTGCATCTGTTTTGACTTCAGAGCAAGAAAACAACATCCCGACAAAAGCAGGAATCATCAAAAGTGTCAAAATAGCTTTTTTCATTTTTTACTTTTTCATTTATAATAATCACTCGTAAATATAAGACGCCGAATCATTGCAAAAAGTTCCCGACAAGCTCATTATTTAATATTCATTAACCATTCTTACACCCCATTCACAGCTTGTATTGTATTTAAAGGGGTTAAAAAACCACAGAGGAACCGGCAAAGCCGGGAACAATCATCTATTCATCAGCTAAAGCAGACGGCAAAAGAGAGCTTGCGGCACGAGGTTCAGCCTTACCCGTTAGTTCACCGGTAAATCTGCATTTACGGTTCAAACTTATCAGTACTATAATGAATTTTAAAAAACAACTATCATACTATCATGTTTCTTGTATATAACTTGAACATCATAACATATAGGCATGACAGTTTCCTTTTTAACTATCATGCAACTATCATAAATCAGCAGTTTAACCATCATTTTAGCCGTTTTACCCGAAACAGATACACTCCAAAAGTGTTAAAAACGGAATGTTTTCAGGAAAGCATAAGCCTTTTTTGCCGAAACACGTTACTTTTTTGTAAGAAAGACGTTAGATTTTTTCCTCAAAATGCCCGTATCAGAGCCATTTACACCTCCATCTGAGCGGTCTTGAGACCCGGGTCTGCAGACGTCTGACACCCGGGTCTCGACAAAAAAAGATAACTATATTGCTGAAAATATGCTATATGTTACATGTGAAAAAGTTATTGTTTTCATGATGGTATGATAGTTGAAAAAACATCCATCATGCCTACTATCATTCCACATAAGTATTGATATTCATACTGCCAAAAGCAAAGTATGATAG
>CEAX01043312.1_pt1 | contig 11473 bp, 9 predicted proteins | sample 554721 | NCBI WGS metagenome assembly CEAX01 (sample SAMEA3182098, study PRJEB8094) | gut metagenome | biome: human; feature: gut; material: Stool; isolation source: human stools | place: Canada | collected 2012-05-30 | reverse complement strand
GAACGGCTGTCGAACGGAACCATGTTCTTGTTTACGGTGATGTCGGCAGATACCAATGCCTTTTCAGCCACTTTACCTGTTAAATCAGGGTATTTGCTGCGCAGGTCTACCAGCATGGAGTGGTTGTCCGTACCGCCGGAAACGATTGTAAAGCCACGGTCTATCAGGGCTTGCGCCAGCGTAGCGGCATTCTTCTTAACCTGCTTGGCGTATTCCTTCCATTCCGGTTGCAGAATCTCGCCGAAAGCAACGGCTTTTGCCGCAATGACATGTTCCAACGGACCGCCTTGAATACCGGGGAATACGGCAGAGTCGAGCAATTGGGACATCATCTTGATTTCGCCTTTCGGAGTTTTCTTGCCCCAGGGGTTGGGGAAGTCCTTACCCATCATGATAACACCGCCGCGAGGGCCGCGTAGCGTCTTATGAGTGGTGGAAGTTACGATATGGGCGTATTTCACGGGGTTATCCAGTTCACCGGCGGCAATCAGTCCGGCAGGATGCGCCATGTCGATCATCAGGATAGCGCCTATCTTGTCGGCAATTTCGCGCATGCGCTTGTAGTCCCATTCGCGTGAATAAGCAGAACCGCCGCCGATAATCATTTTCGGTTTCTCGCGCAGGGCTACTTCTTCCATTTGGTCGTAGTCTACGCGTCCGGTTTCTTTATTGAGGTTATATTCGCAGGGAGTATAGATAATACCGGAAGTATTAACCAATGAGCCGTGAGAGAGGTGACCGCCGTGCGCAAGGTTCAAACCCATGAATTTGTCGCCCGGATTCAGCACTGCGAGGAATACGGCGGCATTGGCCTGTGCGCCCGAGTGCGGCTGTACGTTAGCCCATTCTGCACCGAAAATCTGTTTCAAACGATCGATAGCAATCTGTTCGCTTTGGTCTACAACCTCGCAACCGCCGTAGTAACGCTTGCCGGGATAGCCCTCTGCGTACTTGTTGGTGAGGCAGGAGCCCATCGCCTGCATAACTTGGTCACTTACGAAGTTCTCTGATGCAATCAGTTCAATGCCTTTGAGCTGACGTTGATGTTCTTTTTCGATGATGTCGAAAATTAAATCGTCTCTTTTCATTCTTGCTTATTAGATAAGTTTGATAATTCTGTGTTCTCTTATTAAGCGCACAAATTTAAAGGAAATAAATGAATAAACTGTAAGAAAAGTAAGAAATTTCCTATCAAAAGAACACCCCGAGTGAAAAGCTGAGTACATTATCCCGTCTGTGGAAGCGTATTTGGTTGGCAAGAGTAATTTCCTCGCCGACGTTTTCGTCGTAAACCGGCTTATAGCTGATGCGCTTTGAAATGTTGTGCAGTCCGATGTCGTAGCGGAAGTCGAAGAATACGCGTGAAATCGTTACGGCAACGCCGGCCGTGAAGCTGACGTTCAGCGGATAAAGCTCTTCTTCGATATCCCGTTGGTCGAAATTCTCGAAAGTGACTTTGCTCTGCTTGTCCCAAATATAGCGTATTTTCGGTCCGCCGAATACGGCAAGGCTGTAAGGCCCTTCCTTGATGATGTTGTATCCGTAGATTACGGGAATCTCGAAACTATGGATGGACGAGGTGATAGAGGCCATTTCGGGCGTACTGTTTTCGGGCGCGTCTTCGGGCAGCGGCTTCTCGAAGGTGATATTGCAGCGGTTTATCGTGTACGACAGTTCCGGTTGCAGGAAGTGGCGCTTGAAGTTTATCCGCATAAAGAACGAGCCGAAATAGCCTATCTTGTAGTTGTTCTGCACTTCGTCGATGACGGTGCCGTTAAGCACCAGGTCTGATACGAGGAAAAGTGAAGAGGTGAATCCGCCCTTGATACCGAAGTTCACCCGTCGGTCGTGACGGTGGGTGTGCTGGGGGCGTTCCGGTGCATCCGTTCCGGGCACAACCGGCAGTTGACCCCACATGGTTGCGGAGAAAGCCAGCAAACAAAACCCGAAAAGTAATCCTCTTCTTCCCATAATTGTCTTTAAATTATTAATGTAACGACACGCTTGGGCGTATCAGATAGTATCTATCACTTTTTCTTCTCTACCGACCAGCCGAATTTTCCGATTTTCTCTCCCAGCCCGTAATAACCGCCATGCACGTAGACCAGCAGATTGGATTCCGCCAGCTCCAGCTTTCCGGTTTCCGTATTCAGGCGGGATGTATCGGCACGGACATTCACCACATCGGCGATGAACATATCGTGTGAGCCGAGGGCGACGATTTCCTTTACCCTGCACTCGATGCACAAAGGAGACTCCTCTATGAGCGGAGCGCTGACAACGGTACTCTTGCCGGGTGTCAGCTTCATCTCCTCGAATTTGTTGTAGTTCTTGCCCGAGCGTACGCCGCACCAGTCGGTGGCGCGTGCCATGTCTTTGGTTGTCAGGTTGATGACAAACTCCATGTTACGCTTGATGATGTCGTAGGAGTGACGTTCCGGACGTACGGAAATATAGCACATGGGCGGGTTTGTGCAAATGGTTCCCGTCCATGCGACAGTCAGTATGTTGTATTCTTCCGGGGTGCTTCCGCAGCTCACCAGTACGGCGGGCAGCGGATAAATCATGGTTCCCGGTTTCCAGTCTTCTTTCATCAGATTATCTCTATATCCTCTCTTGTTTGTTCTTTCTCGCAATAGTGGCATTTGATTACGCAATTATCCTTGTCCACCACATGAAACAAGGTAGGCATCGGCTCGTTGTTGGTGATGCACTTGGGATTGGCGCATTTTACGATGCCGCGTAATTCGTCGGGCAGATTCACTTCGCGTTTTTCCACCACTTCGTAGTCGCGGATGATGTTCAGCTTTACGTTGGGGGCAACTACGGCGATGCGGTTTATTTCCTCGTCGCAGAAGAACTTATCCGCTATTTTGATGATACCCTTTGTTCCCAGCTTCTTGCTCTTGAGGTTGAAGCCGATTGTTATGTTGTTGTTCATCTGTTTCAGTCCGAGCAGTGACACTACTGTAAACAGCTTTTCGGATGGTATATGGTCGATGACAGTGCCGTTTTCTAACGCGGCTACTTGTAATTCTTGCTTTTTCATGTCCTAAATAAAGTATGAAGTGTAAAATATTGAAGTAGAAAGCGTAAAAGAAGTATAACGTTTAGAGCGGTATACCTCATGTTCCATGCTTTATACTTTAACATCGTCCAGCGTGATGCCGAGTACATCGCAGAGGATGGCTTCGCGGGCATAAAGTCCGTTTTGCGCCTGCTGGAAATAGTACGCTTTCGGATTGTCGTCCACATCGAGGGCTATCTCGTTGACACGGGGCAGCGGATGCAGGATGCGCAGGTTGGGACGGGTGTGTTCCAGCATCTTGTTGCGCAGGATGTAGATGTTCTTTACACGTTCGTACTCCATGAGGTCGGTGAAGCGTTCACGCTGCACACGGGTCATGTAGAGGATGTCCGCGTCGGCTATTATTTCTTCCGTGAAGTCGGTGTGTTCCACGAATTTGATGTCGTGTTCGCGACAGTAAATCTTGTATTCTTCCGGCATTTTCAGTTCTTCGGGAGCGATGAAATGGAAGGTGGGGTTGAAGTGGCGCATTGCCATCAGCAGGGAGTGTACGGTGCGGCCGTATTTCAAATCGCCTACCAGGTAAATGTTCAGATTCTCCAGCGTGCCTTGCGTCTTGTAGATGGAGTAGAGGTCGAGCATCGTTTGAGAGGGGTGCTGGTTGGCTCCGTCTCCGGCATTGACGATAGGCACCGAGGTTACTTCGCTGGCATAGCGGGCAGCCCCTTCCAGATAGTGGCGCATCACGATGATGTCGGCGTAATTGCTTACCATTTTGATGGTGTCTTTCAGCGTTTCGCCCTTGGACGAGCTGGTGGCTTTAGGGTCGCTGAAACCGATGACACGTGCGCCGAGACGGTTGGCGGCGGTTTCAAAACTTAAACGGGTACGGGTGGACGGCTCGAAAAATAGGGTGGCGACAACTTTTTCATCAAGCAGATGCCTGTTGGGCTTTGCCTCGAACTCTTTCGCCATTTCGAGCATGTAGAGGATTTTTTCCTTGCTGTGTTCGGCGATAGTGACTAAACTTCTGTTTTCCATATCGTTGATATTCATTTTACTTTTCGAGAGTGTAAAGGTACGAAAAAGATGTGGCGCACGAAAATGTGAGCGGACTTTTTTGAGATAAAAATGCAGGTTGTCGCCAAGCGCGCGCTTTGTCGCTCCCGAGCCCTCAGCCCGTCATTCCCTGGCGCACGTCTCATCGGTCGTGAGCCCGTGGTTTACGCTTGCCGGCATGCGCGGCCGGGCTTCGCAAGGTGCGAGCTCGGGAACGGCAAGCCGCGCGCTTCCGGTCTCTCGTTTCCCGGAAAGAAAAAAGCGGCAGCGGCGGCAGTTCTTTCTTTTTCTTTCTTATGATGTTGTTGTTTATATATAATATATAGTATTTCCGCATGAAAAAACGCGCGAAAAAGCGGTTAAGAGCTTGCTTGTCAGTGCATTTTCGATTTTCTTCTGATTTAAAAAAGTGCAGAATTTGTTCACTTTAGAGGCGTTTCGCGTTCATTTTCGTGCGAAAAGTGTCAAAATCTGCACGGGAAAACCCGCTTTCCGAACCTAAAAAAGACGAAAAAAGCAGGGATGTTTGGGTGTATATACATTATATTTCCGTACCTTTGCCTTATTATTATAATCACAGAAATTGTTGAACCGGACATGATAAAAAGAGTCGTAAAAGTCCTTTGGATTTTCATAGCACTGATAGCATTGACATGCGTTATTATTTTCTTCTCGATAGCAAAAGGTTGGATTGGCTATATGCCGCCTGTGGAAGACCTGGAAAATCCCAATTATAAATTTGCAACGGAAATCTTCTCGGAAGACGGAAAAGTTCTGGGTACTTATTCTTATAGTAAGGAGAACCGCGTTTTTGTGGGATATAACGATTTGTCCCCCCATATCATCAATGCGCTGATCGCGACGGAAGACGTACGTTTCGCCGAACATTCGGGTATTGACGCCATCGCGCTGTTCCGCGCCGTGGTGAAGCGGGGGATCCTGATGCAGAAGAATGCCGGCGGCGGCAGCACCATCAGCCAGCAGCTTTCCAAGCAGCTCTATTCTCCGAGCGCCGATAACATTATGGAGCGTCTGTTCCAAAAACCCATCGAATGGGTTATCGCCGTGAAACTGGAACGCTATTATACCAAAGAGGAGATTCTTACGATGTATCTCAACAAGTTCGACTTCCTGAACAATGCGGTAGGTATAAAAACCGCCGCTTATACTTACTTCGGTTGCGAGCCGAAAGAATTAAAGATAGAGGAAGCCGCCACGCTGGTGGGTATGTGCAAGAATCCGTCGCTTTACAATCCGGTACGTTATAACGAACGCTCGCGCGGACGCCGCAATGTGGTGCTCGACCAAATGCGCAAGGCCGGATATATCACCGTTGAGGAACGCGACTCTTTGCAGGCATTGCCCCTGAAACTGTCCTATCATCGCGTAGACCATAACGAGGGGCTTGCAACGTATTTCCGCGAATATCTGCGCGGCGTACTGAATGCCAGGAAACCCGACAAATCGGATTACCGGGGCTGGCAGATGCAGAAGTATTACGAGGATTCGCTCGACTGGGAAACAAACCCTCTGTACGGCTGGTGCGAAAAGAATACGAAGAAAGACGGAAGCAAATACAACCTGTATACGGACGGGCTGAAAATCTATACCACGATCGACTCCCGCATGCAGAAATATGCGGAGGACGCCGTGACCGAGCATCTGAAAGAATTGCAGGGTTACTTCTTCAAGGAGAAAAAAGGCGCTAAAAAAGCGCCCTATACTTTCCGCCTGACGCAGGAGCAGGTGGACGAAATCCTGGGACGCGCCATGAGGCTGTCCGACCGTTACCGCATCATGAAGAACGCCGGAGCTTCCGAGGCGGAAATCAAGAAAGCGTTTGATACGCCCGAGCAAATGTCCGTGTTCAGTTGGGGCGGCGAGAAAGATACGGTAATGACGCCGATGGACTCCATACGTTATTACAAGTTCTTCCTGCGTGCCGGATTCATGTCGATGGACCCTCGTAACGGTCATGTAAAAGCGTATGTAGGCGGCCCTAACCATCATTACTTCAAGTATGACATGGCTATGGTGGGACGCCGCCAAATCGGTTCTACTATGAAGCCTTATGTGTACTCGCTGGCCATGGAGAACGGTTTTTCTCCTTGCGATCAGGCGCGTCACGTGGAATATACGTTGATAGACGAAAACGGAAAACCCTGGACACCGCGTAACGCCAACAAAAAACGCTACGGCGAAATGGTGACGGTGAAGTGGGGACTGGCGAATTCGGACAACTGGATTACGGCCTATCTGATGAGCAAACTGAACCCGTATGAATTGAAACGGCTGGTACACAGCTTCGGTGTGCGCAATCGCGACATCGTGCCTTCGGTATCTCTCTGTCTCGGCCCTTGCGAAATATCCGTAGGCGAGATGGTGAGCGCTTACACCGCATTCCCCAATAAGGGTATTCGTGTAGCGCCGCTGTTCGTAACCCGTATCGAGGATAACGACGGTAATGTACTGGCTACATTCTCGCCGGAAATGCAGGAAGTAATCAGCGCATCCAGCGCTTATAAGATGCTGGTGATGCTGCGTGCGGTAGTCAATGAAGGTACCGGCGGACGTGTCCGCCGCCTGGGTGTGAAGGCCGATATGGGCGGCAAGACCGGAACGACCAACTTTAACGCCGACGGCTGGTTCATGGGCTTTACGCCTTCGCTGGTGTCCGGTTGCTGGGTGGGCGGCGAAGACCGTGATATTCACTTCGATACGATGCTGCACGGACAAGGCGCTTCCATGGCATTGCCTATCTGGGCTAAATATATGGTGAAAGTGCTTGGCGACAAATCGCTGGGATATGACGAAAACGAGACTTTCCAACTGCCCGAAGGTTTCGACCCGTGCAAGGACAGCGACTATGAGGATGCGGAGCCTGCATCGGAAATAGGATTGGACGATTTGTTTAATTGAGAACCGGATAACAGAAATGGTGTATACAATCTGCATCGGCAGTAACGAGCACCGGAAAGATAATCTGGCATTGGCGCGTAAAAGGCTGTCGGAACTTTTTCCGGATATTCGTTTTTCGGCAGAAGCGGATACGAAACCGTTGTTTTTCCGGCGGCAGGCGTTGTTTACCAATCAGGTGGCACGTTTCATATCCGATTATGACGCCGATGAAGTCATACTCCGTTTGAAAAATATAGAACGGGAAGCCGGAAGAACGCCCGAAGAGAAGGAACGGGAGATTGTGCGCCTCGATATCGACTTGCTGGCCTGTGATGGCAAGGTGTATAAACCCGAAGATTGGAAACGGGACTATATCGTCCGTGGATTGGAAGAACTATAAAGTATTAACGATATGAAATTTCTGGGAATCATTCCTGCCCGTTACGCATCTACGCGTTTCCCGGCCAAACCTTTGGCTTTGTTGGGTGGAAAAACCGTTATTCAGCGGGTGTATGAACAAGTGGCCGGTGTTTTGGACGACGCTTACGTGGCTACCGACGACGAGCGCATCGAAGCTGCCGTAAAGGCGTTCGGCGGAAAAGTCGTGATGACGTCCGTACATCATAAAAGCGGTACCGACCGTTGTTATGAGGCCTGTACCAAAGTAGGGGACGGATTTGATGTGGTGGTAAACATTCAGGGTGACGAACCTTTTATACAACCGTCACAACTGGAAACCGTAAAGGCTTGCTTCGACGACCCGTCCACGCAAATTGCCACCTTGGTAAAACCTTTCACGGCGGATAACGGCTTCGAGGCATTGGAGAACGTCAATTCTCCGAAAGTGGTACTCAACAAGAACATGAACGCCCTTTATTTCAGCCGTTCCATTATTCCGTACCAGCGTAATACGGAAAAACGGGAGTGGCTGAAAAATCATACTTATTACAAACACATCGGTTTGTATGCCTATCGGGTGGAAGTACTGAAAGAGATAACTTCGCTTCCCCAGTCCTCGCTCGAACTGGCAGAATCGCTGGAGCAGTTGCGCTGGCTGGAGAACGGTTATACCATTAAAGCCGGCATTACCGAAGTGGAGACAATCGGCATCGATACGCCGCAGGATTTGGAGCATGCGGAACGCTTCCTGCAAGCTCAAAACGTTCAATGAATAGTTGACTGATGATGCTTTTGGACAGAACCAACCAACCTAAAGTAAGGGATATCGAGCATTTGGCCGTACAAATGCCCCGACGCTCCGTCATGCCCAACGGCGTACTTTTGAACGTTCTCGATTCCGGCGATAATGAAGTGGTACGCATAGACCTGCTGATGGAAGGCGGACGCTGGCAGCAGTCGCAACCGTTGCAGGCTCTGTTCACCAACCGTATGCTGCGTGAAGGAACGCTGCGGTACGGCGCTTTGGAAATAGCGGAGAAGCTGGACTATTACGGCGCATGGCTGGAACTGTCCAGCGCATCGGAATATGCCTACATTACGCTTTATTCGTTGAATAAATACCTGCCGCAGACTTTGGAGATACTGGAGTCTATCGTGAAAGAACCAGTATTTCCGGAGAAGGAGTTGGGCATTATCATAGATAATAATATCCAGCAGTTCATGGTCAATTCGTCCAAAGTGGATTTTCTGGCGCACCGGGCGTTGATGAAAGCGGTGTATGGTGAAGCGCATCCCTGCGGGCGGCTGGTGCAGAAAGAGGATTATAACCGGATAAACCCTGCCGTGCTCAGGGAGTTCTACGACCGGCATTATCATTCGCGGAACTGCACGATTTACGTTTCCGGAAAAGTGAGCGATGATTGTGTGCGGCGGATAGAGGATTTGTTCGGCAGGGAAGCGTTCGGCAAGGATTTCCGCAAACCGGAAAGGAGAGACTTTATTCCGGTTTCTTCCGCAGACAAACGGATTTTTGTGGAATATGCGGATGCCATGCAGAGCGCGGTGCGCATGGGTATGCTTTCCTTGGAGCGCAATCATCCCGATTATTTGAAGACACGGGTGATGGTGACGCTGTTCGGCGGGTATTTCGGAAGCCGCCTGATGTCTAACATCCGTGAGGAAAAAGGATATACTTACGGTATTTCCGCAGGTATCGTGCCCTATCCGGGAAAAGGGATGCTGGTTGTAAATACGGAAACGGCAAACGAGTTTGCAGAGCCTCTTATTCGGGAAGTTTATCACGAAATAGACTGCCTGCAGAATGATTTGGTACCGGAAGAGGAGTTGTCTATGGTAAAGAATTATATGCTGGGCGAGATGTGCCGCAGCTATGAATCGGCGTTTTCGCTGGCAGACGCGTGGATGTTCGTTCAGGTTTCGGGCTTCGGTGATACCCACTTTGAGGATGCCCTGAATGCGGTTAAGGATATTACCCCCGAAGAAATACGGGAACTTGCCGGACGGCATTTGTGCAAAGAGAAATTAAAAGAAGTCATATCCGGCAAAAAAATGTCATAAAAAGCGGGAAGCGGCTCGTGGTTTTGGCAGATTAATCGTATCTTTGTCAAAATACTAATTAAGTAATCTGTAACCAAAGATGAAATATCTATATACCGCAATCATTCTGTTATACTTATCACAGGGCAGTGCCGCAGCCCAAGAAAAGAGCGGTTTCTTTGATAAAATAAAGGGTACTTTCTCATCGGAAATAAAAATAGGGACGCATACGTTTAAAGACGGTTCCGTATATACCGGCGAGATGAAAGGACGCAAACCCAACGGCAAAGGAAAGACGGTTTTTAAGAACGGCGATGTCTATGAAGGCGAATACGTCAAAGGAAAACGCGAGGGGTACGGCGTCTATACTTTTCCCGACGGCGAGAAGTACGACGGCCAGTGGTTTCAAGACCAGCAGCATGGCAGAGGTATCTATTATTTTATGAACAATAACCGTTACGACGGTATGTGGTACCAGGACTACCAACACGGCAAAGGCACTATGTACTACTATAACGGCGACCTTTACGAGGGCGACTGGATAAACGACAAACGTGAAGGTCAGGGTACTTATACCTGGAAGAACGGTTCCAAATACATCGGCTCGTGGAAAGACGACAAAAAGAACGGTGAGGGTACGTTAATCTGGAATGACGGCTGCAAATACGACGGTCATTGGAAGAATGATGTACGCGACGGCAAAGGTACGTTTGAATATGCCAATGGCGATAAGTATGTAGGCGACTGGAAAGAGGATATGCAGCATGGCAAGGGTATTTACTTTTTCCATACGGGCGACCGCTACGAGGGTTCTTACGTGCAGGGCGAGCGTACCGGCGAAGGCATTTATTATCATGCCAGCGGCAATAAATATGTAGGAAACTTCAAGAACGGCATGCAGGACGGACAGGGTACGTTTACATGGGCCAGCGGTGCCGTATACGACGGACAATGGAAAGATAACCAGCGTAATGGCTATGGCGTTTACAAATGGAACGTCGGCGACTCCTACGAAGGTGAATGGAAAGATAATAAATTCAACGGCCAGGGTACTCTGATTCTTACCGACGGCACAAAATACAAAGGCGGTTTTGTGAACGGACTGGAAGAGGGAAGCGGCGTGCAGGAAGATAAGAACGGAAACCGCTACGAAGGCTTCTTCAAACAAGGCAAGAAAGACGGCCCGTTTGTGGAAACGGACAAGAACGGAAAGCTGATACGGAAAGGAACCTACAAAATGGGACGGTTGAGTAATTGAAAATTGAGAATTGAGAATTAAAAAATAGAGAGGGCTGCGCGATATTCATCCGGAATCGCGCAGCCCTTATTTTTTAATTCTCAATTCTTAATTCTCAATTTTCAAATAATGTATTGAGAACTGATGGATTCATTGCTCATCACTCGTCTGATGGTTTCGGCAAACATATCGGCGATGCTCAATTGCTTAACCTTATCGCACTTCTTGGAGTAAGGAATACTGTCTGTAAATACCATTTCGGTCAGGCCGGACTCTTGTACGCGGAATGATGCCGGATCGGACATCACGCAGTGGCTGGCAATGGCACGTACGGATTTGGCGCCTGCTTCCATCATAATGTTGGCAGCTTTGGTAATGGTGCCGGCCGTATCCACAATGTCATCCACCAATACGACATTCTTGTCTTTTACGTCACCGATAATCTGCATGGTGGCAACTACGTTTGCTTTTTCACGCGTTTTGTTGCACAATACCAAAGGTACGCCGAGGTATTTGGAGAATGTGCTGGCACGTTTTGAACCGCCCACGTCGGGAGTTGCGATAACAAGATCATCCAGCTTTAATGATTCGATATAAGGAAGGAATACTGCCGATGCATACAAATGATCAACGGGAATGTTGAAGAAACCTTGAATTTGGTCAGCATGGAGATCCATAGTAATCAAACGGTCGATGCCTGCAACTGAAAGCAGGTCGGCTACCAGCTTGGCGCCGATGGAAACACGAGGTTTGTCTTTTCTGTCTTGACGTGCCCAACCAAAATAAGGAATAAC
>CEAX01053169.1_pt1 | contig 12061 bp, 6 predicted proteins | sample 554721 | NCBI WGS metagenome assembly CEAX01 (sample SAMEA3182098, study PRJEB8094) | gut metagenome | biome: human; feature: gut; material: Stool; isolation source: human stools | place: Canada | collected 2012-05-30 | reverse complement strand
GGTGTAGATGTAGCATCGTAGTTTTTCGCATTTGATGTAAAGAATAATACGAAGGAGTTATGCAAATGCAATACAAACTCAAACACCGCTTATCTGCGGCACTCATGGCAGGAGCCATGTGCTGCACGATGATCCCCGCTGCCTCGGCCGATGAGATTGCAACGCCGGAGACAGCAGATACGGCTGTTCCCGAAGTTACTGACAGCGCGGCACCGGATATTTCGCAGATCACCGAAAATCTGTACAACGATTTGCCGGATGCACCTACCGGCAGTTACCTCGGCAGCATGGGTCTGCCTGTGGCAACCGGTGAGACGAAAATCAGCATCTCGGCATGGGTGTCTGACCTGTATGATGGTGCCGATGCCCACATAGATGCCGATGCATTGAACGAGGATGAAACAACCATCACTATCGGCAAAAATCTCGATGCAAATTATGCAATCATTCCTCTTCTGGTTCAGACCGAGTACCCGGCAAATGGCGCAACAGCAGAAGTTGTACTGCCAGAGGGAGTGGAGGTTCTCAGCTACGCATCTACTGATGCAGACCTCATTCCTGCCGGCGATGCCGAGCAGTCCAAAATTCTGTATCAGACTTACGTCGAGCAATCTGCGGCTGCAACCGGCTTTTATGTAAAGGCTTTTTCTGACTTCACAGCGCAGTTTGTTTACGCCAGCCCGGACGGCACAACTTTACAGAAATCTATTCATGTACAATTGTCGGATGAAGCAACTCCTACGCAGCTTTATACCGATAATGGTGTTGCAACCCTCGCAGCCGGTCCTACCCCGCCCTATGCCACCGGCAAAATCACCAGCATCGCCAAAGAGGGCGGCACTTGGCTTATTTGGTTCAACGGCCAAGAAGCCTATTGTTGCAGCCATGGTCTGAACGGTCAGCCCAATGGCTGTCCGACCTACGCTTTTGATCATGTGTCTCGCCTTGAGCCCGGTCAGTACACCCCCGGCAACCATTATGCGAACCAAATCAACATTTGGGGTGGCCTCGGTCAGTTGAGTCTCGATATGCTGGACAGCAAGCCCGCTGTTATGAGCGCAGACAATGAACAGACCGCCCTCATCAGCGAAATCTACGATGAAACCCAGCAGTGGATCATTGCCAACTATCCTGATAGTTATGCTGCACAGACCTATGTCGCTGCCGCTGAAGAATTGGCAAACGGCACGGCAGTTCAGTCCGGCGAAAACGGTTATTACACTTACATTTATAATCCGCCTGCTGGCTACGCATGGCAGATTGTAGCACTGGTTGGTGAGGAAATTGCTGGCGGTACCGAAATCCCGGACGTACCGACTGCTCCTGAGCCGCAGTATTATTCTGCTTCTTGGACCGCTCCTGCACAGAGCGCCAGCGGCAGCTTTGATCTGACGTTCACCGTCAACGCCGACAAATACCAGCTGAACACGCTGGAAAAAGTGGATGGCGCAGTCATTACTATCACGCCCAGTCAGACCAGCGGCAGCGTGGACGGCGGCAGTTGGAAGATGACCCCTGCCGGAGCGCAGACCATTACCACAAGCGGCCACACGCAGGATGATAGCTTCCACCTCAATGGCGGCGATGGTTCTGCTACATGGGCAGTACATTATGAGGTGTCCAAGACCAGCACCAGCACACTCAGCGGGCAGGAAGGACCGTTCACCAGCCAGGCTGAAGCGGATGTCGCTGCCGAGGCTGCCAAAAATGCAGCCATCAACCAACTGAAAAACGAAGCACAAGGTATGGTAGATGCTGCCATCGCCTCGGCGCGGGCACAGCTTGCAAATATTACGTTTAGCTACGATGAAATCACCATTCCGCACGGCTTCGATACCACGCCCGGCGCTTTGGGTAGCCACCAGACGATTACTGTTCCCGCCAACAGTAGCAACGACTACCAGATGCAGAACGATGAATGGTCTGTAAAGGTGTCGATTGATAAGATTGACAGCGAGACCAAGCAGCAGATTTGCGGGGACGCAGAGTTTGCCATTTTCGAGTGGGATACTGTTCTGCAACGGTATATCCCCACTGGCGGGTATAACCAGTACAAGGTTGAACGTCAAGCAGATGGCACCTACAAAGTCATCAACCATAGCGATTACGCAGGCGGGTCAGACAATATTTATTACACTCAGCGCAACGAAGGTCGTTTTGTCATTGTCGAGCGCCGCGCTCCCAGCGGGTACTACGGTGATTGGACGGATGTGACCAATCCCGGCACGGCTGGTTCCGTGCTGGGCAAACGCGCCTACTCCTTTGAAATCACCAAGGCACTGGACGGTCAGACCATATGGCTGGGTAACGCGGATTATAACGCCGACATCACCACGGCCAACAGCGGCGGCACTCTTATCGACACCGGCGAAGGAATCGTTACTATTAGTTTCGATGAGCGCAGCGGAGACAAATCCTATAGCACTGATCCTACCGGAATCGCCAGCAATGAGAAGTCCTATACCATGCGCGCTGATTCCGCCACCATGCAGAACGACCGCGTTCTCGGCAGCATCACGCTCTCCAAAGTAGACTTGGATGCTGCCCGGTATCTGGTTGCGGGCAGCAACGGTGACAGCACACTCGAAGGTGCCGTATACGACCTGTACGCCGCCGAGGACATTCACCACCCGGACGGCGTTTCTGGCATCGTCGATTACTCCAAAATCACAGATGCCAGCGGCACCCCTATCTGGCATACCACTGTGCTTACCAACGGCGCATGGAAATCCGATTATCTCCCGGTGCTGAAAAAAGACCACCTTGTTGCCTCCGCCGCCATCAATGACGGCAAGTTGGCATTTTCTAATCTCTACCTGGGCCGATACTACCTTGTGGAGCGCGCCACCGGCATCGTGATCCCGATGGATTCCAACGAGCAGTATTACCTTTCCGGCCAGTATCCCCTGCTCAACAAAAAGTTGGAGCCCACCGGCAGCTATGCCGCCCTCGCCAGCAACGGAGCGGAGTACACCGACTATGTCTACCGCAACCAGTATTCTGCTGTTGCCGAAAGCCGCGCCTTAGACGGCAGTAAGACCTATGACGGCTACTACTTGTCCTTTGCGAAAGGCTATCTCTGTGATGAAGTCAACCACTACCAATCCCTTACTTATGCAGATGAATCCACTTACGTTATCCGCGCTGGAGACGAAACGCAGGATGAAGTGCTGAAATCCGGATTTTCCCTGCAAAAACTGGTGTCCACCACCGGGCAGCCCTCGCCCGCCATCAAGCTGGGTGGTGCCGGGTTTAAGGTGTACCGTATATCGCTGCTGAGCAAGGCAGACCAGTTTACCCAAAATACCGATGGCAGCTACGATGCCGCCAGCATTCTGGATGCCTACCGTAAATCCAGCTACGATCAGGACACCCTGAAATTTGATTTTTCCGCCGAAGAACAGGCTGTCGCCACGATGTACGAGAGCGACACCGCCGCCGTCAACCGCTACAATGCCACCTTGACCGCAGACGGCGATTTTGCCAATGGGCAGGGTCTCGGCTGGGTGCCGACCAACAACGCGCAGGAATACCGCTTATCCGAAATCTTCACGAACGAGGAAGGTATCCTGCGTGTGCAGGGACTTCCCTACGGCCAGTACATCGTCATGGAAACGACGGTGCCAAAAGATGTTTTTCAGGCCGAACCGTTCCTTGTCACCGTCAATGCGTCCAGCCCGCAGAGCAGCTTTACTGTGCCCGCCGGCAGCATCACAACGCCCAGCGGCAGCTACATGACCTACAACATTCTGGACGAAGAGTTGGAGGGCTACTTGCAGCTTGTCAAAATCGACATTGAGACGGGCAAGCCTGTCAAAATTGCCGACACCGCGTTCAACCTTTACTACATTGCCGAGGACGGCCGTGAAACCCTTGTGGAGATGAACGACCCGAAATCTGGTAATGCATGGGCAAAGACCAGCACTTTCTATACAGACTCCAACAGCGAAATGAAGACCCCGGAAAAACTGCCGCTGGGCAAGTACCGCATCGTTGAGGTCGAAGGCCCGCACGGGTATTTCAACGACCGCCAGTACAATGTCGTGTTTGAGTTGACCTCAGATCGTGTGTATCAGGTCAGCGGCGGCAGTGCCGACGGCATGGATGACTATGTCATCACCGAAAACTACTATAACCATGAGACTTTGGGGCAAATCAAGATTCGCAAAATCGGCAACGTGCTGACCGGATACGAGAACGGGCAGTTCGTGTACGAGACGGACAATCTTGCCAATGCCACCTATGAGATCCACGCGCAGGGCGATATTCCTACGCCGGACAATCAAGGCACGCTCTGGTATGCAGACGGTGACCTTGTTGCCACCGTTACCACAGATGGACAGGTGGACGAGGTTCAGTTCAGTCCCACGCGGACAACCGCCACCTATGATTTCTTAAAAGTGACCCACGATGGCACGAAAGGCGAAGTTGCCATTACCCTGCCGCTGGGTACTTACACAATTTCCGAAGTACAGGCTCCTTACGGATATGTCCATACCGACCACACCTATACTGTGGTGCTGGACTGGGATAACCAGTACAACGATCTGGTCCTTGCGAAGACTATCATCGACCACACGCAGGACGGCGATGTTGTGTACAATTACTCTATTATAAATGCAGGCAACGCCAGCGCCGAGCAAATTGAAAAACAGGTTCTTGTCTTTGAAAATTCCCGCGTGCTGCCGGTTGTCGAGGAGGGCAAAGTCGGCGTTGGTCTGTACAAGCTAGACCGCGACACCTGCGACTTGACTGATGAAAAGCCCTATGCAGATGGCTGCAAGACCCGCGCCTCCCTCTTGAACGGTAGCAGCAACCGCGCCGACATCCCGGCTGATGCCAAGATGGTCGCGGGGGCTGTCTATGAGCTGTATACCGCAGACGACATTTACAGTATTTCCGGTGAGCTGCTGGCAGCCGCCGATACGCTGCTGGGGACAGCCACTACCGATGAAAACGGTCTCGCCTATTTTGACGTGGATGTTCCCCTGCGCGGCGAACATTACGGCAGCAGCGATGCCCACGACTGGACGACCAACAGCGGCCGCTACTATCTGCGTGAGGTCAGCGTGCCGGACGGTTACTTGATCGAGCAAAGCGTGATTCCTGTTGAGTTCACCTACGAAAACCAATTTATCGCATGCCAGATTGTTGACTGCCTGCACTCCGACAAGCAGACCACCGTAGAGATCGACAAGCGCGCTTTCACCGCCGATTCCAACGATACCTTTGCCCTGCCCGGTGCCACTTTGACCGTGACCGATTGGAACGGCAATGTGGTGGATAGCTGGGAGTGCGGCGACACGGCCCATGTGATTCGTGAGCTGCATCTTTCCCACGACTTTGCCAGGAACCGCGATACCACCAAAATCTATACCCTGACGGAGACCCGCCCGGCAGACGGCTACGTCACCGCCCGCTCGATTCAGTTCCGCTTGGAGCAGGCCACGGACGACAATGGCTACTTGCAGGAAACAGCGGTCTGGGTGCTGCGCGAATCCAAAGATTCCGAGTACCAATCCGGCAGCATTATCTCCCCCACCGCATTCTCCGATGATACTGTGGCTACGATTCCCGCCAAGCTGCGCGCATTCTGGGATAATCTAATGGGCAAGAATCCCGATGCAGACGGCGTTGTCATTGCCAACTGGTACTGCGTGAACGGCACGCTGGTGGTGAATTTCACCGATGCCGCTAATGACCGCGCCTTTGCCAAGTGCCTGCGGGAGAGCGATTTCTCCGATTTGACGTTTGATACGGTCTATCTGAACGACGCGGCAGCTCCCGCGTTCTTTGCCGATAAGCAGGTTGCAGAAAAGCCCGCCGATGCCGAAATCACCTACTCTGCAAGCTGGATTCTGCTGAAGGATTCCGATGGGTTCAGCCAGACTGTGACGATGCTGGATGCGCCCACCCACGTAAAAATCAGCAAGGCCGATATTACGACTCACGAAGAAATCCCCGGTGCCACGCTGCGTGTGCTGGATAAGGGCGGCAATGTTGTGGACGAGTGGGTGTCCGAGGACACGCCGCACTACATGGAGGCCGTGCTGGTTGCGGGCGAGACGTATACGCTGGAGGAAACCCTTGTGCCTGATAATTCTGGGTATGTGCCTGCCAATTCCATTCAGTTCACGGTCGAGGATGACGGCAAGGTTCAGCACGTTTTTATGCAGGATGACTACACGAAAGTGCAGATTTCCAAAACCGACATTGCCACCGGCACGGAAATCAGCGGTGCAAAGCTAAAAATCACGGACGCAGACGGCAAGACGGTTGCCGAATGGGTCACGGACGGCACACCCCACTATATGGAGCGCATCCCGATGGGTACGTACACCCTGACTGAGACGATGGCTCCCACTGAGCAAGGCTATGTCCGCGCCGAGAGCGTTACCTTTGAGGTTGGCCCTACGGGGGATATTCAGCGCGTGGAGATGAAAGACGACTTTACCAAGGTTGAAATCTCCAAGGCTGACATGACGGATGGCCGTGAGCTGCCCGGTGCGAAGCTGAAAATCACCGATGCCAACGGAAGCTCCATTGCCGAGTGGGAGACCAACGGCCAGCCCCACCGCATCGAGCGCCTGAAGCCCGGTGAGTACACGCTGACCGAGACGGCTGCCCCGGCCGGGTATCTGCTCAGCGAGGAAGTACACTTCACCGTGCAGGAGACCGGGGAAATTCAGAAAGTTACGATGTACGATGCCCCGGCGCATTCGCTGATTTTCACGAAGCGAGATATTGCCACCAATGCAAAGCTGGTAGATGCCCGCTTAACGATCCGCGATGCCTACGGCACGACCATTGACCGTTGGACGACCACAGACGGCGACCATGCCATCCGCGTACTGCCGGAGCGTTCTGCCGCCAAAGACCCGCGCAAAAATCTGCTGCTTTTATCTGACGACACCAGCGAACACGTCTACACGATGGTGGAAGAACTGGCCCCGGACGGCTATCTCGTTGCCGAGAGCATTACGTTCAAGGTCATGCAGATGAACGATGCCCTTGTTGTGTTCGTTTGGCAGGATGGCGGCTGGCAGAAATCTTCCGAGGGGTATCTTGCCATGTATGATGAGCGCACCGATACGCCCGTTCCCCTTGTGAAAACTTTCCCGCAGACCGGCAGCATTTTATAAAAACTGTGCCAAGTTGTTACGCTGCGCACAATTTGAGATAGGAGTGATTTTTTGTCCGTTTCCTGTTTTACTTCCACCAATTCGCATCTCTGCAAGTTCCTGCGCACCACAGGCCGCGATTGGCGCAATACAATCTACATCGAGTGTGGCGACTGCCAGCGCGCCGTGAGCCGCAGTTGCAAGAATCTGCTCTGTGCCTTTGACACGGCCGGTACGCCGGTAATCGTGCCAGTGCATGACGTAGAGTACCTGTTCAGCACCACTGTGGACAAGTCCGAGTGCCGCGCCATCCTCACGAAAGCCAATTTCTGTGAGCTGTACAAAGGTTGGATCGATGAGCACATCCGCGACCCTCACGCCTGCCCGCTGAATGATTTGTATGTCAACTGGGAGATTCCCGATCCTTGCGCGGCGAGGATTTTTCTGAACCGGTAAATAGGCACTAAATAACAACACCCCAAAGTGACTCTTAGCCATTTTGGGGTGTTGTTTGCGTTATCTGTTTCCAATTTTACTTCCATCAATTTGAATATTTGCAAAAATCTGCGTTGCGACTTCGCTACAATCAGCGTATAATCCCCCACATTTAGGCTTGAAGCTCGCTTCTTCTATAAAACATATTTTGTCTTTTCGATTGTATATCATCATTTTATGTTTGACAAAGTCAAGCGTAAAGACTATACTCATTCATCGAAAGGAGATGCTCCATCTGCCATGTATCAAAAGACACTATCCTATTACATCACTATGCTGTACCGCAGTTTCGCAGGCTTCACAGGTGATAAGCTGCAAGAAGTCGGGCTGAATTTCGGGCTTTTGTTTTTTATTGTGTACATTGGGAAAAGGCCGAACTGCACCCCATCGGAATTGACAAAAGAACTATCTCTTGACTGGGGCCACAGTCAAAGATGTATCAACCGCCTTGTAGATGATGGCCTTATTACCAAAGAAAAAAAACGGTCGTCATTACATGTTGAATCTGACAGAACGCGGGCAACAAGCATTTACTATCGCTCACCAGGTATTCTTCGACTGGGATGCTGCCTTTATGACAGGACTAACCCCAAAGGAAAAGGCACAGTTGCTGGCTTTACTGGAAAAAGCAGCAGAAAGGATTCCTCATCATGTACGAAACGATCAATAGTCCAATCAATTATGGCGAGCTTGAACTAAAGAATAGAATCATCTTTGCTCCTACGACGTTCGGACTTTCAGATGATGCGTATTTTGAAAAAATCCGCAAAATCGCTGCCGGCGGATGCGCGATGATTATTATCGGAGATGTTCCTGTTGGCAAGAGCCAATTTGAAAAATCTCTGTTTGATAAAAAAGGGTTCGCATATTATCAGAAATTGGCTGAGATTGTCCATAGCTATAACTGTCGCATCTGCGCACAGTTGCATCAGTCTGACTCTAACATGCTGGCTATGCTGAAATATGTGCCCGGTGTACTGACAAAGAAAATCTCCATGCAAGAACTTCGACCTCTGCTGAATGCCGAAGTTGCTCCTTACATTACCAAATTGTCAGTCCACAAGATTCATAAAATCATCAATGGTTTTGGAGAGGCTGCTGTCCTTGCCGTTCGTGCCGGGTTCGACATGGTTCAAATCCATGGAGATCGTATGTGTGGCAGTTTCAGCTCATCCGTTTTCAATCACCGCACCGATGAGTACGGCGGCAGCGCAGAAAATCGTGCTCGGTTTGCCGTAGAATCTGTCCGTGCAGTTCGCAGCCGGTTGCCGGAACTTCCTATTGATTATAAACTGGCAGTCCGACAAGAGGAGCCTCACTATGGTAACGCTGGTGTGGTCGAATCGGAACTGGAAATTTTTGTGCCAATGCTCGTTGGTGCCGGTGTCACCAGTTTTCATGTAACTTTGGCGAACCATTCCAGTTTGGAAGATACAATTCCTCCTGCAAACCATCCTTATTTCAAGGAGCAGGGGTGCTTCTTGAAATTCTGCGATGAAGTTCGACAGTATACTGATAAGCCCATCACCGGTGTTGGCGGGCTGACGCAGCCGGATTTTGTAGAGCAGCAATTAGCCAGTGGGCGTATTAGCTGTGCCGCCATGAGCCGTCAGCTTTTAGCTGATCCCGAATGGCCGAACAAAGTTGCAGTAGGACAAATCAAAGATATTCATCGCTGTGTCCGTTGTAACAAAAAGTGCCTTGGCGGCTTGCAGCAGCATCAAGGCACTCATTGTATTTATGAAAAAGGGTGAAGGAAATGAAATACTCTATCGTATTTAGCAGCGTAACCGGCAATACTCGCCAATTGGCCGATGCCATCCTCTCCGTCCTTCCGCAAGAAAACTTACGCTATTTTGGACCTCCGGCCGAAATCGCGCTTGAAGCAGACCGCCTCTATGTTGGTTTTTGGACGGACAAGGGGCATTGTAATAAAGAGATTTCAACTTTTTTGAAAGGCGTAAAGGGCAAAGAAATTTTCCTGTTTGGTACCGCCGGGTTCGGTGGTAGCCAAGAATATTTCGATAAAATTCTTGACTCTGTTCAGAAGCACATCGACCGTAGCAATACTGTAATTGGCACTTTCATGTGCCAGGGCAAAATGCCTGCATCTGTGCGTGAGCGCTATGTGAAAATGAAGAACAGTCCCCTGCCTATCCCGAACATCGACAAGATGATTGAAAACTTTGATAAAGCCATTTCGCATCCGGATTATGAGGACATAGACCGCTTAAAGGGTTCCATCACACAAGTCTAAAAAGTGTTAATGCAAAACGGCTTCTATTTTATTTATTAGCAGCATTTTAAAGGGAAAGAATTCGCTCCAAAATGAGCAGATTCTTTCCCTTTTTATTGAAATTTCTTTTTGTTACGCTTCTTTGGTGTTCAGAGTTTCTGCCTTATCTGCTTTACAACCTCCAAGTGTCTATTTGCATAAAACTTTTTTACGGCATCGTTTGCGTGCTCAGCCTCTGAATGCAGAGCGTTTTCCAATTCCTCAAAGTTTTTCCTTGTGGTTTCTATATCCGTCTCGTCACGTTCTACTACGCCACCCCTAAAAGATATTTCTTTTAATGTGGTTAGCATTTCTTGCTGTTCCGATATATTTGCTTCTTTGTACGCAGAGACAAATGCAGTAAGTAGTTCGTCATCAAAGCATACAAGTACTATAGATTTTGCTGCAAGACCTTTTTCGTATGTTGGGTTCTTTAAGTAATCCATAAAGAAAATTTCATTCATTAAGTATGGCCACTGATCTTGAAACTTTTCTATTTCCTTATTGAGCGTTTGCTCTTGTGGTGTCAGTCTAGTTTCCTCCTCGTCTCTCATGAGTCTTCGGTGTCCACGTTCTTCACAAATATCTCCCTTTATAATTTTAGCTTTTCTATTATGGAAGCCTTGAATCATTCTTGCATCATCAACGTCACACTGTATAGGAACACCTATTTTGCGGAAATCATCAAGTCTTCCTAAAAGAGCCACATAATCATCCGTTGTTAGCTTTCCATCATATGCCTGCTGTAATACTTGTGGCAGCCCCCGATCGATAATCTCTTGGCTCAACTCCCAGAAAGCTTTATCGAGGACTTCCCTCTCCGGAGCAGTTTCCTTTACGGAAAAGCGTTGTCTCAAAGCAGTTTTTATCCGCTGTTCATCCCACTCGCCTTCAATCATCCAACGAATAAGCGGTTGAATTCGATATTGTGCGTTATATCTTTTATACTTACTATTTTCATCATCTTGTATTGTCTGCCATGGCGGGGATTTCCGTTTTTTATCCTCTGACGTTCTTTCCAAAAAGTTGAAAGTGTATTCATCATATTCGTTCAATTTTTTGTAGTTTCCGCCTTTCACTTCGAAAAGGTATGCAGCAAACACATATAGCGCACCGCCCATACCATCAGTAGGAAGTTTCAGGCGACACCATAATTCATACACACGTTCAAAATCTATCAACATGATTTGAATGTTCTGAGATTACGGGTCTCGCTTTCTTCGAATACTTGGAATAGCTTTGGGCTTTCCGTTTTCAAAAATTCCGTGTATTCACTTGTTTTCGCCTTGTAGTTTCCAATCATTTCCTGTTGGATTCTTCGATATTCCACATCCAACTTGACTGTTCGTTCTACAACTTTTTCCTTAAAAGTTTTGTAATTTTCCTCGTCTTTTATATTATCCTCTGATGCAATTATTACCGTCTTAATTCCTTTGTCTTCTACATAGGTGTTTATAATTCCCAATAAATCAATTACGCCAATTTTGCATCGTTCAAAATCGTCAAATACTAAAACTAATTTCTTTTTTACAGGTTGCTCTTCCCCTGCAACTATACAATAGACTTCTTTTTCAATCGGTAAAAAATCATAGACATCAATGGACAGCAACATATTCGCACTTTTTGCTATTTTTTTGATTTTTCCAAAGTCGAACAATTCGCCAAAAGCCGCTACCTTTTCTGAAAGCTGTTTTACGACATTCACACCTTTTGCAATATGTCCTTTCCCCGATTTTTCTGCCTTATTGAATGTCTGGGCATATACCACAGCTTCCTTTACCTTTTTGATTAATGTATTTGTATCCTCAATTCCGAATAGCGACACAACCGCCATCAAATATTGGGGGCCCTGATTCAATTTCCTTTCTATTTGGCGCATTAGATATGTCTTCCCGCTACCCCATTTTCCAGTAACGAGCAGTGCACCATTCTGTTCCTGCTCTTTTATATAATTTTCAATTTCTTCTATTGTTTTCACAGAAATCATTCCTCCCATATCATTTCAGAAACTACAAGTGCTTTTAGTCTAGACTTCTCACGCAGTTTCCTCCGTTGTCCACTCTTTCCTATACTGCACCGGTGACTTCCCTATCTCCTTCTTAACCACCCTGCTGAAATACAGCGGGTTCTCATACCCTACGATTTCGGAAATTTCCTTGATGTTGTAGGT
>CEAX01029105.1_pt1 | contig 12199 bp, 13 predicted proteins | sample 554721 | NCBI WGS metagenome assembly CEAX01 (sample SAMEA3182098, study PRJEB8094) | gut metagenome | biome: human; feature: gut; material: Stool; isolation source: human stools | place: Canada | collected 2012-05-30 | reverse complement strand
CACAGGAGGAGTCCCCCCCTCCCCTTTGCAGCCCCCGCCAACCTACACATATCCCGGAATGCGGCCCGCGCAAGGCTCCTCGGAGGCACGGGCCGCCTCCCGGCACAGCCCAGTGCGGGCACGCCCTCCTTTTTCCCTCCCTCTCTAGGATAGCGGGGCACCCTTTGCCGCCCCCGCCTCCTCCCCCTCCACGTTCCTACCTTCATGGCAGGGGATTCCCCGCCGTATCCGCGCCTTTCCTTTAGGGAAACCGTACCATCAGGCATTTCCGCTCCCCTGCCCGTGCAGCCCTCTTATCGGTGTCCGCAAGCCTCACCATGATTGGCTGCCCTGCGCCCCCGGAACCGCCTCCCCCCAACCGCCTCTTTCCTCAAGCCCCAGGTGCCCAGCCGCCCCACCGTACCGCTCCCTGCCCGGCCCGGAGCCCGTTCCGGTCGGCCATGCCCCTACGCCTCCCCCGTCCACGGCCGCCCCTTTCCGGGCTTTCCCACCAAACCGGGCTGTGATTCCTTCTTATCGCCTTCTTCAGATCTTTTTTCGCATGGTTGGGAAATGGATTCCCATACATAATGCTGTGTTTGGAATCCATACGACGGTTTTTAATCTCATATATGGAATTTTATCTTGACTTGATACTCTATATATGGAACGATCTCTTCACGGCACGGAGCTGAAAGCCCGCTGCCGACGTAATCCCGCGGAGTGCAGGGAAGGGCCCGTCCTCCACCGGGCTCAAGGTTCCCGGCTCCCGGGTTACGTCAGTGCCCCGCCCACATGGGCAGCCTTCCCGCCGCGAAACGGACGGAGGCCGCACAGGGGAAAACGGCGGCGCAACCCGGTTCCTCTCCGGCGGAATGGCGGATGCAAAGGCACAGCCCAAGCGCCGCAAGCCCGCACAAGTCTCATTGTATGGAAGCGCCCCGCCCGCTAGACTCCCGGCAAAGGAGTACGGCTATGCGAATGTGGATGCTTCCCCCGGAAACGATGTGCCGTAAGCACCTGCTGGGCGAACATGTTGAATTACATATGCTTCTCGGAAGCTTACGGCGCGGGAAAAACATTGACGGGTTCCTCGCCGGGAAGCTGGTGGACCCCCGGCGCATGTTCCGGCGGCACGAGGAGCTTGTGCTCGAAATGGAGCGGCGCGGCTACAGGCACGCGTCGCCGCTGGATGAGGCCGAGTGCGAAACGCTGGCGCGGCGGTACGGGCGCACGGGCACGGGGATAGATGCCGGAGCCAACGCCGCCGAACTGGCGCGCAGATGCCCGGAGTGCGCAAAACGCCTCCGCCGCCCCTAGCACGGGAAGCCCCGGGACCGGGGCTTTTTATCCCCGTCAGGTTTCCTTAACAATCCAAGGAGGATGCCATGTGTAACCCTTATGAGGCGGAACCGGCTGAGGAGCCCCGCGTATGCGCCACCTGCGCCCGGTATTTCGATTTCGACCGGATGTGCAACGTGCCCGAAGCGGTGGAAAAGCTGTTGCGCGAGCGCTTCGGCATCGTGCTCGGCGGGTCTGAATTCGCCGTCGAACCTGAAAAAATCACCGACTGCGCCGCATGGGTAAGTGCCCGGCTGATCGACCGGTACGCCCTCCTCCGGGCCAAACAGGACGGAAAGGCCGCGGCACGGGCCGCCTCAGCCCCCGCCGCGAGGCATGTTGCGGATGCCGCATCGGGCTTCGCACGGGCACGCCCCTATCCTCCGGGCGGGCGCCGTACGCCGTACGGGCAGCCGGGCGGCGCGCGGCCTGTGGTATAGCGCGTCCCTGCCAGGGAAAGCGGGGCCCTTTTCACGTGGAGGACCGGTCCCGCTCCGAAATCCCCGCCCCGTTCCACGCAGGCCCGACGGCACGGGCAGGCCGCCATTCCCCTACGCGGCGTCGGCGATGGACAGCCTGCCGTTCCAGCCGCCATGCCCCACGGCGGGCATTCATCAGGGCCAAGGGCGGGACAGTTTTTCCGCCAGCCGCCGATGCCCCACGTCGGGCATACCGCACGCACAACAAAAAAAGCCCAAGGAGATTGTCCTTGGGCTTCTTCATGTCGTTGTGGTTGCGGGGGCAGGATTTGAACCTACGGCCTTCGGGTTATGAGTTCTCCAAGTGCCTGAATTTCAAAAATCCTACCCAACCCAACAGAGTGTAATAGTCTTTAATCTAGCTGTATTGCGAAAAAAATTGTCGGGTGTATAATCCTTCACAGCTTAACCGAGCATAGGCAGTTTTAAGCCGCAGGGTAGGAATAGGGTAAGCCCGTTTACCGGGTAAACTCTCTCCCATTCAAGGCTATGCAAGTCGGTTAAAGACCGCTGGGAGGGTTACCCGTGGCAACTAAGTACATACGCGCTCATGCCAACAAGTTTGAAGGCGTCTACTTCTACGAAAGCAAGACCAAACTCTTTGACGGCAAGCCGGATCGCTGCTTTGTCGTTACCTTCAAAATCGCCGGTCGCAAGATATGGGAAAAGGTAGGCTGGAAGAGCAAGGGCATCACGCCCCAGGTTGCCGACGCCTTCCGCACCAAGCGCCTTCAAGAAATTCAGCTTGGCGCTCCTGTCATCACCGCCGCGCAGCGCAAGGAAGAAGCCTTGAAGCGCAATCGCATGATAGGTGAAATTGCAGACATGTACTTTGAGGCCAATCGGGACGGCCTGAAAGGCTACAAGACCGACAAGAACCGCTACGAAAAGCACGTCAAGCCCCTCTTCAGCAGGCGGCGCGTTTCTGACCTCACGCCGCTGGACATGGCCGACCTTAAAAACAGCATGAGCGACAAGGCGGATGCCACCGTTTGGAATGCCCTTGAGCTTGTACGCCGCCTGACGAACTTTGGAGCCAAGGCCGGTCTTTGCCCACCGCTTGGCTTCACTATCGAAATGCCACGCCGAGACAATGAGCGCATTGAATACTTGACTCCTGAGGAAGCAGAGCGCCTTTTCACCATCATGGCGGACTGGCCCAATCAGGAAGCATGCCGCATGCTCAAGCTGGCCTACTTCACGGCCATGCGCAAAGGTGAGATTTTCAAGCTTGAAGACCGCGACCTTGATTTGCAATTTAACCTCATCCGCTTGCGTGACCCCAAGGGGAAGAAGTCTGTCTCTATCCCCATGAGTCCTGTTGCCCGTGAAATCATTGAGGCCCAAATTGCATGGCGCGATGAACGTTTTCCCGGCAGCCCCTTTCTCTTCCCCGGCAAGCACCACACGCAGCGCACCGAATGCAGCGCCGTGGATGCCATAAAGAAGGCGGCACAGCTCCCCGCTGATTTCCGCATATTCCACGGCTTGCGACATCACTACGCCGTGACTCTTGCCAATTCCGGGCAATTCACCTTGGACATGATAGGCGACCTGCTGACCCACAAAAGTACGGCTATGACCAAGCGTTATGGGCAGTTCTTGCCGGAAACGATGCAGAAAGTTAGTGCTACAGCAGCAAATATACTTATACAAGGTGCGAATGGTAGTTTATGATAGATGCTTCAAACCTTATCACGCCAGGGACAAGCGAAAAGCACTTTAGAAATATAGTTTTATTTGCAAATATGCTTTTCCCTTCAAAAGATGAGTATGTAACACCTGATTGCCTATGCTACATACTAAAACTAGCTATTGCTATACATGGCGCTGCATGGAAGGGGCTTGACAGCGGCAGCGCCATTGATATTCAGCAAAATTACAAATTTTCAGCAAATTTTTCTTCGTACATTGAATATGTTGGTGGCTGGCATGTATTTGCAGAGTTGCTTCTTATGAAGCAACAAAAAGGATTGATAGATGAAACAATGAAAAGACTATTCTTTGGCCTGTTGTCTGGAGAAGTTCTCTTGAAATCGTTGTCTGATAACTGCAGCATACAGAAGTCTGCACCGATTGCATTAAACACAATATTTTCGCGCGAAAATATGAATACAATGTTAAAGGACGTTCCCAGCAAGCACATAAAATCAATTGATGCAGGAAATTTTACAATAAATATATGGCCTAAATTTAAGACGGTTGCGCATCTCTGGATACCTCTTTTGGACTCAAAAGAAACTCTCCATCACGGATATAGAATACCATATATTGATTTTGATAGCATATCGATTCCTGCTAGCGCCGACTTCCCTTTCACTGGATTTGATGCCTTTTGTGTTTTGGCAGATATGTTTGCACAGCTTGCCTTCACGGTGAAACACCGCAAAGCAAATTGCACCTTACTGGATAAAAATAATTATCTAAAAGTTACAAATGATTATCCATATGTTTTGCGAGGCTCCGCCAAAAATATTTCGTAAAATAATGCTTGGTTCATCAAGCTCTGCCATCCTCCATTCAAAATCACTGGATGGAGGATGCCCACATGAATCACAATCACACTCAACGGCGGCTCAATACCGCAGATGCGGCGCTATACCTTGGCGTTAGGCCGGGTACAATGGAAGTCTGGCGTTCCTTGGGTAAAGGGCCGCGCTACGTCAAGCTTGGCGCTCGTGTTGTTTACGAAATGGCAGACCTGGACGCTTTCGCCGCATCGCGCGTAGTGGAAACCCAGGATACCGCCACCGTCATGAAGGGGAGCAAGCATGCTTGATTCCCCTTTCCCCGCTCCACAGCTCCCGGAGCTTGTGGCCGTCTGCCTGGGCACATTACTGACCATGCCCATTCCTGAACGCGGCTTTGTCCTTGATCCTGTCATTCCCACACAAGGGCTTGTGATGCTGTATGCCCCACGCGGCATTGGCAAAACCTTTGTTGCCCTGAGCATAGCCATAGCCATAGCCATTGCCTCCGGGGGCAGGGTTTTCAATTGGCTTGCCACGGCCTCGCGTAAAGTCTTGTACATTGACGGCGAAATGCCGGCCATCAGCATGAAAGAACGCCTGGAGTCTTTGGCAACCGGCATGGCCGTTCCACCGTGCGCTTTGGAAAACCTTGTTCTTATCACTCCCGATCTGCAACCCTGCCCCATGCCTGACCTTTCAACCGAACTCGGACAAGCGACCATAGAGCCTTTTCTGGCTGGTGTGGACGTGGTTGTGTTGGACAATCTCGCTACGCTGTGCCGCACCGGCAAAGAGAATGAGTCGCATTCGTGGGTTTCCATGCAGGCATGGCTTCTTGACCTTCGCAGACGAGGACTTGCCGTCATTTTGGTGCATCATGCGGGCAAGTCAGGCGATCAGCGCGGCACGTCAGCGCGTGAAGACATCATGGACACGGTAATCAGCCTCAAACGTCCCAGGGAATACAAAATGGCGGAGGGCGCACGCTTTGAGGTGCATTTGACCAAAGCCCGCGGCATCACCGGCGAGGATGCAAAATCCTTTGAAGCCAGCTTGGAGACAGAACGGAATGCGCTGTTCTGGCAAGTGAAGGAATTGGAGGACGTGGAGCTTGATACTTTGCGCGGCCTGTTAGCGCAGGGAAAAACCGTGAGGCAGTGTGCCGAGGCTATGGGCAAATCCAGCTCCGCCGTGCAGCGTTTGAAAAACAAGTTGGAGGGGCGCGCATGAGCATATGCGTTCGCCATCGGCTTGTTCCACTGTTCCACAGCTTAGGCCGTGGCACAGTGGAACAGCCTTGCGACTCCTGTGGCGGGTTTGAAGCAAGCCATGTTTCCGTGGGACGGAAACGCTTGCTCTGCGAGGCGCGAAGACACTTCATGCTCCCTACGGTCGCATGATGGAAACGCCCAAGCCAAAGAAGCGCCGTTGGCAGCATGGTCGCCCCCGGCTTGAGGCGCAGACGGTGCGCAACGTGGTGCTTCGTCTGCGCGTTAACGCGGCCGAGCTGGCCGCCATAGCGGAAAAGGCCAATGAAATGCACATGCCGTTAAGCCGCTGGCTTCGGCATGTGGCCTTGGAGCGGCGCTTGACGCCGTGTCCTGTGCCAGCGGTGAACCGTGAGATGTACGCGGCACTTGGCAAAATCGGCCAGAACATCAATCAACTGACCAAGCTTGCCCATCAAAGAGCTGTGCCGCTGGCAACGGGGCCGCTCGAAGAATTGGAAGAGCTGCTACGGAAAACAAAATCCGTCCTACTCGGAGTCAGCCATGATAGCCAAGTTGAATAAGGGGCGCGGCTTTCGAGGGGCTTTGGAATACTCGTTGAAAGAGTCCAAGGGCTTTTTGCTGGATACCAACATGGGCGGCAACACTCCCCGCACCCTGGCGCGTGAGTTTGGGCAAATACGCGGCCTGCGCCCTGAGCTGACCCGCCCCGTGCATCATGTCAGCATTGCCCTTCCCCCTGGTGAAAGGCTGCCTGACGAGCAATGGCAGGCTATAGGCCGCGCTTATTTGGAAGGCATGGGCTTCACCAACAATCAATATGTCATGGCCCGTCACACAGACGCCGATCACGAGCACATCCATATTCTTGTGAACCGGATCACCCCGGACGGCAAACTTGTTTCCGATTCCAAGGACTATCAGCGGCAAGAACAGATCATGCGGCAACTGGAAAAAGAATATGGGCTTACCCCGGTTACGCCGAGCAAGGACAGTATGCGGCGTTCTCACACTAAGGGCGAAATGGAATACGCCCTGAGAACCGGCAAGCCCTCCGCCAAGATGGTTTTGCAAAAAATGGTGGATACGGCATTGAAGGATGCCCCGGCCCTGGCGGAGTTTTTCACCCGTCTGGAGGCCGCCGGGGTTCGCGTCATTCCCAATCAGGCAAGTACAGGCCGGATTTCCGGCATCAGCTTTCAATATGACGGCATCACCATAAAAGGCGGCGACCTTGGGCGCGGCTACACATGGGCAGGCCTGCAAAAGCGAGGACTTTATGAGCAGATTCGACAGAATGGACGAGATGAGGGACGACGAAATACGCAAGCGGGATCATCACACCCAGGGATTGCCGGAAATGGAGCGCCCGTTGATGCCGACCGATCCGCGCCTGGAGGGCATGGCCCGCGAGTTGGAACCACTGGTGCGGGTAATCTCCAGCCTGAGCAGCAACACCAAACAGGATATATGCAAACTGCTGGCGGAATGCGAAACCACACGCACGACAGGGGTTCAGCTTCTCAACAAAATGGGCGAAGCGGTGAAGATGGCACTGGTAGTTACCAAGAATATGCAGAGCACGCAGAAAGAGGCACAGAACGCCGGAGCGCTGGCGCTGGAGGCGTCCAGACTTTTGCAGGAGCACACGCAGAAAACGCGGGTACTGGTGGATGTGTGGCGGTGGACGTACCCGCTTGCAACGGCGGTTCTGGTGAGTCTGCTCTGGGGCGCATTATTGCTCTGGCGACTGCCGGACTACGACACCATAACCCAGAGCCAGGGGCAGATATGGCAAAAGCTGGAGGCCCTGAGCGCGGCCCAGGAGACGGCCAGGAAAGAGGGAGGGCAGAAGAGGTGACGCCGCCACGCAGGCGAAGCCGTGAGGAGCGAGAGCGGTAGTTTTTTTCCCGTAGCAGTCAGCTCTTGCTGTCGGCCTTTTTGCGCGGCCTGCCGGGGGAACGTAGGGGACTCCGGGGGCCGCGTTCCATTTCTTCCTCAATACGGCGCATCAGCTCCCATGCGGTGACCTTAAGCACCGAGGCCATTTGCACCAACGAGGCAATGGAAACGCCCGTGGCCGCCTGCTCCACCAGGGCAATGTACGAATCCGACAACCCGGAAAAGCCCGCCAACTGACCTTGCGTCAGTCCGGCTGCCTCTCTGGCCTCTCGTATGACCCAGGCGGTTGCCCACCCCAAATTTTGCTCATTTTCCATTGCATGGGAGTACCCCAGGACTTGACGACAATATTATGAGTATACTAATAATATTGTCGTCATCACTCACTTGGAGGAACAACCATGCGGAAAGCAATCATGACGGTTTTAGTCGCTGGACTCGCCTTTTTGGCGGCCTGCAACGAGGAACCGAAGAAGGAAGTCAAAACCGTTCAGTGGTACACCGAGCACCCGCAGGAAAGGGCCGAACAGCTCAAAATCTGCGCCAACAATCCGGGCCAGCTCAAGGATGATCCGAATTGCGTGAACGCCAAGCAGTCTATGTTGAAGAATTCGGGCGGGAGCGTGAAGCGGAATTAATCTTTAGCTAGCTCCAATGATTTTTTATCATCGAGCTAGCTAAAGTTCAAAAAATCGACTTGAATTAGTCGAAGGACGTCAGGAGTTGGCTTTTTTTCTTTAAAATTCTATTTTGCGTATCTATCGTAAACTGCCTGAATTTTGAATAGCTATCACCGTGAAACTTTCCATTAGCAGCATCTTTCAACTCTTCACTAATAAAATTATAAGCTCGTATAAAATTATTTTGCTCTTTTAATGTTAAAAGCATCTTGCTTACTCTTTTTTCTGCATCATTGGTCGCCACATCGAGTCCCTTCTCCCCAAAAAAAATCACTCCTAGCAAGTGTAAGTAGTTAAACTTCAGATCTCTAAAATATCTATCTGAATTATTTCTCCACAGCCTTTCATTTATCAATTTAAATAGATACGCTGAGGCATAGTATGGTAGAGTTTTGTGCCTTTCACTGAAGAGGCTTTTTCTATGCTCTATAAGCATTTGCCCATAGTACTGATGTGTTGCATGGGGAAGATACATGTACATTGACATATAGCATTTTAACAAAATTGGCATTGTTACAATGTCGTGATTGTGAATAGATGTGTTGTTGTATTGCTTTGATCGCCTCTCATAGTAAATTTTTTTATCATTTTCTCTGTTCATTACCATAAAAAATTCTTCAAGATTTTTGTGAAAATCTCTCGTTGTTTCGAATGCTTCTTTGGGAACCTGTGTTTGCCAGTTTGTTGCTTTGATGATTTTATTTATAGTTTCACTATCTTCTGTGCTTATTATTTTTACTGGTATATATATATCTTCAACGCCATGCTTTGTGTTGTTGAATAGTACGTAACTGCTTTGGCATCCATTCACAATTTGATAGTTTTTTATAGTTATGTCAGTACTTGTTCTAGCTGTTTTGCTCGCAACTATCGTTACCCCATTGTTAAAAATAGGAAATAAATTTTGATCAACTCTATCTTTAATTGTATTTTCAATATCGGTATTTACAGGATTCATTCCTTGAAAATCTCGAACATTCTCTGAAAATAAACTTCTAATAATATTTTTGTCTTCATCAGTTATGAGTGACAAAAAATCCCTTCCACTAATAACGCCTATAAAAGCCTCTTTTATTGTATCACTTGCACACTTTAACTTTGGAAGCGAAGCCATATGCACATCATTTAAAGTTCTTTCTATTTGATTCTTTGTTTCTTTGAAAAAAGACTTTAGAGATTCAGCGTCAATTATATTTATTGTGACTTCTGAAAACCTATTTCTAGCATTTATAATTTTCTTTTGCTGAGAAATGATTGCATCAGCATTTGAGCCTATGCCAGTGCCAGTGTACACATAATAAATATGGCATTTGGGTGGCTCACTCAGTCTTATCGCATTTTTAAAAACAACTTCTGTTAAAAAATTATAATCTTTTGCCTTTCTATTATTAGCCATTGATGCTTTATTTTCAAAAAAGTCGGCTACTGCTGAGCAGGTTTTCAGAAAGTCACCACTATCAAAGCTATCTGCTGTTTTCGCCTGCACAAAAAGAAACTCTGCATCGATATGCTGACATCTTTCAAAAAAGCCTTGCACATCCGCTTTGTCATATACTAGGGTGTTGTTTAAAACAATTCCAAGGCCATCAATTCCATAATTTGCATCAGCTCCAACGTGGACTAAGGAAAAGTCAAAACGGCTCGGGACAAACCGTGAAAAAACACTGAAGTTTGCAAAGTGCTCAAAACTATCTGTCTCACCGCTTGGAAAGTTATAATCTTCACAAAATGCCTCGAAGTAAGAACTCAGTATTTTATCCTTCACTGTTGCCTCCCTTGATTTCATTTAACATTGCCTATTTTGGGGACTGGTGCAACTCCGGGTAGGAATAGGGTAGGAAAAAGAAAAAAGCCTTTAGAAGTATTTCTTCTAAAGGCTTGAATTTCTTGGTTGCGGGGGCAGGATTTGAACCTACGACCTTCGGGTTATGAGCCCGACGAGCTACCATGCTGCTCCACCCCGCGTCGTGTGGAAAGAGTCCTACGCTTACCATGCGGGAATGGCAAGCTTTTTTTCGCCCCGTGGCAAAAAAATCCCGCCCCGCTGCCGTCCGTCCAGCCCAGCCCCCCTCGAGAGCCTTTCCAACAGGCCTTCCTTACAAGGCTTTCCTCCAGCTCAGGCGCCTTTCCCGGTTCCGGCGCACGGGACGAGATCGTTCTCTCCAAGCCAGCGGCGCAGCGGCTCCAGCGTTTCGGGCCGGAATGCCGACACCGTGAAGAACGGCCCCCGCAGGCCCATGCGCGCCAGCCCCCGCTCGGCGCGCGGGATGTCCGCGCCGGGATGGTCGATTTTGCTGATGATCCCGGCGATGAGGAGGTTCGGCACGGTTTGCAGCAGCCCCGGAGGGACATGGGCGGGCTCCGCCGTGGCGGACTGCACGTACAGGATGGCCCGCACGTCCTCAGCCGCCACAAGGAACGCCATGCGGCGCTGCGGGTAGGTGATGTACTCGCCGGGCAGGTCTACCATCAGATCTTTATGGAATACGGGCGATTGCGTCTTGATAACCCGCCTTTCGGAACCGGGCTCCAGAAGCGCGGCGCAGAGCGTGCTCTTCCCGGCCTCGGGCGGCCCGGCAAGCAGGCATTTCCAGCGTTTGGGCATGATTTCCTCCGTAGCGGCCTCTCCCCTTCAGCATCGGCGTAAGGCCGCCCCCAGCGGCTCCAGCGGCCTCAGCGCGCCGGGCCCGCAGATAAGCGATGCCCCCCGCTTCCGGATTGAAAGCGGCATGGCGTCCCCCACCCCGGAAGGCGGGAGGCACGCAGCGTATCGCTCTGCTGGCACCGCCCCGCCCGCCCCACTCCGGAACGGGGGCGGGCCCAGCGCTGCCCGGCGTCAGTGCCGGGTGACGGGGCAAATGGTGAATTGCAGCAGCCGGTTGAGCATGTCGTTGACCTGCGTGAGGGCCTGCTCCACCGCGCCCACGGATCCGTACAGGATCAGCGTGCCGGAAAAGCGGTCGAGGAAGGCCACGTTCACGTCCGCCGAACGCACCGCCATATCCCCGGCGATGATCGCCGTCTCGCCCGGCGTCAGGGTGAGGATGCCGATGGCGTCCACGTCGGGAATCCCGGCCTTTTCGCAGATTTCCGGCGCGGGGTGCGCGATGAGGTGCGCCACCGTCACCTGCTTCCCCGGCACATAGGCGCGCGTCCCGGTATTCGCCTCATTGGGCATGGGCTTCCCCCTTTCCCGTCCCGGCATCCCGGCCTGCGGACGGCGTCATGCGCCCGCGTCCCCGGCCTGACGCCTGTTCAGCTTGATGCCGCTGGCCTTCCAATGCAGCATGTCCCGGACAAGATCCACAATGACGGCGGCGGCTTCCACAGGCGGCGTCCCTTCCCTGTGGATGTTCGAAAGCACCGAGCGGTCGGATTCGAGCGTGTCCGCCGTGGGGCGGTAGACCGCGTAGCAGCTCATACTTTCCGACTGCCCAAGCCCCGGCCTCTCGCCCACGAGCATGACCACCACGTCGCAGCCCACGGCCTCGCCGATGCGGTCTTCGGCCTTCACCCTGCCGTGCCGCAGGAACAGCGGGGCCCCGGCCCGGATGCCGGCCTGCTTGAGCCCGTTCAGGAGCGGGGGCAGGATTTCCTCATAGTTGGCGAGCAGCGCGTCCGTGCTCAGGCCGTCCGAAAGCACGATCACCACCTGCGGGGCGTCGGCATAGCGGCGCTTCAGCTCCCGCAGCGACTCCTCGGACAGCAGCCGCCCGAGGTCGGGCCGCGTGAGGTAGGTATCCTTGTCCTCCGCCAGCGTGGAAACGCTCCACAGGCCATGCCCGCTGATCCATTCTTCAGGTACTTCTTTAAAGACCGTCCCCTTCGAGCGGGCATGATCCGCAAGGAAACGCAGGCAGGCCCGCGTCGGGGGCCGCGTCCCCACAGTCCCGGTGGCGATGCGCGCCCCGGTGTGCGAAACGAAATCATCAATGACGTCACGACGATGGGGTGAAGCGATGAAACACCCCCGGCGGAATTCCGGCCCCGCCAGATCGGGAAGCGTACCGTCCCCGTCCCGGCCCTCGTCCTGAGCCGTGGGCATCCCGGTATGCGCCGCTTCCGGCTGGCCTCCCCGCCCGGCGGGCGGGACAAGGCCCGCCCCCCCGGTATCCCCC
>CEAX01008500.1_pt1 | contig 12273 bp, 8 predicted proteins | sample 554721 | NCBI WGS metagenome assembly CEAX01 (sample SAMEA3182098, study PRJEB8094) | gut metagenome | biome: human; feature: gut; material: Stool; isolation source: human stools | place: Canada | collected 2012-05-30 | reverse complement strand
ACCAACATCTGGAACAAGGACGGCGACTACCTCTATGCCGACCGCGGTTCCTACGACAAGGCCGATACGCTCTACATCGTGACGCGCAACGGCTATATCCTGACCGAAAAGCAGGAGATCTGGAGCGACAGCCTCCATTACTACCGCGCCGAGGACCATGTGATCCTGCGGCGTGATTTGCAGCTGGACGACGCCGACCACAAGGTGATCGCCTTCGGCGATTACGGCGAGTACTGGAAGGAGCCGGGAAATGCGTTCCTCACGCGCCGGCCCGCGGTGGTGAGTTACGACCTTTCGCAGGGCGACTCGCTTTTTATGCGCGCCGATTCGATGTACCTCTTCACGATCAATGAAAACGCACTGCGCCGGGCCGCCGCTGCGGCCAAAGCCGATTCGCTGGCGCGTCTGAAAACCGATTCCGCCCTTCTCGGGACGCCGCACCACCCGGCCGGGGAGCTTCCCGAAGGCCGTCCTGCGGCGGATTCGCTCGGAAGTCCCCGCGTTCCGGCCGTCGGTCCCGGTTCGCCGGAAGACGCCGCAGGGCCGGATTCGCTGGCCCGGCGGGAGGTCCCCGATTCGCTGCTGGGCGTTTCCGTCCCGGATTCGCTGGCCGTTCCGGCCGTCGATCCGCTCGACACGCTGGTCGGCGATGCCCGGAAAGCCTACCTCAAGGAGCAGGCTGCCAAGTTGAAGGCGGCCCAAAAAGCCGCTGCGGCCAAGGCCAGGAAGGAAAAACTGGAGGAGATCGCCAAAAAACGTCAGGATAAGACGACGGCCAAACTGCTGGCTCAGAAGGAGCGGGAGGAGCGGCGTCTCGCTGCGCGCAAACTCAAGGCCGAGTCGAAACTCCGCGCCCGTCAGGCCCGCGCCGCCCGCAAAGGCAAGGTGATTCCGGTCGATTCCACGGCCCTGCGCGAGATCGACTCGCTGATCGCCCGCAACGACCGGGAGATGGATTCGCTGCTGTTGCAGATGGCCGATTCGCTGGCCGCCGACTCGCTGGCGATGCGGATTCCGGCCGACTCGGTCGATTCGCTCACCGACTCCGCCGACTCGGTTTACCGCCTAATGAAGGGTTTCCGCAATGTGCGCATTTTCCGTTCCGATTTCCAGGCCGTATGCGACTCGATGACGGCCATCAGCACCGATTCGACGATCCACCTCTACATCAATCCCGTGCTGTGGAACCAGGGCAACCAGATCACCTCCGACGTGATGGACATATTCACCGAGAACCAGCAGATCACGCGCGCCGAGTTCATCGGCACTCCGATGATGGTCTCCCAGCTCGACACGGTCCATTACAACCAGGTGGCGGGCAAGCAGATGACGGCGTGGTTCCGCGACAATCAGATCTACCGCAACGACGTGAACGGCAATGCCCAGACGATCTACTACATGCAGGACGGCGAGCCGCCCCAGATCACGGGCATGGGCGTCATCGAGAGCGGCGACTGTTCGTTCTATATCGAGGACAAACAGGTCGTGACGATCGTCTACCGCAAGGACCCCGACTGGAACATCTATCCGATGGACAAGATTCCCGCCGATCAGGAGCTTTACCTCAAGGGGTTCAAGTGGGAGGGCGCGCGGCGTCCGACGCAGGGGGCGGTTTTCGACCGCAGGGTCCGGCCCTCGCAGCGCGAGGAGAAGAGGCATCTCGCACATCCGGATTTCCCGCTTCTGAAAGCCCTCGAGGAGCGCAAGAAGCGGCTGATCGAGGAGCGCCGCTGGGCCGACCGCAACGATCAGGTCGATGCCGCCACCGTGGAGTGGATGCGGGCGCTGGGCTTCGAGGTGGGCCAGCCTCGGGAGTCAGGACCCAAGCTCTGAAAAATTGGAAAAAGGTGAAAAGACGCAAAAACTTTTCACCTTTTTTGTGCTATTTTTGCAGCCGGTTAGCCGTTAATGTCTGTTTTCCCATGAAGAAAAGTCTGATCGCCCTGGCATTCGGGACGTTGGCACTCGGTATGGCGGAGTTCGTGATGATGGGCATTCTGCCCGACATCGCCCGCAGCCTCGGCGTCTCGATCCCCGAAGCGGGGCACCTGATCTCCGCCTATGCGCTGGGCGTCTGCTTCGGGGCGCCCCTCACGGTGCTGGTGGCCCGCACGCGGCCGCTGAAACACATCCTGCTGGCCCTCACGGGCCTGATCATTCTCGGCAACGCCTGTGCGGCGCTTTCGCCGAACTACTGGACCCTGCTGGCCATGCGTTTCGTCTCGGGGCTTCCCCACGGGGCCTTCTTCGGCGTGGGGTCGATCGTCGCCGAGCGCGTCGCCGACAAGGGCCGGCGGGCCGAGGCCGTGTCGATCATGGTCGTGGGCATGACCGTCGCCAACCTCTTCGGCGTGCCGCTGGGAACCTATATCAGCGGCGTCGTGACGTGGCGCGCCACGTTCGGGATCGTCGCCGTGTGGGGAGCCGTGGCCATGCTGCTCGTGAAATTGTGGGTTCCGGCTCTGCCCGCGCTGCCCGATATGGGGATGAAGGGGCAGTTCCGGTTTCTGAAAAGCGCCGCTCCGTGGCTGGTGCTGGCGTCGGTGATGCTGGGCAACGGCGGCATCTTCTGTTGGTACAGCTACGTCAGCCCGCTGATGGTCCACACCTCGGGGTTCCGTTCCGAGGACCTGACGCTGATCGTCATGCTGGCCGGTTTCGGCATGTTTGCGGGCAATATCGTCGGCGGTCACTATGCCGACCGGTTCACGCCCGAGCGGGTTGTGCGCTTCACGCTCGGCACGGCCTGTCTGGCGCTCGTCGGCATCTTCTTCGGGGCGCATGTCCGCTATCTTTCGCTGGCGCTGATGTGTCTGACTACGGCCTGCCTCTTCTGCGTATCGTCGCCCCAGCAACTGCTGATCCTCGAAAATTCGCGCGGCGGCGAGATGCTCGGCGCGGCGCTCGTGCAGGTGGCTTTCAACCTGGGCAACGCCCTGGGGGCCTACGTCGGCGGCCTGCCGATCGGGCGCGGGCTCGGCTATGAATATACGGCGCTTCCCGGCGCGGCTTTCGTGCTGCTGGGGATGACGGCCGCCATGATCTACATCCGTAAATATCCCCGGCATGAACAGCGATAACAGCGAAGAGATCTTTCCCGTGGTCGACGCGGCGGGGAACGTCGTCGGCAAAGCCACGCGCGGCGAGTGCCACGGCGGGTCGATGCTCCTGCACCCGGTGGTGCACCTCCATGTTTTCAATTCGCGCGGCGAACTCTATCTGCAGAAACGCCCCGCCTGGAAGGACATTCAGCCCGGACGGTGGGACACGGCCGTGGGCGGCCATGTGGACTACGGTGAGACGATCGCCGAAGCCCTGCGGCGCGAGGTGCGCGAGGAACTGGGCATCACGGATTTCGTGCCCGGGGCGGTTGCGGTCTATCCGTTCCGCTCGGAACGCGAATACGAACTGGTCCATGTCTTCCGCACGGTCTACGACGGCGAGGTCCGTCCGAGCGGGGAGCTTGACGGCGGGCGTTTCTGGTCCCCGGACGAAATCCGCGAAAACCTCGGACAGGGTGTTTTCACACCCAACTTCGAAGGCGAAGCCGGATTGATTCTCGGGTGATTCCGTTGTCCGCGCCGGCGTCGTTTCCGGTTTTTCGGCCGCCGCTGCGGTTGAGGCCCGAAAGTTGATGCGGGTACGGGTATGCAGACACTTCTGAAACGTTGGACGCACGCCCTGCTCGAATGGCTGGGCCTGACTTCGGCCACCGGCGATGCGCTCGACCGCTGGGCGGCTTTCGTGCTCGTGGTGCTGGCCGCCGTGGTTTTCGACCTGCTGCTGCAACTGGGCATCGTACACGGGGTGCGGAAACTCGTGGAGCGCACCCGGGCCAAATGGGGCGACACGCTTTTCAGCGTTCCGGTTCTCCGGCGCATGTGCCATATTTTGAGCGCCATTCTGCTGGCCGTCGTGCTCCCGGTGGTCTTCGAGGAGAAATCCACCGGGCGCGTCATCGTCCTGCGGTTCATGGAGGCCTATATCGTCTTTTCGGTTTTCCGTTTCGTCAACGCCCTGCTCTATGCCGCCTTCCACATCGCTGCGGCGCGTCCCGCCTGGCAGAACAAACCCATCAAGGGCCTGCGGCAGACGGCGCAGGGCATTGCGCTGCTGATCTGCACGATTCTGATCGTTTCGATCCTGCTCGACAAGTCGCCCGCCATCCTGCTGACGGGACTGGGCGCCTCGGCGGCCGTGCTGATGCTGATTTTCCGTGACAGCATCCTCGGCTTCGTTTCGGGCATTCAGCTCGCGGCCAACGACATGCTCAAGGTCGGAGACTGGATTTCGATCCCCAAGTACGGGGCCGACGGCAACGTCGAGGAGGTGTCGCTCACGACGGTCAAGATCCGCAATTGGGACAACACGCTCGTCATGCTGCCGCCCTACCTGCTGACGACCGATTCGTTCACCAACTGGCACGCCATGCAGCTTTCGGGCGGGCGGCGCGTGATGCGCTCCGTGGCGATCGACATGACGAGCGTGCGTTTCTGCACCCCCGAGATGCTGGACCACTACCGTACGATCGACCTGATCCGCGACTACGTCGATCAGACCGAACGCCGCGTCGAGGAGTACAACGCCACGCACGGCATCGGCTCCGGGGAACGGCGTATCAACGGCCTGCATCAGACCAACCTCGGGGTTTTCCGGGCCTATCTGGTCCGCTACCTCCGGAACGAGGTTCCGGTGAACAAGGATATGACGCTGATGGTGCGGCAGTTGCAGCCCACCGAAACGGGACTTCCGATGCAGCTCTATTTCTTTACCGATACGGTCGTGTGGGTGGATTACGAGGGGATTCAGTCGGATGTCTTCGATCATGTGCTGGCCGTGATTCCCGAATTCGGGTTGCGGGTCTTTCAGAATCCGTCGGGGGAGGACGTCGCCTCGCTGCGCAATGCCTTTTTTCCAAACGCGCAGACACCTTCGCAGACATCCCCGCAGACACCCCCGCAGACATCCCCGCAGACACCCCCGCAGACACCTCCGCAGGCGTCACCGCAGGCCTCCTCACAGGCCGCCCCGCAAAATGCGCCGCCCCTGCATGCATCCCGGCCGGCCGCCCCGCAAAGGCCGCTGGCGGAACAGCCCGCCCCGGAGGAGGCTAAAGCACCAGCATCAGCATCACCTGAATGATGATCACGCGCAGGAACATGCACACGGGATAGACCGTGGCGTAGGATACGGAGGGGTTGTCGCCTTCGATCGTGTCGTTCACGTAGTTGAGCGCCATCGGGTTGGCCATGCTGCCGCACAGCAGTCCCGAGACCGATCCGAAGTCGACCTTCAGCACCCGCAGGGCGAACAGCCCCACCAGCACCACCGGCACGAACGTCAGGGCGAATCCGATGCCGAGCCACAAGGCCCCCTCGGGGCGCATGACGGTCTCGAAGAAGTGGGTTCCGGCATCCAGCCCGAGGCATGCGAGGTACATCGAAAGGCCCAGCGCGCGCAGCATCAGGTTGGCGCTCTGGGTGGTGTAGGTGATCATGTGGAGCCGGGGGCCGAACGTGCCGATCAGGATGCCGACGATGATCGGGCCGCCCGCGAGGCCCAGTTTCACGGGAATCGAAATCCCGGGGATCGCCACGGGAATGCTTCCCAGCGTGAGGCCGAGAATCAGGCCGATGAACACCGCCGCGAGGTTGGGTTCGTTGAGGCTCTTGACGGCGTTGCCGAGGATTTTCTCGACGTTGCGGATCGTCTCCGCTTCGCCCACCACGGTCAGACGGTCGCCCAGCTGCAAACGCAGGTCGGGGGTGGCCAGCAGTTGCACGCCCGAGCGGTACACGCGGCTGATGTTGATGCCGTAGGTGTTCCGCAGGCGCAACTGCGAGAGTTTCTTGCCGTTGATTTCGGGGCGTGTCACGAGGATGCGCTGCGAGATGAGCTGGCTGTCGACGGAGTTCCAGTCGATGTTTTCCGTGTTCCAGTCCTTGGTCTCCTGCTCGCCGAAGATCAGCCGCAGGGCGTCGGCCTCGCCGGGCGTGGTGATGACCAGGATCAGGTCGTTCTCCTGTAGGGTCTTGTCCGAGGTGGGGATCGAAACCCGCCCGTCGCGCCACAGGCGCGAAATGACGAAATGGTGGTGGCTCTGCGTCGCGATTTCGTGGACGCTCTTGCCGAAGACCGCGGGATTGGTGAGGCGGTAGCTGGCGATGAAGACGTTCTTGCGGTGTTCGGCGTCGGGTCCCGGCATGTCGCAAGGACGCACGAAGAGCTTGCGCAGGAAGACCACGGCCAGAATTACGCCCACGACGCCCAGCGGGTAGGCCACGGCGCAGCTCAACGCCGCTCCGTTTGCGTCGATGCCCATTTGTTGCAGCGTCTGCTGCGCGGCGCCCAGCGCCGGGGTGTTGGTCGTCGCGCCGCACAGAATGCCCGACATGTCGGGCATCGAGACTCCGAAGGCGTAGCTCATCGCCATGGCCAGGGCCGTTCCGAGCAGCACGATGGCGATGGCGGGCGAGACGAGCCGCAGTCCGTCGGCGCGCATCGAACTGAAGAAGCCCGGCCCCACCTGAAGGCCGAGGGCGTAGACGAAGATCACCAGTCCGAAACTCTCGGCATAGGTCAGCATCGCCGGGTCGAGCGAGAGCCCGAAATGCCCGGCCAGAATGCCCACGAAGAAGATGAAGGCCGTTCCGAGCGAGATTCCGAAAAAGCGGATCTTTCCCAGTCCGATACCGATCGTCGAGATGAGCGAAACCACCACGACGGCCTGCAAAGCCGAGTGCTCGACGAACAATTCTTTAAGCCATTCCATTCCTTCAACTGTTGAAACCGTTGCAAAAATAGGTCAAATTTTCCGGATTGCCGCTTTTTTGCAGAACGAAAAGTGGTCCGTATGCGTCCGGGCGTATTATTTTGCCTTTTCGGGGTATGACATTTTGGTCGAGCCTTATTACAAAAACGCTCTACCTATTGTGGGTTGGGATAATTTGTCTACTTTTGTATTGCTGGGATAAACACAGATCATCAGTGACGCACGAAGGACTTTTCTGCCGGAGAAGGTCCGGGATCCAATCCGGCAGCCGCCCGGATTATTCAGGAACTTGATGTTCCGGGTAGCAGCGAGGGTGACCGTTTTAGGTCACCCTTTTTGTTTGAATTCGTTTATCAGAATCTCCCGTTTTCAGAGTTGCAACGGCTTCCCGCGGTAGAAATCGAGAATCTTCGAACGGAAAACGAACTCGTATTTGGCCTGCACGGTTTGGGTGACGGCGAGCTGCTGGCTGCGCACGGCGAGCTGCGCCTTGCTGATGTCGTTGCGCGCGGCCCGGCGGTTGAAGATCGGGATGTCGAGCGAGACGCCGGCGTATTCGCGGCTGTTATGGCGCATCTGTGTCCCGGACGGCCACCGCGTGTTCCGAGCCTTCGGGCCGCAGCCGCTTCGCGGGGGTGGTTCCCGGTTCCCCGGGCGCATGACGGATCACGCCGGTCGTGCGGCGGCCGTCGGGGGCGAAAAAGAGGTGATTGCGGAATATCTGCCTATCGGTAAAAAGGCCCGCCCGGTCTTTTCGGGGACCGGGCGGGGGTTTATGCTTTGAGGCGCAGGAACGAATAGCCGAAGCGTCCGGCTGCGGCGCGTTCCAGCTCCTCGCGGACCGAGGGGTGCGCCACGGCTATCAGCGCCCGGGCGCGTTCTGCGAGGTTGCGGCCCCGCAGGTGCGCCACGCCGTATTCGGTGACGACATGCTGGACCATGTGGCGCGTCGTGACGACGCCCGCGCCGGGCGACAGCAGCGCCCTGATCTTCGATTCGCCCTTGGGCGTGGTCGAGGGGATGGCGATGAAGGTCTTGCCGCCTTCGGACAGCGCCCCGCCGTACATGAAATCGTGCTGGCCGCCCACGCCCGAGATGATGCGCATTCCGACCGAGTCGGCGCACACCTGCCCCGTGAGGTCCACCTCCACGGCCGAATTGATGGCCATGACCTTCGGGTTTTGCCGGATGCGGAACGGGTCGTTGGTCCATGCCACGTCCTTCATCACGAGGTCTTTGCGGTAGTCCATGTAGTCGTACAGCCGGCGCGAGCCGAGGGCCAGCGAGGCCACCGTCACGCCGGGCATCACCGCCTTCTGCGAGTTGTCGATCACGCCGCTTTCCAGCAGCGGCAGCACGCCGTCGGTCATCGCCTCGGTGTGCAGTCCCAGATGCCGGTGGCCGCCGAGGGCCGCCAGTACGGCGTTCGGAATGCCGCCCACGCCGATCTGCAACGTCGCCCCGTCGGGAATCAGTTCGGCGATGTAGCTGCCGATTTTCCGTTCCGTTTCGCTCGGCACGGTCGTCGGGACCTCCACCAGCGGAGAATCGACCTCCACGGCCGCCGCCAGGCGCGAGGTGTGGATCACGGCGTCGCCGTAGGAGTAGGGCATCGCCTTGTTGACCTGCGCGATGATGGTCTTGGCGCACTCCACGGCGGAAACCGCCAGATCGGCCGAGACGCCGAACGAGCAGTAGCCTTCGGCGTCGGGCGGCGAGACGTTGATGAGTGCGACGTCGAGAGGCAGCGTGCCGTCGCGGAACAGCGCGGGGATTTCGCCCAGGAAGGCCGGAATGGTCTGTCCGTAGCCGTCGGCCAGCCACCGGCGGATGTTGTTGGCGACGAACAGGCTGTTGACGAGGAACGACTCCTTGTATTCGGGGCGGCAGTAGGGGGCGTCGAAGGCTCCCACGGCGAAGGCCGAATAGACCGTCACATGCTCCAGTTCGCCGCCCCGTTCGGCCATTGCGGCCACGAGCGTTTCGGGGATCGAGGTGCTGCCCTGAATGTAGACGCTGTCGTTGGATCGGATGAGTTTTACCGCCTCCGCGGCAGTCGTGTAGTGCATGTTGTCAGCGGTTATTTTCTGCAAAAGCGGTTAAACGTTCTTCGAGCATTTCGAACTGTTCGGGGCGGTTCATCTGCGAGACGCAGACGCGGATGCCGCTCTGGCGGCTGCCGGTCGAGGTGAGCGAGATGGCGCAGATGCCGTAGAGCAGCAGCTCGCTCAACAGTTCGGCGCTGGTCATCGCGCCGTAGCCGACCGTGTAGAAGAATCCGTCGCTGACCGGCTCGTCGCGGTCCTTGTCGTAGACGATGCGGAATCCGTGGCGGAGGAACGTCTCCTTGGTCAGCCGGGCGCGCCGGGCGTACTCCGAGGCTTCGCCCACGAAGTCCAGTTCGCCGTCGGCCGCCGCGCGGAACATTGCCGCCAGGGCGTGCTGCGCCGAATGGCTCGTGCCGGATGAGGCCGCATAGAGAAAGACCAGTACGTAGGCGTCGCCCAGCCGTCCGATGTTGTAACGCCGGCGCAGGGCGGGGTACTCGCGGCGGAAAAGCGCATCGGAGATCGCCGCCACGGCGATTCGCTGTCCGGCGTAGCTGAATATCTTCGACCCGGAGACCAGCAGGATGTAATTGTCCGTGTAGCGGGCCACCGAAGCCTGGTAGGGGGCTTCGAAAGGCCGTCCCAGCGGTTTGCGGAAATCCATGCAGAGGTAGGCGAGGTCCTCGATGACGATGGCGTCGTACCGCGTGGCCAGCTCGCCGATCGTGCGCAGCTCGTCCTCCGTGAGGCAGATCCACGCCGGGTTGTTGGGGTTCGAGTAGACGATGGCCGCCACGTCGCCTGCGGCGAGGACGCTCTCGATCTTCGGCCCCAGCTTTTCGCCCCTGTAATCGTAGATGTCGAACGACTCCGAGGGAATGCCGAGAATGTGCACCTGACTGCGCTGCACGGGGAATCCGGGGTCGATGAAGAGGATTTTGCGCCGCTGCGGGTCGAGCTGCGAGCAGAGCAGGAATGTGGTGAAGCTGCCCTGCATCGACCCGACGGTGGGGATGCAGCCCCGGGGGGCCACCTCCACGTCGAGGAAGGCTTTCAGGAAGCGCGACGCCTGCGTCTTGAGTTCCGGAATGCCGAACATGTTGGGATACTGCGACGCGACGCCCGCCTGCAGGGCCGCGCATTCGGCCTCGACGCCCGCCCGTTCGGGCGGCAGCCCCGGCACGCCCATTTCGAGGTGGAGGAACTCCACGCCCGTGTCGCGCTCCATCGTGCGGGCGATGTCGCCCGACTGGCGGATCGTGGCCTGCGCGATGTCGGCTATGTCCATCCGCTCCAGTGCGGAGCGCAGGCAGGACCTGTCGAACGGTATTTTCATGGCTTTGCCTGTTTTTGGGCCGCTTCGTAGCCGGCGCGGAACGCCGCGAGATTCGTTTCGACGACCTGCCCGCCCTTGCGGGCGAAGATGGCGCGGATGCCGGACTCCAGTTTCGCGGCGTCGATTCCGAGCAGCGGCGCGGCGGCTCCCAGCAGCGCCATGTTGGCCGAGCGGGGCGCCATGGCGGCTTTGGCGACGGCGTCGGCGTCGAGGACTACGGCGAGCGGGAGTTTTTCCAGTTCGCGCCGCAGGGCCTCGCCCTCCGGGTAGTTCGGGATGTTGATCAGCGGCGTGATGCCGGTGATTACCCATCCGTCGTCGGCGAGCCACGGCAGGTAGCGCAGCGCCTCCATCGGCTCCATCGAGACGATGAGATCGGCCGCGCCGCGCGGGATGAGATCCGAACGGATGGCCGACGACGAGATGCGCAGGTTCGACTGCACGTCGCCGCCGCGCTGGCTCATGCCGTGGACCTCGGCCTGCTTGATGTGAAGCCCGTCTTCGAGGGCGGCCCGTCCGATGACGGCGGCGATCGAGAGGATTCCCTGGCCTCCTACGCCCGAGAGTATGATGTCGCGTTTCATAAGCCTTTACTTTTTAGCAGCGTTGTGTCGCTTTGCGGTCTGGATACATTCTCTTCGCGGGATGATCACCGAGACGCCCCGGTGGGCGATCTCCTCGCGGATCACGGCCTTCATCTCCTCGCGGTTCTTGGGCAGGGGCACGACCGTGCGGATATGTGCGGGATCGACGCCGATGCCGGCGCAGATCTGTTCCAGACGGCCCGTTCCGGCCGAATCCTGCCCGCCGGTCATGCCCGTCGTGAGGTTGTCCGAGATGATGACCGTGATGTCCGCGCGCTCGTTCACGGCGTCCAGCAGGCCCGTCATGCCCGAATGGGTGAAGGTCGAGTCGCCGATCACGGCCACCGAAGGGTGCTGGCCCGCGTCGGCCGCGCCTTTGGCCATGGTGATCGAGGCCCCCATGTCGACGCATGTGTCGATGGCGTGTAGCGGCGCCAGCCACCCCAGCGTGTAGCAGCCGATGTCGCTGAAAACCTTGCCCGCGGGGTATTCCTCGCGGATCACCTCCGTCAGGGCTGTGTACATGTCGCGGTGTCCGCATCCCTGGCAGAGCGCGGGCGGGCGGGGTACGACGATTCCGCTTGCGGCGTGCGTCCGGCGGGGCGCCATGCCGAGGGCCGCGCGCACGCTGTCGGGCGTCAGCTCCCCGGTGCGGGGCAGTTCGCCGGTCAGGCGTCCGCGGATCGCCACGGGATTGGGCAGCACGCCCCGGACGATCTCTTCCACGACGGGCTGGCCCTCTTCGAGGATCAGCAGCGTGCCGCACTCGGCGGCGATACGGCGCACCAGCGTGCGGGGCAGCGGGTACTGCGCGATTTTCAGCACCGGGTGCGGACATCCGTCGGGGTAGTTCTCCATCAGGTAGTTGTGTGCGATGCCGCAGGCGACGATGCCCAGCCGTTTGTCCGGACCCTCCGTATAGGCGTTGAACGGGCTGGCGGCGGACTCCTCTTCCAGCCGGGCGTAATCCTCCAGCAGCGTCTGGTATCGCACGCGCGAGTTTCCCGGCATCAGCACCCACTGGCGGGGCTGTTCGGGATGGCTCAACGGGTTTTCGGCGCGCGCCTCGCCCGTCTCGACGACGGCCCGCGAATGGGCCATGCGGGTCGTCAGGCGCATCAGCACCGGAATCCGGAACCGCTCCGAGAGGTCGAAGGCGGCCTTCGCCATGTCGTATGCCTCCTGCTGGTCCGCAGGCTCGAAGGTCGGCACGAGGGCGAATTTCCCGTAGAAGCGCGAATCCTGTTCGTTCTGCGACGAGTGCATCGAGGGGTCGTCGGCTGCCACGACCACCAGCCCGCCGTTGGCTCCGGTCATCGCCGAGTTGACGAAGGCGTCGGCCGCCACGTTCAGCCCCACGTGTTTCATGCAGACCAGCGCGCGCTTGCCGGCGAACGACATGCCGAGCGCCTCCTCCATGGCCGTCTTTTCGTTCGACGACCACGTGCGGTGCACGTTGCGCTGCGCAGCCAGGGGATGCTGCTGGATGTATTCCGTGATTTCGGTCGAGGGTGTGCCCGGATAGGCATAGAC
>CEAX01014696.1_pt1 | contig 12447 bp, 11 predicted proteins | sample 554721 | NCBI WGS metagenome assembly CEAX01 (sample SAMEA3182098, study PRJEB8094) | gut metagenome | biome: human; feature: gut; material: Stool; isolation source: human stools | place: Canada | collected 2012-05-30 | reverse complement strand
GCGGCGCACGAGGTGGCCCTGCGCTCGCGCGGCACGCCGCGCATCGCCAACGCCCTGCTGCGGCGCGTGCGCGACTTCGCGATGGTCAAGGGCGAGGGGCACATCGACCTGGCCATCACCCGCATCGCCCTCGCGGCGCTCAACATCGACTCGCGCGGACTGGACCGCATGGACAACCGCATCCTCTCGACGATCATCGAGAAGTTCAACGGCGGACCCGTCGGACTGAACACCGTCGCCACGGCCGTCGGCGAAGAGGCCGGCACGATCGAGGAGGTTTACGAACCTTTCCTCATCAAGGAGGGGTTCCTCAAACGCACGCCCCGCGGCCGCGAAGCCACGGCGCTGGCCTACGAGCACATGGGCTTCACCCCGCCCCGCAGCGAAGGCACGCTTTTCTGACCGCCCGGCAGCCCGGAGCGAGGCTTCCGGCCGCAAAGGAGCCGCATGCCGGACGGTCGCCCCCCATTCTCCGGGCCGGGCGCAATATTTGCAACGAAAGCCCGTTGGTATTCGACGGGTCTAACCGAAAAAAGAGAAAAACAATGACAACCGACAATAAACTCACCGAGGAGGCGCTGCGCTACCACAGCGAAGAGCGCCCCGGAAAAATCGGCATCGTTCCCACGAAGCCCCACCGCACGCAATACGACCTTTCGCTGGCCTATTCGCCCGGCGTGGCCGTTCCCTCGCGCATCATCGCCCAAACGCCGGAGAAGATCTACGACTACACGGGCAAGGGCAACCTCGTGGCCGTCGTGTCGAACGGCACGGCCGTACTCGGACTGGGCAATATCGGCCCGCTGGCCGCCAAACCCGTAATGGAGGGGAAGTGTATGCTGTTCAAGACCTTCGCCGGCATCGACGCCTTCGACATCGAGGTGGCCGAGACCGACCCCGACGCCTTCGTGCGCGCCGTGCGGGCCATCGCCCCCACCTTCGGCGGCATCAACCTCGAGGACATCAAGGCCCCCGAATGTTTCGAGATCGAGGCGCGGCTGCGCGACGAGCTGGACATTCCCGTCATGCACGACGACCAGCACGGCACGGCCATCATCACCTCGGCGGCGCTGCTCAACGGCGCGAAGATCGCCGGCAAGGAGATCGCCCGCCTGCACGTGGTGGTCAACGGCGCGGGAGCCGCCGCCATCGCCTGCGCACGGCTGTTCCTCGCGCTGGGCGTCCGGCGCGAGAACATGGTGCTGTGCGACAGCCGCGGCGTGGTCTCGGCCCACCGCGAGGACCTCAACCCGCTCAAACGCGAGTTCGCCACCCCGCGGCGCATTTCGACGCTGGCCGAGGCGCTGCACGACGCCGACGTCTTCCTCGGCGTGTCGAAGGCCGACACGCTGACGCCCGAGATGCTGCGCACGATGGCATCGAACCCGATCGTCATGGCTTTGGCCAATCCCGATCCCGAAATCGCCTACGACACGGCCGTCGTCTCGCGCCCCGACATCATCTTCGCCACGGGCCGCTCGGACTACCCCAACCAGGTCAATAACGTACTGGGATTCCCCTACATCTTCCGCGGCGCGCTCGACGTGCGGGCCTCGAAGATCAACGAGGAGATGAAGCTCGCCGCGGCGCACGCCATCGCCGCGCTGGCCCGGGAGCCGATCCCGGCCTCCGTGCTGCGGGCCTACAACCTCGAAAAGCTGGAGTTCGGGCGTTCGTACCTCATCCCCAAGCCGCTCGATCCGCGGCTGCTCTGCACCGTGGCGACCGCCGTAGCCCGCGCCGCCGTCGAATCGGGCGTCGCCCGCCGACCCGTCGCCGACTGGGATGCCTATGCCGAGCGCCTGCGGACGCTGGCCGAATAGCCGGAAATCACGGAAACACGAACGGCGCGCTTCGATACGGATTCGAAACGCGCCGTTAAAGATTCGGAACGGAACCGTCGCCCGACGTCCCTTATGCGAACAACGCCGCGAACCTGTCGCGCGTCATGGGACGCACCTCGCAGCCGCCGATCCCCGTCGGGAACACGACCCGCAACACGCCCTCCTCGCTCTTCTTGTCCTTGCCGACCTCCTGCAACAGCCGCGTCACCGGAACCGGAGGCGTGAGGTCGAACCCCAGCCGTGCGAGCAATCCCCGGATACGGTCGCGGTCGGCCGGAGCCAGCACGCCGAGCCGCACGGCCGCATCGGCCGCGAGCGCCGTCCCCACGGCCACGGCCTCGCCGTGGTTCATGGCGTCCGAGCACTTCTCGATGGCGTGTCCCAGCGTATGTCCGAGGTTGAGCTTGCGCCGGTCCCCGGCCTCGTACTCGTCGCGTTCGACGATCTCCGCCTTGACGCGCACGGCCGCCGACACCACCGCCGACAACTCCGCCGTATCCCCGCGCAACGCGTCGAAGCCGAGGCGCTCCAGCCGTGCGAACAGCTCCGCGTCGGCGATGACCGCCGCCTTGACCGCCTCGGCCAGCCCGGCCCGGAACTCTCTTTCGGGCAGCGTCCGCAGCAACGCCGGATCGCAGACGACGAACCGCGGCTGGGTAAACGTTCCGGCCATATTCTTGTACCCGTCCACATTCACCCCGTTCTTGCCGCCCACCGAGGCATCGACCTGCCCCAGCAGTGTCGTCGAGACGAACCCGAACGGAAGTCCCCGCATGTAGATCGAAGCGGCGAACCCCGCCACGTCGGTCACGATGCCGCCGCCGACGCCCAGAATGAAGGTCTTGCGGTCCGCACCCAGCCCGATCAAACGCCGGCAGAGGGTCTCGACCATGCGGAGCGTCTTGTGCTCCTCGCCGCGGCCGACGAGCAGCGTCTCGTAGGGGGCCAGCAGCCGGCCGTGCAGCTCCGCCACCGCGGCGTCGGAGACCGCCACCACGCGCCCCGCGGGCAGCACGTCCGGAAGAATCTCCGCGGCCGGGCCGATGAAAACGTCGCTCCGGCCGCGCACGCTGAAAGCAGGTTTCATTTATTCAACTTTTTTAACAATCGAACAAATATAGCACAATTTCCGGAGAAATTCTTACCTTTGCACGACAAAACGAACTTCTATGCAGAAACTGCGCAACATCGCGATCATCGCCCACGTCGATCACGGCAAGACGACCCTCGTGGACAAGATGATTCTGGCGGGGCATATCCTGCGCGACAACGCCAAACAAAGCGGCGAACTCATTCTGGACAATAACGACTTGGAGCGCGAGCGAGGCATCACGATCCTCTCGAAAAACGTCTCGGTCATCTATAAGGACTACAAGATCAACATCATCGACACCCCGGGCCACGCCGACTTCGGCGGCGAGGTGGAGCGCGTGCTGAACATGTGCGACGGCGTGCTGCTGCTCGTGGATGCCTTCGAGGGCACGATGCCCCAGACGCGCTTCGTGTTGCAGAAGGCGCTGGCGCTGGGCAAGAAGCCGATCGTGGTGGTCAATAAGGTGGACAAGCCCAACTGCCGCCCGGAGGTGGTGAACGAACAGGTCTTCGACCTCATGTTCTCGCTCGACGCCACCGAGGAGCAGCTCGACTACAAGACGATCTACGGCTCGGCCAAACAGGGCTGGATGTCGCACAAGTGGAACGAGCCGACCGATTCGATCGTCCCGCTGCTCGACGCCATCATCGACGAGATTCCCGAACCGGCCGTGGTCGAGGGTACGCCGCAGATGCTCATCACGTCGCTCGAATACTCCTCCTACACGGGCCGTATCGCCGTGGGCAAGGTCACGCGCGGGTCGCTCCGCGCCGGGCAGAACGTCACGCTGGCCAAGCGCGACGGCGTGACGATGCAGAAGTGCAGAATCAAGGACCTGATGGTCTTCGAGGGACTGGGCAAGAAGAAGGTCGAGGAGGTTCCGTGCGGCGAGATCTGCGCCGTCATGGGCATCGACGGCTTCGAGATCGGCGACACGATCTGCGACTACGAGAATCCCGAGCCGCTGCCGCCCATCGCCATCGACGAACCCACGATGTCGATGCTCTTCACGATCAACAACTCGCCCTTCTTCGGCAAGGACGGCAAATACGTCACTTCGCGCCATATCAAGGAGCGGCTGGACCGCGAACTGGAGAAGAACCTCGCGCTGCGCGTGACGCCCGGCCCGTCGGCCGATTCGTTCAACGTCTTCGGCCGCGGCGTGCTGCACCTCTCGGTGCTCATCGAGACGATGCGCCGCGAAGGGTACGAGCTGCAAGTGGGACAGCCCCGCGTGATCGTCAAGGAGATCGACGGCCGCAAGTGCGAACCCGTCGAGGAGATGACGGTCGATTGTCCCGAGGAATGCTCGGGCACGGTGATCGAGCTGACCACCAAGCGCAAGGGCACGCTGAAGAACATGACCTCGAACGGCGACCGCGTGCGTCTGGAGTTCGACATTCCCTCGCGCGGCATCATCGGCCTGCGGTCGAACATGCTCACCGCCACGGCGGGCGAGGCGATCATGACACACCGTCTGAAGGACTTCGAACCGTGGGTCGGCGAGATCGAGATGCGCACCAACGGTTCGATCATCTCGGGCGAGACGGGCACGGCCTATGCCTACTCGATCGACAAGCTCCAGGACCGCGGACGCTTCTTCATCTCGCCGATGGACTCCGTTTACGAAGGACAGGTAATCGGCGAGCACACGCGCCAGAACGACATCACGGTGAACGTCACCAAATCCAAGCAGCTGACGAACATGCGCGCTTCGGGTTCGGACGACAAGGCCGTGATCACCCCGCCGAAGGTCTTCACGCTCGAGGAGGCGCTCGAATACATCAAGGAGGACGAATACGTCGAAGTCACGCCCCACGCCATGCGTCTGAGAAAGATTCTGCTGCACGAGGTGGACCGCAAACGGGCCTCGAAATAACGGCTGCGACACGATGGATCACTTCACCCTGTCGCTCTGCGTGGGCGCGGCGGCCGGCGCGCTGGACGTCCTTCCGAAGGTTTTCCAGGGGGCGTCGGCCCGTTCGTGCTTCTCGGCCTTCTTCATTTTCCTCTTCTCGGCCGTGATCGTCTTCCACGCCGACCTGCCCTACCTGCCGTGGTGGGCCGACGGCATGGGAACGACCCTGATGCTGTCGATCCCGGTGTTTTTCACCCTCGCGGGCAAGGAACGGAAGACGATCCCCGTCTTCGTGTTCGACGCCCTGCTCTTCGGCCTGCTCATCAGTCTCGCGGAACACTACCTGTCGTAAGGACGTCACGACCGGCGGCTTCGAAGACACGACGGACCGCACGATGCGGCGGACCTTCCTCCCGGAGGTCCGTTTTTTTCGGCCCCACACCCGTGCAGTATCGCCGCCCGGCTCCGTATTCAAGGGAAACGGCCTGCCGCCGGAGGAGAGGCAGAACCCCGCCCCCCCCGATGACTTCTACCGCCGCAGCGTGGCGAACGACAGAATGTGCCAGGTGATGCCGGCGGCCACGGCCAGCAGCGACGCCTGCGCCCATGGCCACGCATCGACCACGGCGAAGACGCAGTAGAGCATCGAAGCCCACATCAGCCCCAGCGAGAGGACCTTGGCACGCAGCGGAATGGCCCGTTTCTCCCGGAAATCGCGGATATAGCCGCCCAGCCTGCGGTGGGAAAGCAGCCACCCGTAAAGCCGCGGGGAGGAGCGGACCCACAAGGCCGCTGCCAGCAGCAGAAAGGGCGTGGTGGGCAGCAGCGGCACGAAGATACCGATGACGCCCAAAGCGAGTGCGAACGCACCCAAAGCGGCCAGAAGGGTTTTCATGCGGCAAAGATAGCGCAAGCCGCGCACGGAACCAAATGCGGCGGGGCGCACGGTCGCCGGACGGGCGGAACGAAAGGCCCTGCCGTGCCGAAGGAGACAAATTCTTCCCCCGGCCGGTGTTTTCCCGCCGGATAAATTTGGCATTGGCCGGGCGTTGCACTATCTTTGCCTGCGGGCCTTTTCCGGAGACTCCGCCCCGGCCCCGCACGATCCTTGCAACACGAACGACAAATCGCATACGGAATGAAAAAAATCGGCATCGCCTGCGACCACGCGGGCTACGAAATGAAAGAGTTTCTGGTGGGTTACCTCGACGCCATGGGTTACGAGGTGCTCGACTTCGGGACCCACTCGCCCGAGAGCGTCGATTACCCCGACTACGCGCATCCGCTGGCCGAGGCCATCGAGGCGGGCGAACTGGAACAGGGCATCGCCCTCTGCGGCTCGGGCGAGGGGATGACCATGACGCTCAACAAGCACCGGGGCATCCGGGCCGGACTGTGCTGGGACGCGGAGGTGGCCTCGCTGATCCGCCGCCACAACGACGCCAACGTGATCGTCTTCCCGGCGCGCTTCATCACCAACGACGAGGCGGTGCAGATGCTCGAAGCCTTCTTCTCGGCCTCGTTCGAAGGCGGCCGCCACGAAGGGCGTATCGCCAAGATGCCCGTCGGGGGCTGCAAATAGCCGCTCGCACGACGAAGAAGATGCTCCGGCCGACGCAGACCGAGATTACGACCGATGCGGGCGAGCGGGTCGCGGCCCGGACGCCCGTGATCGTCTCGGCGAGCCGTGCCACGGACATTCCGGCCTGCTACGCCGACTGGTTTTTCGAGCGGCTGCGGCGGGGCTACGTCGCGCGGATCAACCCCTTCGACGGCCGCCGGTCCTACATCTCCTTCGCCCGGACGCGCGCCGTGGTCTTCTGGTCGAAAAATCCCCGTCCCCTGCTGCCCCGCCTCGCGGAGCTTCGGGAACGGGGTATTCACTGTTACGTGCAATACACCCTCAACGACTACGAAGACGAAGGACTGGAGCCGCACCTCCCGCCGCTGGAGGAGCGGATCGACACCTTCCGCCGGCTGGCGGAGCACCTGGGCCGGGGGCTGGTCGTCTGGCGCTTCGATCCGCTGCTGCTCACCGACCGCCTCGGAACGGAAGAGCTGCTCCGCCGGGCGGAGCGCATCGGCGACAGCCTGCGGGATGCGGCCGAAAAACTCGTGTTCAGTTTCGCGGACATCGGCATCTACCGCCATGTCGTCCGGAACCTCGACCGCCGCGGCATCCGCTGGCGGGAGTTCACCGACGGGGAGATGCTGCAAACCGCCGCGGGACTGGCCGCCCTGAACGAACGGTGGGGCTACACGCTCGCCGCATGCGGCGAACGGACCGACTTCGCGCATCTGGGCATCGTCCGCAACCGCTGCATCGACGACGAGCTGCTCCTCCGCCACTTTCCGCACGACCGCGCGCTGACGGACTACCTCGGCGCCACCCCTCCGTCCCCCGCCCTGTTCGGGGAGACCGCCCGGCCGGAACGCACCGCCGCGCACCCGCCCAAAGACCGTGGCCAGCGCGCCTTCTGCGGCTGCATCGCCTCGGCCGACATCGGCCAGTACGCCACCTGTCCGCACCTGTGCGCCTACTGCTATGCAAACCGTTCGGAGCGGAGCGTGGCCGAAAACCTCCGGCTGCACCGCCTGCATCCCTTCGCCGAAACGATCACCGGCAGGTGACGGCGCAAAAAGCCGGCCGCCGTCGCAGCCGGGCCTCACCGGACACCCGGAAAGGGCGGCACGCCGCCTTCGCCGGGCGACGCAACGTCCTCCAAAAACCGGCGCCGCCCTTCCCGGCTTCAGGGGAGGAAAATCAGCCGTCCGCTCCGATAACTCAGCACCGTCCGCTGAGCGGAAAGCACCGGAAAGCCGATCAGCCCGTCCAGCCCGTGCCCGAGCGAGAGGTTCAGGTGGCTCATGTCGTTGAACACCGTGGGAACCCTCCGGAACTCCCGGTCGCCGATCGTCAGCCGTTTCACTCGTCCGGAACGCACCCGGCGTACCTCCGCGTCGGCTCCCGTGAGCGTCGTCTCCCGGCGCCGGGCCAGATCGGAGCGCAGCGAATCCCACAACCCGTCGTCCAGCAAATCGGTCCCCGCACCGCAGTCGATGCCGAGGCGCAGCGTGTGCGTCCCGATCCGCGCCTCCACGCAGGCGACATGCCCTTCCATCCGCACCGGAACCTCCGTCACGGGCCGTCCGCACGCCAGGCGCCGCACGCAGGAGTCCGTCACCGCCGGATCGAGCAGCGTCAGCATCCCCGCCCCGTAGTCGAACAGCAGATCGTAATCCTTATAGACCTCGTAGCCGAGCAGTCCGAAAACCTCCGTCCCGTCCTCCAGATGCGACATGTCGAAACAAAGGAACTCCCCGCCGCCGGCACGGATTCCGTGGAAATCGAATCCGGAGATCGTCATGATGTCCATCCCCGCGATGGAGGCGTTCACCCCCTTCGAAGAGGAGATCCGAAGCGCGGCCGTATCGCGCACCGGGACGCAGCGACGGCTGTTGAACATCAGCCTCGGCGCACCGTTGTCGAGGATGAACGTGCGCTCCCGGCCGTCCAGCAGCGCCGTCGCGGTCAGCAGATTCCCGAGCCGGCGGACCGGAATATCGAGCTGCCGGGCAGCCGGTCTTGCGAACGTCCCGCCCTTGTCGCCCAGCGTCCTGACCCGGATCGGAAGCAACTCCAGCCGTTTCAGGCGGCCCTCCCCGTCGAAGAGAAAGGTCGCCTCCTTCCGGCCCAGCCGCCCCGCATAGGTGAAGGCGCAGACCAGCTCCAGTCCCTCCTCCGTCCGTTCCTGCCGGACCGTCTCGATCCGCTCCACCCGCTCGCCCAACTGCGCCACGAGCAGTTTCATCACCGCCCGGGCCCGGTCGCCCTCCTGTCCCGAGAAGATGAACCCGGGAGCCAGGAAAGGTTCGATCTCCCCGATCGACCCGGCTCCGACGGCCTCCGCCACGAGGCGCACGATCCGCTCGCACGCGGCTCGGTCCTGAGCCTGCGACGCCGTACACACGCTCCACAGCAACGCCACGGCCAACAACGCTCTTTTCATCATAACACCAAGCTCTTTTTCCGGCACCCCGGGCACCCCGGGCAACGGGGAGCGCGGGAAACCGCCTTTTGTTTCCGCAAATATAACTAAATTTTCTTCACATACAACTATTTTTAATAGTTACAAACTGCACAACGTCCCGAAACGGCTGCGAACACCGCATCGGACGCCGGACCGAAGATCAAAACGACACCCGTCCGGGATCGCCGGACGGCGAACGGAGGCACGAAAAACAGGAGCGACCGCCTGGCCGCGACGGACGATCCGACCGAAACGGCGCGGACCGCATCGCCGGAAAGGCCGGACACGGCCGAGCCATGCGTTCGAAGCGCGACGGGATGCCCCGTCGCGGACAAACCCAGGATTACGAGATTAAAAACGCTATAACGCGAAGACGAAGGGAGTCCGCTCCCGCAGCCGGGCGGCGCGGGCCGGATCGTCGAAAAGGCCGAACACGGCCGAACCCGAGCCGGACATGGAGGCATAGAGAGCCCCGGCGGCGAGCAGCTCCTCCTTCGCCGTGCGGATCGCGGGATGCGCGGCGAAGACCGACTCCTCGAAATCGTTGGTCACCGTCCCCTGCCACTCGGCGACGGGACGCCGCAGCCGCCCGGCGAGCGGAACCTCCGGCATGCGGGGCCGCACGCCGGCATAGGCCTCGCGGGTCGAGACCCCCTCGGCGGGTTTCACGATGACGAGCGTCATACCCCCGAGGTCCAGCGGAAAAGGCGTCATCACCTCTCCGCGGCCGGTGCACAACTGGGGCGTGTCGCGCACGAAAAAGGCCGTGTCGCTGCCCAGCTCCGCGGCACGGGCGACGAGCTCCTCCTCGGCAAGACGCAACCCGAAGAGCGTGTCGAGGGCCTTCAGCACCGCCGTCCCGTCCGACGAACCGCCGCCCAGCCCCGCGCCGAACGGCACGCGCTTCACGAGCCGGATCACGACGCCGTCCACGCCGTAGCGGTCACGCATCAGACGGAACGCCTTCATGCAGATATTCTCCTCCGGGGCGCAGTCCACGGCGATCCCCTCCGTGCGGAGCTCCGCCCCGGAGCCTCCCGTGCGCAGCACCTCCACCTCGTCGAAGAGTCCCCGCACGGGAAACATCGCCGTCTCCAGGTCGTGATATCCGTCCGCCCGACGGCGCAGCACGTCGAGGCCCAGGTTTATTTTGCAGTTCGCTCGCAGAATCATATCCGCAAAGGTAAGAATTTTCTATTTTTGCCGTATGAAATTCCGCACCGAAATCGAAACCGCGCCCCTCCGCATGCGTTTCGGCTACGAAAACCGCACGCTCGCGCTCGGTTCGTGCTTCGCCGCGCACATCGCCGCCCGGCTCTCCCGGGCGAAATTCCGCGTCGAGGCCAACCCCACGGGCATCCTCTTCAACCCGCTCTCCGTCGCTGCGGCCGTCCGCGGCTTCGGCTGCCCCGTCGTGCGCGACGAGCTGCACACCGACGGCCAACGGTGGTTCCATTTCGGATTCCACGGCGACTTCTCGGCCCCCACGCCCGACGAGGCGCTCCGCCGCATGAACGCCGCCCGGCAGGCGGGCTCCGAGGCGCTCCGCACGGCCGACCGCGTGATCCTCACCTTCGGCACGGCCTGGGTCTATGAACGGCAGGGCGAGGTCGTGGCCAACTGCCACCGCCGCCCGGCGGCGGAGTTCGCACGGCGGAGGCTCTCCGTGGACGAGATCGCCGACGCGATCTCGGAACTGGCCGAAGGCCCGCTGGCCGGGCGAAGCATCCTGCTCACGGTCAGCCCCGTGCGCCACACGGGCGACGGGCTTGCGGGAAACGCCGTGAGCAAAGCCGCGCTGCGGCTGGCGGCCGAGGAGCTCACGCAGCGCTTCAGACGGATCGAATATTTCCCCGCCTACGAAATCCTTACGGACGACCTGCGGGACTACCGCTTCTATGCCGACGATCTGGTGCACCCCGCACCGCAGGCCGTGGAGTACATCTGGGAGCGGTTCACGGAGGCGGCCCTCACCGACGAGGCCCGGCGCCTGCTTCCCGAGGCCGAAGCCATCGCGGCCGCCGCGGCACACCGTCCCCGCGACCCGCGGAGCGCCGCCCACCGGGCGTTCTGTCTTGCGCAACTGGAGCGGATCGCCGCATTGCACGGTCCCGATTTTCGGGCCGAGACGGAATATTTCCGCCGATGTATCGAAATAAATTCGTAAATTTGCGGCCGATCTTCCACATTCGCCATGAACAGAAAAATTCTCCTGCTCGCCATAGCCGCCCTCGCCTCGTTCCGGGGCATCGCCGCCGAAACACCGCGCCTGATCGTCCAGATCGTCGTGGGGTCGATGCGCGCCGAGGACCTCGCGCGCTACGCCGAAAACTTCGGCGAAGGCGGGTTCCGCCGCCTCACGCAGGGCGGCACGGTCTATACGGACAGCCGCTACGACTACCAGCAGACCACCACGCCCGTCTCGCTGGCCACGCTCGCGACCGGGGCCATGCCCTCGACGCACGGCGTGATCGGCTCGCAGTGGGTGGACTACACGTCGAACGCCGTCGTGGGGCTGACCGACGGCCGCAAAGGCCCCGGAGCCTACCACCTGATCGCCCCGACGCTGGCCGAAACCCTCCGCCAGCACGCCCCCGGCAGCCATACGGTCACGGTCGCCGCCGAAGCCGTGTCGGCCGTGGTGACGGCGGGCCGCGGCGGCGAAGTCTTCTGGCTCGACCCCGGACGCTGCGACTGGGTCACCTCGCCCTACTACGCCCCGGCGGTGCCCGAGTGGATCGACCGCAGCAACGACGAGCGGTACAACCTCTCCTACATCGCCTCCGAGTGGCGGCCGCTGCTCGACCGCGACCGCTATGTCAATACGCGCAACATCCGGATCGGATTCCCCGAGAAGCGCGGAAAACGCGGGGAGGGGCGGCAGCCCGAAGGGGGCGGCCCGGAACTTGCGGACGACTACGAACGGCTGCTCTACACCCCCGCGGGCAATACGGCGGTGCTGGGACTGGCCAAGCAGCTCATCGCCCAGTACAAGCTCGGCGCCGACGCGACGCCCGACCTGCTCTGCGTCTGCCTCGACGCCTCGCGCCGCATCAGCGAAGCCTACGGGCCCGAATCGGTCGAGGTCGAGGACATGTACTACCGGCTGGACCGCGACCTGGCCGACTTCCTGACCTTCGTCTTCGCGCAGGTCAGGGACGGCAACGCGACGGTGGTCCTCACCTCGGACCACGGAACCAGCCCCTCCTACGACGCGACGACCGAAGAGCCGGACCGGTTCAACGCCCGGCAGTTCGAGGTGATCGTGAACGGATTCCTCAACGTCCGCTACGGCACGGGCGACTGGGTGGTGACCTACGGAGACAAGTGCATCTGGCTCAACCATAACCTGATCTACGAACGGGGGCTGGATCTGGCCGACGTGCAGAACGAGGTGGCGATCTTCGCCATGCAGTTCCGCGGCGTCTCGCACGCCCTCTCGGCCACGGCCATGCGGTCGAGCTACTTCGGCAGCGGCTATGCGCGGCGGATGCAGAACAGCTTCTACCCGCGCCGCTCGGGCGACGTCATCCTGAACCTGATGCCCGGGTGGATCGAGGAGCGCGACCGCTGCCGTTCGATGTCGGGGTCGATGTACGGCTACGACACCGAAGTGCCGCT
>CEAX01040483.1_pt1 | contig 12491 bp, 8 predicted proteins | sample 554721 | NCBI WGS metagenome assembly CEAX01 (sample SAMEA3182098, study PRJEB8094) | gut metagenome | biome: human; feature: gut; material: Stool; isolation source: human stools | place: Canada | collected 2012-05-30 | reverse complement strand
GATTAATTTAGCTTGCGACATAACAAACAAAAAATACTTATTTCTATATTTTGTGAGGATTCCTTCGATTTGAGTGTTTAGAATTGGAGCACATTTTTGCCGACAAACGGCAACGATGATTAAGAGGAGGGGCGTCAAGTTTGTCACTCATTGGTGAAGGAAACTTGTCCTCACAAAAGGATGCGGAATAACGAATAAACGCACTCGGTAAAAGTATGGAAGGTATTTCTCTCATTTCTACCTTAGCAATCGGTTTCGGTGTCGCTTTGGTTCTTGGCTTTTTGGCAGAAAAGTTAAAAGTTCCGGCGCTGGTCGGTTACTTGCTCGCGGGTATTTTGGTTTCCCCGTCGGTTTTCGGTTTTGATGTGGACTTGAACTTGGCCAACCAGTTGGCTGAAATCGGCATCATGCTGCTGATGTTCGGCGTGGGACTTCATTTCTCCTTGACGGATCTTTTGAAGGTCAAAGGACTAGTCGTTCCGGGCGCGATATGTCAGATGCTCTTGTCTGCCTTGATTGGGTTCGGTTTGAGCTGGCTATGGGGATGGGATATCGGACACTCCGTGCTTCTAGGGTGCTGCTTGTCCTGCGCTTCTACCGTAGTCGTGCTTAAGGCCTTGGAAGCCCGAGGCATGCTGGAGGGGTTCGACGGCAACGTTGCAGTGGGCTGGCTGATCGTGCAGGACATGGTCACGGTCTTGCTATTAGTTCTCCTGCCGCCAATGGCTTCTGTGTTCACCGGTCAGGCTCAGACTTCTTCTCAGCCGCTCTGGCAGCTGCTTCTTATAACCTTAGCTCAAGTTGTCGTCTTTATCGTGCTGATGCTCGTGGTCGGTCGCCGTCTGCTGCCGTACCTTCTCTGGCAGGTTGCTAAAACCGGTTCTCGCGAACTCTTTACGCTTTGCGTCTTGGCAGTGGCGATCGGCATTGCCTTCGGTGCTGCTGAAGTTTTCCATGTCTCCTTTGCCTTGGGCGCTTTCTTCGCCGGCATGGTGATGCGCGAATCCAAGTATGCGCATAGAGCAGCCGTGGAATCCCTTCCGCTGAGAGATGCCTTCTCGGTCATTTTCTTCGTCGGCGTCGGCATGATGTTCAATCCGATGGTGATCGTCGAACATCCTTGGCACCTGCTTTGCGTCCTGCTTTTGATCCTCTTCATTAACCCGATCATTGCCGCGTTATTAGTGATGTTGTTCCGTTATCCCTTGCACACTGCCTTGACACTCGGCGCGTGTTTGGGACAGATCGGTGAATTCTCGTTCATCTTGGCGAGCCTCGGAAAGTCCATGGGCATCGTCTCCGACGAGGGCATGAATCTCGTCTTGGCAACCGCGATTTTGACGATTGCGCTTAACCCGATTGCTTTTGCCACACTGCCGAAAGTTGCTGAATTCCTTAAAAAACGCAGCAAACTGGCTCGTATTTCGGCTGCTCGTCCGGATCCGCAGTCTCTTATGCCGGATGAAATCGAAAAGAAGAAAATCACCGGTCATATCGTGATTGTGGGTTACGGTGACGTAGGCTGCAAGTTAACCGCAGCCCTGCAGAAAGATGAAATCCCTACCGTCATCGTCGATAAAGACGATTCTCTGGTGGCTCAGCTGCGCAAAAACGGTTACACCGCTATTCAGGGTGATGCGATTGATCCTTCTGTTCTTCTTCAGGCCCACGTGCAGAACGCAGCCGTGATCGTTCTCACGATCCGCGATGAGATTTTAGAACGCAAGGTTGTCGAAACTGCCAAGCTGATCAATCAAGGTATTAAGGTTATCCTTCGAGCAGCTACCGACCAAGAAGCTAACCACTTCAGAGCGGATAACTTAGGAACCGTTGTTCAGGCATCGGTAATCCTGTCCCAAGAAATGGATAAATTGGTTCGCCAAGCAATCCTTAAAGGTGACTCTCCGGTTGACGAAAAAATCGCGGTCAATAGTGACGTCAACCCGGCGCCTCCGGCTCAGCACCCTGAGGTCAATCCTTGATGCTTTCTTTATCCGGAAGCAGAGATTCTCAGCTTCCTTTAGAGTCGCTCTAAACAACAAATGTGATTTGTTCTTTTATACAAAAAGGACAAATGAGCGGATTAAGAGTTTTTCTGTTTGATTATTAGAAGTTTTTTGCTGAAAAATTGGCGATTCTAAGATGGGCGGAGAGCTCCGATTTGTCAGCCTCAGAACTCTTTCCTAACAGTAAAATATTGCGTGAATTTGCCTGATGTTCTGAATAATTTCAACCAATCAGGAGAATCAATCGACTGACAACGCCGGCCCGGCTTAGTCAGGTTTGATGAAATTTTCGCAATCTGCATTAAATTTTTGCCCGCGTAGGACAAACTAACGATGAGTCATAGTTTTAGCTTGATTTCGACCTTGGCGATCGGTTTTGCGATTGCCTGGGCGCTCGGCTTCCTCATGGAACGCATCAAAGTACCGGCACTAGTCGGTTACTTGCTCGCCGGTATTATTATTTCGCCGGCAACACCCGGATTTGTGGGTGACGTCAATATTGCTTCCGAACTCTCCGAAATCGGTGTCATGCTGCTGATGTTCGGTGTCGGCCTGCATTTTTCAATGTCGGACCTCATACGGGTCAAGAATATTGCGGTTCCCGGTGCAATACTCCAGATGGGACTTGCCACCTGTTTGGGAGCAGTGCTGGCCCATTTCTGGGGCTGGCCATGGGGACAAAGCATTGTCTTCGGCATGTGTCTCTCGTGCGCATCCACGGTTGTGCTTCTTAAAGGATTGGAAAGCCGCGGTATTCTGGAGAGTGGCGACGGCCAAATTGCGGTCGGTTGGCTGGTTGTGGAAGACATCATGACGGTTTTAATCCTGGTGCTTCTGCCTCCGCTGGCTTCTCTTCTGGGTTCTCCGCTGCAAAACACCGAGGCTTCTTTGCCGCTTTGGCAGATTATCGGCATCACGCTGGCTCAAGTATTCGGCTTCATCATCCTGATGCTGGTGGTCGGGAAAAGATTGCTCCCTTGGCTTCTTCGCCAGGTTGCTAAGACGGGTTCCCGCGAGCTCTTTACGCTTTCAGTGTTGGTATTCGCAATCGGTATAGCCTATGGCGCCGCACAGATTTTCCATGTCAGTTTCGCTTTGGGTGCCTTCTTCTCAGGCATGGTGATGCGTGAAAGCCGTTATTCCCACAGAGCTGCCATGGAGTCGCTGCCGCTGAGAGACGCTTTCGCAGTGATCTTCTTTGTCGGCGTGGGCATGATGTTTGACCCGAAAGTTCTTTATGAACAGCCTTTGCATGTCTTGGCAGTGCTCGCCATTATTATTCTTGGCAAAGGTCTGGTTGCTTTCGGTTTAGTGCTGCTGTTCCGCTACACACTTCATACCGCTTTAACGGTAGCAGCCGCGCTTGCACAGATCGGTGAATTCTCCTTCATCCTTGCGGCTCTCGGTTTACAACTGAAGATTCTGCCGCAGGAGGGTATGAGCTTAGTTTTGGCCGGTGCCATTATTTCTATCGCTTTGAATCCGTTTGCTTTTGCAACGATCGGTCCGGCTCGTGATTTCATTAAGAAACGCTGGGCTTTTGCCAGAAGAATGGATGCACGAATTGATCCGATGTCTCTCATGCCGGACAGTGTCGGCAGTGACATTCTCCATGGCCATGTTGTCTTGGTGGGGTACGGAGAAAAGGGCAAGATTATTCTTGATGAGCTTCTGCAAAGACACCTTTCTGTCGTGGTCGTGGACGATCACCATGCGGTGGTTGAAGAACTGCGGGAAAAGAAGGTCAACTCCATTTACGGCGACGCGACCGATCCGGCGATTCTCATTCAAGCTCATATCCACGAAGCGGCTATTCTCGTTCTTGCCATCGATAACGAGATCCTCTGCCGCAAGATTGTGGAAACGGCCAAGATCCTTCGTCCGACGATTGAAACGGTCATGCCTGCTGAAAATGAGGAAGACGCTAAAGCTCTAAAGGCGGACGGTGTCGCTCAGGCTTTTGTGCCGGACGAACTCTTGGCGCAGGCTATTGTCCAATTCACAATGAGCCGATTCGGCAAAGAGTCTGAGGATCAAAAGATCCGAGAGGAGGAAGCAGAAGAGCAGAAAGCAATAGAGCGGGGAGCTCTATAGCACTGTTCAAGCTTTCTTGAATCATTTGAACCCGAACAGAAACAGGCGCTTTTGGCGCCTGTTTCTGCTTCAGTTAGTTAAGTTTAGTACTCGGTTCCGGAAGTATCTCCGGCAGGTCTTGCCTGGGCAGGAACCACTAAAACCAAGTTCGGCTGGGTCTTAGAAGCCTGCGGAAGCGGCGCAACTTCGGCAAGTTTGCCGTGTTTTTTACGCAGCTCTTCGATATCTCCGAATTCGATGGCGCGGTTAGGACAGCTTTCTACACAGATCGGCTGAAGTCCTCTCTGTAAGCGATCTAAGCAAGCATCGCACTTACGCATCTTGTGAGCAGTCTCATCTAATACCGGTGCATGGTATGGGCAGGCCTGAGCACAAAGTCCGCAGCCGATGCACTTTGTCGCATCGATAACCACCAAACCGTCCTCAGCGCGTTTGTGATGTGCCTTTGTCGGGCAAACCTTGACGCAGGCCGGGTCCGAACAGTGGTTGCAGCCTAAGCTGACGTAGTAGCCGAACACGTCTTGTGCCCAGGATCCGTCAGCAGCCTGTTTCCAGTTTCCGCCGGCATACTCATGAACTTTACGGAAGTTCATGCCAACAGGAAGGTTATGTGCGTCCTTGCATGCCACGGCACAGGTCTTGCAGCCGGAGCATTTTGATACGTCAACAAAAAATCCAAGTTGTGTCATCTTATTCTCTCCTAGGCCTTACGGACTTCTACAAGGTTGGTGTGCTGAGGATTGCCTTTAGCAAGCGGACTCGGGCGCAGCGAGGTAAGCGTATTGATGTTGCCGCCAATGTCCACGACCTTGCCGTTCTTTTTGACCGGCGTGTACCAAGCGCCCTGAGGAATGCTCACAACGCCCGGCATAATTCTTGAAGTGACTTTTGCCGGAAGTTCGACGATACCGCGATCGTTAAAGATCTGAACTAAATCTCCGTTGTTGATTCCGCGTGCTTTAGCGTCCAAAACGTTTATGAAGACAACGTCCGGATGCTGTTCTCGCAGCCAGGGGAGGTTGTGGAAGGTGGAGTGAATACGGCCGTGATGGTGGAAACCGTAGCACTGCAGAGGATATTTCTTCTGCAGGTCGTCGCCATACATTTCCCAGTTTCTGAAATAGACCGGAATCGGAGAAATCACATCACCGGGCTTGAGTTTCCAGGTATTGGCGATATTGTTAAGACGTTCGGAATAAATCTCGATCTTGCCGGACGGTGTCTTAAGCGGGTTCTTAACCGGGTCGGCTCTGAATTCAGAAAGTGCGACCGGATTCTTTCTCCAGCCGTAGACTTGAGCAGGACCGCCTTTCCAGAACGTATCCCAATCAGGCAGCTGAGGTACTTTCTTACGTGTTTCGTTGTAGCACCATTCGAGCCACTGCAGCTGAGTTCTGCCTTCCGTGAATTCCTGTTCTTTGCCCAGTTCTTTGGCGATTAAGCGGCAGATTTCGTAAGAGGTCTTCTGATCCCACTGAGGTTCGACAGCCTTGTGCATCGGCAGCATAGAAGTCGTACCCCCGTTGGAGCCGCCTTGACAGGCAATGTCGTCGGTTTCAGGACCGAGGACGTCCGGAAGAAGAATATCCGCATAACGGCAGGTCGGAGTCATCATGTTGTCGCAGACAACGATGAATTCGCACTTAGAAGTGTCGCGCAGGATCTTATCCGTCGCGTTGGAATCGGAATGCTGGTTAATCATGGTGTTGCCGCCGGAGTTCACGATCATCTTGATGTCGTGATCCAGCTTCTTGACGCCGCGCATACCGTCAGTAATGTCGGTCATGTCTTTGCCGCGAACAATAGCATCCGTCCACATAAAGACAGGAATCGTCGCTTTGACCGGGTTCTTGCCGATCGGCAGATAAACAGCAGGAAGAGAAGAGTTGCCTTCTGCATCACCCGGGTTCGTACCCGGCAGGCCGACTTGACCTAAGAGAATCGGAAGCATGGCAATGGCGCGTGCGGTTTCTTCGCCGTTGGCCTGACGCTGAGGACCCCAGCCCTGAGAGACGAAGCAAGGCTTGGTGGTTCCCATTTCTTTAGCAAGCTGAACAATGGTCTCTGCCGGGATACCTGTGATCTTAGCGGCCCATTCCGGAGTCTTAGCGATTCCGTCTTTGCCTTTGCCGAGGATGTGGCTCTTATAGTCACTGCCTTTTGCGGCAGAGGCGGGGAGTGTTTTCTCGTCGTAGCCTACGCAGTATTTATCCAGGAAGTCCTGATCAACCCAGTTGTTTTTGATGAGCTCGTAGGCAATAGCTTCGACCAAGGCAGCGTCTGTACCTGGACGAATCGGAATCCACTGATCCATGCCCGCTGCAACAGTATCGTTGTACATCGGGTCAATCATGATGGACTTCGGATGGCCTTTATCTTTAGCGCATTCGAGCTGATAGCCTTTTCCGCCGCCGGAGCCGCGTGTGACTAACGTATTGCCGCCGAAAGTCACATAAAGTTTGGCGTTAGCGATTTCGCTCATATCGGAGCCGGGGCGTCCGCCGTAGGTGTAGGGCATCGCTGCGCCGATCTGAGCGGTGGAGTAAGAACCATAGTACTTGAGGTAGCCGCCCATGAGGTTGAGCAAGCGCCACCAAGCACGTCTGGAGTTCACCAGTGACTGCTGGCCGGAGCAATACTGCCAGTAAAGAGATTCATTGCCGTATTTTTCAACGGTTCTCTTGAGGTTGTCAGCCACAGTCTTGATGGCTTCGTCCCAAGTGATGCGTTCAAATTTACCTTCTCCGCGTTCGCCCACGCGTTTCATCGGATATTTCAGTCGATCCGGTGAGTACAGACGCTGTCTTAATGCACGGCCGCGCAAGCAAGCGCGAATCTGACGATGATCGCACGCGTCACCTGCAGTGTTATCGGTTTCAACGCGAATAACCTGGCCGCCTTTGACAAAGCAGCGCTGAGGGCAGCGCTGTCCGCAGTTGATCACGCAGGCGTTCCAATAGAAGGGTTCAATTTCTTTGACCGCTTGAGCAACGGCTTTAGAGATCGGGTTCATCAAGAAGCTGCCTGCAGCGACGCTAAGGGCTGAAAAACGCAGGAAACTTCTTCTTCCGAAAGTGCTCTGAGGAAGATTGAACATTTGTTCTCCTTGTTCTTAATTTGGGGTGGGTAAAACAAAGATTTTGGGACTTTGTTTAACCTAATTTTAGGTAGTCCCTTTAGATTAGGTCAATAGTATGAATTAGGAAGAAACGAGTAAGCGTTTTCTAGGAGGAAGAGGAAGAACGAGAATCCCTCTCAACAAATGATTAGCGAACAAAGATACGCAGCAATTAAGAAGAAAGAACCTAATATTTGTTTTTCTTACGGATAGAAAAAAGGCCTCGCAAAAGAGGACTAAGTGAAAAATAGTTTTAGGTGAAGTCCGGCCGGACGTAAAGTTCACCGGGCGTTGCCACAAAGCCCAAATGTTCGGAAATATCATCCGCAGTGTGTTTGATTTCGCTGATCCAGCCTTCCAAGAAACTGCTGGCCGGAGAGGAGATCGAAAGGCAGGCGACTAATTTGCCGGAGTCATCTCGAATGCCGGCTGCGACACAGCGAACACCCATTTCCAGTTCTTCTTCATCTCGTGCAAAGCCCAGCGTTTTAATCTTAGAGATTTCAGTCAGAAGGGTGTCGATATCTCCGATGCTGTTCGGTGTGGACTTTTCAAGATTGGTTCTTAGCGCATAAGCGCGGATCTGTTCAAAAGAATCTTCTGCTAAAAAGAGTTTTCCGGAGCTTGTCGTGTGCAGGGGAGCGGTGGCGCCGATCGTCCGTACGACCTGAATGCCGGGACGCTCACGCATAATGCGGTCGATATAGACGATGTTGTCGTTTTGACGAATCGAGAGATTGACTGTCTGACGCGTGAGATTATGAAGACGCTGCATTCCGGTTCTTGCCGTATCGCGAACCGAGATTCTTTCTCTTACCAAGTTTCCGAGCTGAAGAAATCGCAGGCCTAAGCGGTATGTGCCGGCAGAAGCGCCTTTTTCCACAAAGCGAAGGCGAACTAAATCGGAAAGGATACGGTGGCAAGTAGAGATGTGAAGGCAGGTTTCGTCAGAAATGACCTTCAAATTCACGGGATCGTGATGTTGGGTCAGGACGCGAAGAATTGCACTGGCCCGATCAAGTACTTGAATATTTGCTTTACTAACGGACTGATCCATGGGACTGCATCTGTTTTTATTGATAAATCAAAGGCGGTTATATCAACCGCCCCTGATTGTTATTTTAGATTTTTTGCAATAATTTCTGCGATATCTGAGATAGAAATTTCAGATAGTGATTTTTCCTGAGATTTCGCCGAATCAAACATGGATAAACAGAACGGGCAGCTGGTCGCAACCTTATCGCATCCCGTATCGTTGACAACCGCCTTCAGACGAATCACGTTCAGACGTTCCGGCGCATCCGTATCGGTCCAGAACTGTCCGCCGCCGGCGCCGCAGCACGTGGTGCAGGTACCCCATTCTTTAGGATCGACCGTCTCTAAGCCTTTGACTTTATTCAAATCAAATCTAGGCGCGTTCACAATGCCGTTGTAGCGAGCGTAGTAGCAAGCGTCATGGATAGCGACTCTTTCTCTTTCAGAAAGTTCGGCCTTGAGTCTGCCGGCATCCATCTGTTCCGCAATGAACTGCAGGTGCGAAATCACGTTGAACTGACCGCGTTCAAACTCCGGATACTCGTTCTTCAGTGTGTTGAAGCAGTGCGGGCAGGCAGCCAGCAGACGGCTGAAGTTGTACTGACGCAGATTATCAATGTTGGTTTGTGTCTGGATCTGATAGAGATACTCTTCACCGACTCTGCGGGCAAATTCGGCGTTGCACATTTCTTCCTGCATCACGGCAAAAGACAAGCCGGAATGCTTGAGAATCTTGATCATTGCCTTGGCAATCTTCTGATTGCGTTTGTCATAGGCAGCAGAGCAGCCGACCCAATAAAGAATGTCGTAATGAACGCCGGGTTCGGCAAAGGCGACGTCTAAACCTTCCAGCCAAGCCCAGCGGGCATCCGGGTCCAAGCCCCAAGGATTGCCGACAGACTGAATATTCTGAAGCGTTTTAGCCACGCCTTCGGCGAATTGGCCTTCTTCAAGAGCCAAGGAGCGGCGCATCTGCTGAATCGTATTGACAATTTCAATGCGGGAAGGGCACTGCTCGACACAGGCACCGCAAGTGGTACAAGCCAGGAGCGATTCTTTGGAAACGACATCCGGGACCAAGACTTCTTCGGTCTTGGTGTAGCCTTCCATCATTCGTTTCTTCAGAGAAAGAATGATCTCTCGCGGATCCAAAGGACCGCCGGCACGGTTGACCGGGCAGACAGCCGTGCATCGGCCGCATTCAACACAGGCATCAAAGTTCAGACGGTCGTGCCAGTTGAATTGACCGAACCTGGAGATACCGAAGCTTTCCTGTTCTTCGATGTTGTCGATTTTTTCCACGAGGCCGCGCGGCTTAGTCCGCTGCCAGTAGATGCTCGTCGGGCTCTTATACATATGGGCGAAGTACGTCATCGGAATGGCGGCGACGAACATTAAGGAAATAATGCCGTGGAAGATCCAAATATAGAGGTGCTGAGCTTCCAGCTGCTCCTTGGTCATGCCGGAGTAGAAAACTTTGGCAAGGAAGTTTCCGACAGGAGACCAAGAGGCATAGGGAGGATTCTCGGCAGCTAAACGGAGTGCCTCAACGATATAACCGGTAAGAATAATGACGGTAAGAGAGCCTAAGATCCACAAGAAGCGGACCGATTTCTCATACTGTTTGCCCTGCTTGATAAAGCGGCGGTAAAAGGCCATGCCTAAGCCGATCAAGCAGACGACACCGGCAATATCGAGAATGAACTTATAGAAGTAATAAACATTTCCGGCCAAGAACTGTTTGCCGAACATAAGCTTGCCGATGTCCCAGTCCAAAACCGCAAGACAAGTGCCGAAGAAGAGGAAAACAAAGCCCCAGAAGATCCAGAAGTGAAGCCAGCTTCCTAAGGGCTTGCGGATGATTCGTTTTTGCTCCAGACCTTCCTTAACGAAGAACCCCCAGCGGCGTTTGGTTTCCTTGTCCATGGCGTAGGGCTTGCCGGCACGCCAAAGGAGGTAGGACTTGCGGATGCCGATCGCGCAGCAGATTGCAGCCGCAATGCCGAGAACATAGATGCCGATAATGGCCCAGACGGGAATATTCCAAAATCCCGGGCGAGTGACGATGTCTACTCCGTTCATAGTCAATCTCTCTAAGTTATAGGGGTACGTACTCCCGACGACCGTCGGCGTTTAATCGAGATTCAAAGATTCTCGGACGCAAAATCGGCCATTCAAAAGGATGCTGAATGACCGGTTCCGCCAAATGCGATTTCCGAAGAATGGTGATATGCGGTTTAAAACGGCCTTTGTCGTAAGAGATATGGAGACGATCCAAAATCTCACGAGATTCCCTAGCCAAGTGTTCGATTTCGGGACAGGCGCTGCCGCCGACCCAAGCCACTTGAGGACGAATGAAAAGGCCGCTGTTGTCGATCAACCAGCTTTTGCCGGAAAAGTCCGTTGTCAGCGGCAGAAGCTGAGCGATTAACCGAGCCTTATCGGGTTCAATTTCCCCGATAAAAGCTAAAGTTAAATGAAAATTTTCTTTCGGCACAGGCCGCGCGCCCGCATCGAAACTTAAAGCTCTATCCTGAGCGTCCACTAGTTTATTAATGACGCTAGGCGCAGCGGGAAGTCCGATAAAACACTTCATAAAACTTATCTGCCTTTCTGGTCACGCCACTGAGCGATGGCTTCGGAACAATCCGCGATCAGTTCCGGACCTTTGTAAATGAAACCTGTGTAGAGCTGAACGATAGAAGCACCGGCTTCCATTTTCTCGACGGCGTCCTGAGCACTCATGATGCCGCCGGAAGCAATGATCGGCAGCGCACCCTGGAGATGCTCAGAGGCAATACGGGTGACTTCCGTAGAACGAGCCATCAGAGGTTTGCCGGACAAGCCGCCTGTTTCTTTGGCGAGCGGGTTGTGTTCAACCGGTTCTCTGGAAATGGTTGTGTTCGTGCAAATCACGCCGTTCATGCCGTGTTTAACGATGATGTCCAGCGCGTGTTTGACGCCGTCGTCTGACAGGTCTGGTGCAATCTTGACGGCAATAGGAACGACTTTGCCGTCGTTTTCATCGGCTAAACGCTGACGATGTTCGGCGATACCGAGAAGCAGCTTGTCGAGTTCTGCATCAGCCTGCAGGTCACGAAGGTTAGGTGTGTTCGGAGAAGAAATGTTGATCGCGATGTAATCACCGGAGGTGTAGAGACGATCCATACATTTCTTGTAATCCGATAAAGCTTCGCTGTTAGGCGTAACTTTGTTCTTGCCGATATTGATGCCTAAGATGCCGCCGCGATTTCGGAACGCTCTGGCGCTCTGAAGATTCTTAGCAACCTGAATCGCGCCGACGTTGTTGAAGCCCATGCGGTTGATGATGGCTTCATCAGGGATCAGGCGGAAGAGGCGGGGTTTGGGATTGCCGGGCTGTCCTTTAGGTGTTACGGTACCGATTTCAACGGAACCGAAACCCAAAGCGCCGAAGGCTGTGACATGCTCGCCGTCCTTATCCATGCCTGCAGCTAAGCCGACGCAGTTCGGGAAGCGCAGACCCATGATTTCAATAGGATTTTCCGGGAAGGATCGAGTGACAAGTTTCTGAGCGCCGAGCTGAGTAGCCCAGTCAAGGTTCGAAAGAATAATGTGGTGAGCTTGTTCAGGGGTAAAACGGAACAAAACTGACTTGGCAAGTTTGTAAATTGAATTCATTTTCTTTTTTCGCTTAGGACTTTAATAAGGTCATCCCGATATTATCCGCCGATAAGGACGGTTTGAACGCCATTGAGCTGCCGGAAGGCAAATTCAATATCAACGGAAAAGTATACCGAATCAATGCGGTGATCGGACTCAGAAGGCAGCGAAAATCAAACGAAAACGGCCTTGATATGGAAAACCAAGGCCGTCTTGCAAGTAATTAGAAGAAAAATATGCTTTCAGTGGTAATTAAGGTATTTTTCCTTGTTTGTGTCGCTCGATGTAGTGGAAAGGAAAGTTTCCGGTTTTGGCATCGTCAAAATAGAGCCTGAGGATTTTATCGACCGAGTTAAAAGCAATCTTGTCCCAAGGTATTTCATCTTCACTGAAGAGTCTGGCTTCAAAGGATTCAGGTCCGGGGTTTGCCTCAGGGCTTTCCATAGCCGCAAGAAAAATCACATGGGATTGGCTGGCGTGCGCTAAATCTAAATAGACATAGGGCTAATGGCTAGCCATTGAATATCTAATCAAACCTATACATACTCAGCTTCCTTTGGAGGGTGAGTATGAAAGAGCTGCAGAATTTAATGTCT
>CEAX01008521.1_pt1 | contig 12574 bp, 18 predicted proteins | sample 554721 | NCBI WGS metagenome assembly CEAX01 (sample SAMEA3182098, study PRJEB8094) | gut metagenome | biome: human; feature: gut; material: Stool; isolation source: human stools | place: Canada | collected 2012-05-30 | reverse complement strand
CCCTCTTTGCCGACAACCTCGCCCAGCCACTTCTTGATCTTCGGGTCATTGACATTGTCGTTGTAGATCCAGCCCTCGTTGCCGGTGTTGTAGGGCGGATCGATATAGATGCACTTGACGCGCCCCTCATACCGGGGCAGCAGTGCTTTCAGGGCTTCCAGATTATCGCCCCGGATGATCATGTTTTCGCTGCCGTTGTCCTCGTCGTGCTGCCCGTTTTCATCAAAGCTATACTTGCGCTCCAACACCCGAAACGGCACGTCCTGATGGTGATTGATCACCTTGCTCTTTCCAATCCATTCAAGTGTTGGCATGAGAGTTCTCCTTTTCGTCAAATAAATATTCTTCACTACAGCGTAAAGTGGCTAAACTTTCTGTGTCAAGAACCGGCATCTCTGTTAAATAGCATGTTTTAACATTAACGCCATTATTATCTGCCGGGTAGTGATTATTGAAATCAAACAATACCATTCTCCACTCATTCTGAATGCGGTAGGAATTCGTATCATCTTTCAAAAATAAATGCCCTGTTAGTCTGTTTTTGCTGGATAAATTATTAAAATATTCTTGAATTTTAGAATAATTCGTCTTATTGATATATACGACGGGGTGATATTCAAATCCACTGCCCGTGTTGGAAAACTCAGTCCGTAGTGCCTCTATAAGCTCAAAAGCATTTATTGTCAAAAAACACTCTCCAAACTGTCGCATTTCATTAAGGTATTCTTGATTTACTGTGTACAAACCATCTGTGCATTTGTGACAATTTTTTCTTGATAATATGGATGCCGAAAAAGAAAATTCTGGGCAATTTGTTTCGTAAGAAATAACACACTCTTTCATGAATGATGATATATCGAGCCCATTGACCAGCATCGGCTGTTTTGGATCAATATAGAGTCGGCCCTCCATTTTATCTCCACGGAACGACGTTGGATCTTTCTGAAATGTTTTCAATGTAGAAAAATGCACGATGCCATTTCTTAATTGTTCAAGATGTTCTTTTTTTCCAAATTTGATAAATAGCATTCTGTAGCTCCATTCGTTGCAACTATGGAATTGTACTCCACTTACAGATCTTCCGTCTTGAAGGTCGTATACCCCTCATAGTAGTAGCTGTGGTCGATGCCTTTCATATAGACCTCGCGGCTATTGATCTCGTTGGTCAAAGCCGCTTTCAGCAGAACCTTGATCTCCACGTCCTTGATGGGGCTGCGCTCCATGGCCAGTAGGTAGTCTTCTTTATCGACCTTGCTCCAATCCACCACCTGCCCGATACCGGCTTTCAGCATCTGGTCAAGCCACAGGCGGGTGCTGCGGCCGTTGCCCTCGCGGAATGGGTGGGCGATATTCATCTCCACATACTTTTCGATGATCTCGTCGTAGGTGGACTGCGGCATCTTGTCTATGTTGGCCAGCGCCGCCTCCAGATACATCAGCGGCGCAAAGCGGAAATTGCCCTTTGCAAGATTCACCGTGCGCAGTTCACCAGCAAAGTCATAAATACCCTCGAAAAGCGCCTTGTGAATGGCTTGCAGCGACGCAAATCTGCCGGGTGCCAGCTTATCCAGAGCGCCGCTTTCAAACAGTTCCACGGCCTTCCTTTTGCTGATACGCTCCTCCTCGCGGGCAAGTTCGGCGGAGTTGGTGATACCAAGTTTATTTTCAAGTGCCATCGTGGGCCTCCATGTGTTTGTAAAATAGTTTCTCAGAGCGTATCCAGAAGATCGGCGTATCGCTCGCAAATGCTTTTTTCCAGCTTTTCAAAGGCCGGAATAAAGCGTCTGATGATCTCCGACGCCAATTCCTTTGCGGCATTTCCATCATAAATGTGCGCCATATTGTTGCGCTGGGACAGCATATCCAGCCACACATCTTCCTCTATGCAAGGGTAATACTGGTACGCCTGCTTGATAATTTCACGAGGGGAACCCGTTTTAGCGGCATCAATGCCTTCGTAAGTCAGCAGCTCTTTTAAGACCTTCCAGCCCAATTCAAACTGAATGGAGAACTTGTCAATGATGCCGCTAATGATAAATTCATTGTTGAGATCCTGCTGATCAGAGCGCCGCAGAACGTCTAAATTTTTACGGTAGTTATCAAACTTTTTCATAGAGCAATACTCCCTCCTTGCTGATGGCTTCCCGCAATTCTGGGGACAAATCAGAACATAAATCTATCACATCAAAGGTCAGCAATGTATGCGTTTCTTCCTCAACATCCAGTCTGAAACGGCATACATTGCCTCCCTGCACAGCTAAATCAATATCGCTTGTGCGGCGGAAGTCCCCTCGTGCGCGGGAACCGAATAGGATCACTGTTTTGATGTGATGCCTATTTGCCAGATCAATGATCTGGCAAATAACCTTTGGATCAATTCCGTACTTTGTCATCACACCAACTCCTTTGATAAGCCTTCAAGCTCGCTGACCATTGCTGACCATTCTGGTTATAATCTTACAAAATAATTATACCATAAAACGCTGTATCCACAAGCAATATTTCGATGCTTGCGTCCCAGAAGCGGGAATTGATCGATATAACAAAAACGGGCGCGCAGCCTTGAGAAAGGAGGCTGCGCGCTCTGCTTTTTGTCGTTGGCCTTGTTCAGACGGCATATATCTTGGAATAAGCTATCTCAAAGCCGCTTTGCGATCTGCCAGATCGCCCGCTGTGCTGTCGTGACTGCGGCAATGTCTTCCTTCGTGGCAAAGCCGCGGGTGTTGACAACATGAGCGATTTGATTGATGTTATTTCCAATGCCGGCGAGTTGACGCCGGATTTCGGCGTATTCAGCGAGTGGTCGGGATCGGAGGTTCATGCCAGAGATCAGCGCACGGAGGAATACTTCCATTGGGAAGCCAGAGAGCATAGCCTGCTGTTTCAAATGTTCATGTTCCTGCTCATTCAAACGGAGCGATATTTTGATTGGTCGTTTTCTCATGATCGTTTTTCCTTTCAATTCATAAGGGGTTATAGGGGAATTGCTTCCCCTAACAAGCGCATTTGGACGGCCAAATGCTATGCTTGCGAAAGCAGCTTCCGTATAGCGGTTTCATTTTCGTGACAATGCTGTTGTAAAATTAACTTATTGATTTATTGGTGTCCAATAGGTATAATAATTGCAAGAAACTTTTGAGGTGAATGACCGTGCTACACGAGGAACGAACTGCAAATATTCTTATCAACAAGGCGGGTGGAAACGCCGGGCCGGATGCCAATGGCTACCGCGTGGCTCTGCCATCTGCCTGGATGAAGGCCCTGGGCATCTCTGAGGGCAGCCGCACCGTAACGCTGCAATTCGATGGGGAAAGCATCACCATCCGCCGCCCTGCCGTGTCTGATTACGATGCCTTTCTGGCCAATGCCCGAAGCAGCGCTCACGCCCTCCTGATCCTGTACTACTACGATGGGAACAAGCTCTGTACGAAGATCTGCGCTGACCAAACCACTCATCAACTTGCCATCGAAAACGAGGTCAGTTCTCCCCTTTCCACCGCTTTCGGCGTGAACCGCAAGCCCACATGGGACGATTTGCAAATCTTCTTGAAAGACCGCTGTGTGCCGCAGGAGCGGGACGGTTTGAAATATTACCTGTCTGACTTGGGACTGGACTGCTATGACCCGCTGGCAATCATCCGCAAGACCGAAGGGCGCATGGCAGAGGATTCGTGCTGGATCAAAATTGTGGAGGGCTGAATATGTCGATCAGACTGACAACGGGAATCCGCATCGTGGAAACTTCGTCTAAGGGCAATCAGGAAAAATGGCTGGCAGATGGCCGCTGGTACAAGCTGGATCTGTTCGGCTACGAGGGACTGGCTGAAGCCGTGACCTCTGTGCTGCTGGCACAAACCAATATCGGCGCGTTGGGCTTTCGCTATGTGACCTACCGCATGGAGCGGCTGGAAGTCCACGGTCATACCCGCAACGGCTGTTCCAGTGCCAACTTTCTGCGCCAGGGCGAGGCCATCCTGACCCTTGCGGAACTGCTGCGAAAAGGCGTTGGCCCGGACTGGCAGACCGCGGTAAACCGCCTGCCCAATCTTCAGAGCCGCCTTGCGTGGTTGGTGGAGCAGGTTGAGCGGCTGACGGGACTTGACCGCTTCGGCACCTATCTGACGCTGCTGTTCGAGGTGGATATGCTGTTCGGCAACGAGGACCGGCATCTGAACAACATCGCTGTGCTGCGCTGCGGTGATGGCTTTGACTACTGCCCCATCTTTGACTTCGGCGCGGGTTTGCTGTCCAACACACGGGACTATCCCATGGAGATCGAGCCGGACGCATTGGTGCGGCAGCTCAAGGCTCAGCCCATGAAAACGGGCTTTGTCCGACAGGTCCACGCGGCGCAAAATCTCTATAGGCCGCAGCTTCGCTGCGACTTTGCCGAAAAAGAGATCATGGCGGCCCTTTCAGAGCCGCTGGAGTTTTACGCCAAGCGGGATGCTCCCTATATCCGTGACCGTGTGACGGCCTGCATCAAATTCCAGCGGAAAAAGCTATTCTGATTTTCTGCCGTCCTCCCGCAGCCACGCGCCCCGCAGCACCATGCGGAGATACGCCGCCCGCCCGATGCCGTGGTCCTGCGCGGTGCGGGTGAGCCGCTCATATTCTGCCTGCGTCAAGCGGAGATTTACCTGCTTTTCCCGTAAGTTCTCTTTGTTCTTCATCTGATGATCCTCCCTATTATTCTTTTTTCGGCTTGGTATATATTTATCTCAGTATCGCTCTACTCAGTCTTATTAGACGCTGAAAATCAGCGTTTTGGTGCGCTGATTTTCAGCGTTCTTGAAGTTCGAAAATCGAAAGTCAAGAAATTCGATTTTCGAATTTCAGGGGATACAGCATAGCCGGTTTCCCCAACCCCTGCCGTTTCCGGCGCAGCAGGCCAGCTTGCTCCAGTTCGGATAGCAGCTTCTCCGCCTTGCTGTGGGCGCAGCCCAAGTCCTCCATAATACGGTTGATGCCATAGTAAACAAAGGCGCGCCCTTGCTTATCGAACCACCCGCTTTTGCGGGAAAGTCCCATTTTGTCCAACAATAAACCGTAAAGTAATTTTGCTTCACAATTCATGTTTTTGAATGGTTCCTCCGTAAACAGCACCTTTGGAACACGGTAAAATGTAAATAGCTCTGATTCATGCTCGTAGAAATAATTCATATCGTTCCTCCTTGCCCATTGGGGCATAAAAATAGCGGAGGCAGGCATTTGACCTGTCTCCGCTTGCATTTACTATTGGCTTTTGTTTCCTTCTTGGGGCATCATTTTGACTCTCGCAGGATCTCAAGCGCGGCGCTTTTGATGTTGTTCATCGCACCTACCCACGCCATTTGATCCCGCGCCTTCAAGTCCTCGTCGATGCCCTGTGCCTCCGCCATCTGACTGATAATGGTTTCCAACAGCTTGTCCTCTGTGGTGTCCGGCTCCGGCGGCAAAAGGCAGGGATAATACTGCTCGCCTCGCAGCTCGTAGTAAAGACCGTTCTCAAAAATGACCGGCGGCAATGGCGGTAAATTTTGTTCCATATATAGTTCGCCCCTTTCTGCCGTCATTGTACGGAAGAAATTTGTATAGCGCCAGTATGCGAAAATCATCGCTCTCTCCTTCCCTTCGCACGGTAACGGGCCTCCAGCAGCTTGATGATCTCCCGCTCCATCTGCTGCGCAGAATAATTGCGCGGGAAATACTTCCGAAGCGACTCGGTTTTGATGCGAACCTGCTCTTTCTGATTGGGCTTTTCCTCGGTGAGAATGGCGTACAGTACCTCCGGCGTCAGTTTTGCCTCGCGGGAGAGCTGCTTCATGCGGAGTGCCTGTGACAGCGATGGTGTGGCGTCCTCCCGCCCGATCAAGTCCCACAGCTCCGCCTGCTCGTCGCGGGTGAGATAGGACAGCTCCACGGCGGGAGAAAAGGCGATGCGGCCATCGTCCACCATCTGAAGCAGCGGCGGAACAAGGTTGGTCAGGCGAATATAGCGAAATACAGTATCACGGCTTTCGCCAGACTCATGGCCGATTACCGATGCGGTATCATATTTTGTCGCAACTTGCGACTGATTTTTTTTGGCCTCCCCGCTTGCCGTTTCATGGCCTCCAGCTTCATCTTGTACGCAAACGCCTTTTCGCTGGGCAGCAGGTTTTCCCGCTGAAGATTGCTGTCCACCATCAAAATCACCGCTTCATCGTCGGTCATCTCCCTCACCAGCACCGGCACGGTGGGCAGGCCCAATTTCTGCGCCGCCAGACGCCGCCGATGCCCGCTGACCAGCTCGTAGCCCTCCCCTTTTGGCCGTGCCAACAGGGGCGATAGAACGCCGTGGACACGGATACTCTCCACCAGCTCGTCCATAGCGGTATCTTCCCGCACCTGATAGGGGTGCTTTTCAAAGGGCGTCAGCTTGTCCGGTGGAAGCTGCGAGATAAATTCCTTCACCATACCGCCCCTCCCTCCGAAAGCGCGGTGGACACGTTCACATGGTAGTGAAGGTCGGAGCCGCGATAGTGGTAGTCCGCGTCAAAGGAATGGAGCCAACCGGCATTTCGCACATTCGCGTTTTCCCTCTCTTTTTCGGCCTGTAACCCTTGCGGCGCAAGGCTTTTTCGTACTTGTGGCCCTTGGGCTTCCACGGTCGGCACAGAGGAGCTGGGACATCTCGAGATGGTCGGCACGATCGTTCACCAGCTTACGCGCAATTTGACCGAGGAGCAGATCAAGGAGGCTGGGTTCGAGCCGTACTTTGTCGACCACACGACGGGCGTTTTCCCGCAGTTCGCCTCTGGTTACCCGTGGTCGGCGAGCACCATGCAGGTCACGGGCGACACCATCGCGGACCTCACAGAGGACCTGGCTGCGGAACAGAAGGCGCGCGTGACGTATGACAACATTCTGCGCCTTTCCGACGATCCGGACGTGAGTGATGTCATCAAATTCCTGCGTGCGCGCGAGATCGTGCACTTCCAGCGCTTCGGTGAAGGCCTGCGCCTCGCCAAGGACCGCCTGGACGAGAAAAACGTCTACTACGTAAACCCAAGCTTTGATCAGTAAAATAGAAAAATGAAAGGAAGTCTCTGCCGGTTGGCAGAGACTTCCTTTTTATGGAGGGATACGGCAATGAGAATCCGGGAGCGTTTCAACCCACGCGCCCCTTGCGGGGCGCGACCAGCGCGGCACCAAGCCCGTCTCTTCATGGGCGGCATTTCAACCCACGCGCCCCTTGCGGGGCGCGACATATTACAAAGCAGCCATACGCCAAATGGCTTGAAATTTCAACCCACGCGCCCCTTGCGGGGCGCGACGAGAACACCAAGAATCTGATGTCTAACGGCTGCATATTTCAACCCACGCGCCCCTTGCGGGGCGCGACGACAGCCCCACACCTGAGGATGGGTAGTATAAATTTCAACCCACGCGCCCCTTGCGGGGCGCGACTATAAACAAAAAGCCAACAAACGCAAAAGATAAATTTCAACCCACGCGCCCCTTGCGGGGCGCGACAAGGCCACGGAGAACAAAGCCGACAAGCGAAAGCAATTTCAACCCACGCGCCCCTTGCGGGGCGCGACAGCAAAAGTGTACAAATCACTATGCACATTTTTGCGATAACAGACAAATTTCAGATGCTTTTGCACAGAATGCCGCCTGTCAGGGCATTCTGCTCCTTTTTGATGCAGGAAAATCATGCGGATTTTGGGTGCGAACCGCCCAAGTGATCTCTGCGCACTTGTGCTTCGCACTATAAGATCATCGGTTCCTCGGGCAGATACGTCTGCTTGCAGCCGAAGTGTTCGATTTTATTCTCGTACTTCTTACCCAAGTAGTAAAATCGAAGGCTGTCCTTTTCTGGGTCAATGATCTTACAGAGTTCATTTTGCAGCTTCCGGCACTGCGCCGTGTCCAGCAGACATTCGAACACCGAATTCTGCACGCGCTGACCGTAATTGACACATTCCTTTGCGATTCTGCGCAGCCGCCCGCGTCCGGCGGCGTCGCTCGTGTTCACATCGTAGGTGATCAGAACCAGCATAGGCGCCTCACTTCCATAAAAACGGCGGATAGTCGTCCAAGTCGCCGCGCAGGTACCGCGCGAGCAGCAGGCTTTGTACATACGGTACCAGACCCCACGGTATCTTTTCCTCGAGAAACGGATGCGTGATGGTCTCCTTTTTTCGCTCCTGCCACTTCTGCAGGAACGTCCTGCGCCCTGTGTCCGTCAGCAGCACCGCGCCGCTCTCGCGGAAGTCAAAATCGATCGCTTTAAGCACACGGTTGTTGATGAGCGTGAGCACAAAGCGGTCGGCAAAGCACGGGCGCAGCTCCTCCATCAAATCGAGCGCCAGCGACTCCCGCCCTGGCCGGTCGCGGTGGAGATATCCGACGTAGGCGTCCAGCCCTACGCTTTCAAGCGCCGAGGCGCAGTCGTGCGCGAGCAGACTGTAAGCAAACGACAGCAGCGCGTTGAACGCATCGAGCGGCGGACGGCGGCTGCGCTCGCGGAAGAAAAACGTCTCTTTTCCCTGCAAGATCATGTCGTCCAGCACGCTGAAATATGCCGCCGCACCGACACCCTCGAGGCCGCGCAGACTGTCGAGTGACGTCTCCGCTGCGATCTGCGGCAGAAGCCCCTGTAACTGGTCGGACACGGCTGAAAAGCGCGATTCGTCAATGCGCATGGCGTGGTCGCGGCGCGTGCGCTCCACGCTCCATTTTGCGTTGTAGACCTTGCCGAAGATCATCATTCCGGCGACGCGACAGCTCTGCGACGGGTCGTCCGCCACGCGGTACTGCATCCGCCGCAGCAAGACGTTCCCCTGCGCCTGACCTGCTACACGGGCGAGAAATTTCCCGCGCGGCGAGCAGAACGCAAGTCCAATCTCCCGCTGCGCGCATGCGCCCATCAGGGCGGGCGACGCGCCCGCGTAGGAAAATGAGACGATGCTTTGCAGCGTGTGCAGCGGATAGCGCGCGACCGCTTCCCCGCCGCGGTTCGCCACAACGTTTTCCCCGTCCAGCGAGAGGTAAATATCCTCCGATGTGACAAAAAGCGTGTTCAAAAGCTGTCTCATTGCTCTCCCTCCATTGCGCCGCGCAGATACGCGGAAACGGACTTGCTTCTCATCAGCTTTGGCAGACACAATCCTTTCAGCGAGCAGGCGTTGCAGCCCTTTGTTGGCTTTACCTTTGGCGTGCTGCCGCGCGCATAGAGCGCATGCATCTCTTCAAGGAGGGCACGCACCTCCTGCCGCAGCTCAGGGGTGAAGTCGACTTCCGTGCGCCGCCGCGGCTCGCGGTAATAGAGCGCGCCGCGCGGGATCTCGCAGCAGAGCATTTCTTCAAGGCACATCGCCTGTCCACAGAGCTGGAGCGTGTCTTCCGTGCCCTCTTTCGGCTTTCCGCGCTTATACTCCACGGGATAGGGCTGCCACAGGCCCTCGCGGCCTTTGAGCGGAATGCCCGTCTCGCCGCGGCGGAATTCCAGCACGTCGCACGCGCCTGATACGCCGAGCGTGCGGGAAAAGACGCGCATATCGCGCGTGATGACGAGGTCGCCCCTGCTTTCGGTGAATGAGCCGTCGTGCGCGTTTTCGTGCATGATCGCGCCGTCCGTTGTGCGGTAGTTTTCCGCCCATTGCTTTTCTACATGGATGAGTGCCCACTGGCGGCGGCAGAATTTGAAATGCTGTAAGCCGGAAAGCTGGAGGAAGTCCTCGTCCTGATAGATCACCCCATCCGCGTGCAAGTCACGCCGGAGGGAAGGTGCGTTTCATCCACGCTGACAGTGTAGTCGCCGTAGCTTCTCGGCGCGGTCACGCCGTCCTTGTGTTCGACCTTGACAAGGTCAAAGAGCTTGTGCGCCGGAGCGCAGCCGAGCTCGCAGTTGTGCTTGAAGACGATGAGCTCGCGCACGGCCATCTTGCCGCGCGCGGCGGAATGGTCGTTTTCAAACATGTTCAAAATAGCCGTCCACAGGAGTTCGAGGTCCTCTTCCGAAAAGCCGGTCGTCTTGCGCGCGAGATTCGCCGACACATAGCCCTCCGCGCGGTAGAGGCCGTAAGGCACGATGTACTTGCGGCCCATTTCGGTGTTCTTCTTTTCCGCGTCCGCCTCGGTCGTGATGGCGACGCGCGTGATGGTCACCTCCTGCGGCAGAATGGGGTCGATGCTTCGGGCAAAGCCGAGCTGCACCGGCCCACGCACCTGACCGCAGTTGAGCGTACCCTTGGTAAAGGTCGTCATCACCGCGCCGAACGTGCGGATATCGTAGAAATTGGAACACATGAAGTCGCGAATTTTTTCATCCAGATGCTCGTCCTTTTTCTTGGCTTCCTTCAGCTTATCGGGGTCTGCGCCGACGTAGGCACAGGCCTCTTTATCGCTCGAGTTCAGCGGTACGCCGTCTTTGATGTAGATGCGGTAGCCTTTTTCGCCCTCTTTTGCCATTTCAACATAATTGCGGATCTTGCGCTTGAGGCAAACGTCCGTCACAAGGCCATAGCCGGTCTCGGGGTCGACGCGCGGCATATTGCCCGCATCGGGATCACCGTTCGGATTGCCGTTTTCCACGTCGAACAGCACCACAAATTCATAACGGTTCTTGATGGGATCAGACATTTTCTTTCTCCTCCTTTTTGCCATTACACTGATGATAGTAACCAAGATAAAAACAGATTGTTTCTTCCTGCGTGAATCGCGCCGGTGGTGGTGTGGTCAGTCGCGCAGCAAGATCACTTTCCAAGTCTCCGAGCTTTTTCCCTAATCCTGGCTTATCTCGCATGAGTTTTTTCAGGTGGTAATTACTCAAGGAGAACAGTTTGCCAAATACACTCCTCGGTGTTGATGCCGCCGAGTTGAAATAGCTGTCCCTAATACTCCGGTTCACGCTCCACCCCATCGATGCAAGCTGAATCTCTTCCATCACTCGAAAGAGACGGCCCAAAAGATATGGCATATAGTTACAATCTTCATTTAACTGCACACTTGTCACCTCCGAAAACATTGAATGATCGCTTCCTCGTTCGTAGTTCTTTGCCAAATAGGCCTTCAAAATAGCGGCTCTCTCCCAAGTAACGTTTCGCTCTGCACGAATGCGAAGCAAGACAGCTTCCATCAAAGATACAGGGTATGGAGTTCCTGAAAATACAGCCCGCACCGTTGCCCCAGACACAACTGGACTGGGGACCTGTTTTTTGGGATCTCGTACGGTTGCGTTCAGCAGAGCCCACAAAGGGAGTATCGAATATTTTGCACCGGCGATCTCCAGCCTTGCATAGTGCGCGTTCACATTCTCCATCAGCTTTCCGAAGCTGTCGCGCAGAAAGAAGCGGACGGAAAGGCGCGCCGCGTTGGGCGCGAGACCGAGAATGTAAAACGGTCGGTTCGGGTCGACGCCGAGGTCGTCGCACGGCAGCCCATTCGCCAGACGTTTGAGCGCCGCGCGCAGATCATTGTCCGACAGGCCGCCGTATGTGCCGCCGCCAATCACGGCGCTGAAAAAGCCGGGATAGGCATCATCTGCGCCCTCTGCCCAGCAGACAACGGTCGTATCGCCGATGTGCTGGACGTGGTCGCTGTCCGCAAGCAGATGATTCAGTGCGGCGGTGTAAGCAAAGGCGGCGTATTTGCCGACTGGGGCATTGTAGTTCTGCTCGCGTCCGTAGGAGCAGAACGCCGGAGCGTTGAACGACACCAGCGCCGCGCCGCTGGACTGCGCGTCCCGCACGCCCTTGACCGACGGGTGCACAGCAGCGATCTCATCCTCTTTTCCGGTCACGAGACACTGCATCTTGACGCCGCTCTCGCCGCCGTCCCGATACCGCTGCCATGCCTCGCGGATAGCGGCATCCTCCTCTACCTTGCGGCCATCCACGCGAAAGACGAGGTTGCCGCCCGCGGTCACATCGTCGAGCTGCCTGATGAGCGCCGGATGCTCTGCCGCGCGGTCCGGTTCCCAAGTGTCGAAAAATGCCAGTATTGCGCGGGCATTGGGCGAATCGATACCGTCTAACACCGCGTGGTGCAGCTTTGCCGCGGCGGCAAAGCACTCGCGGCTGCGTTCCGGCTTGCCCTTTTGGTCGATACCAAGAAGATAGGAGGAATTGTCCCAAAGGAAATTTGATGCGATATTAGAAGCGCGTTTTACCGGTGCGGGTAATGGCTTAGACTGCGGCTGCAAAACGGTTTTCTTGCCTTTTGACACCTCATCCATCGTTGGAACGATCTGCGTCAGCTCACCGTTTTCGTTTATGTAAAGTGCGAGACTGATCTTCGCAGGGGCCCAGCCGGGCGCAGCGATCTCGCCGCGCGAGAGGAGGTCTTCATAGTACCGTGTCAGCGCTTGCAGGATCATCCCCTCACCTCCCTGCTGTTCGGCGGCGGAACAGTCATCACACCATCGACAAGGCTCGCGCGGAAAAACTTTGGTGTGATGTCCGCTGGATCGCTGTAATCGAGGTCCCACAGCATCCAGCCGAGGTCGCGCGTGCCTTTGAGCTCATCGGGGCACGGCGGCAATTCCGTGCAGCGCCGGAACTGCGCGGGAAATTCCCGCGTGCCGAAATACGGCATGCTGTAACAC
>CEAX01029410.1_pt1 | contig 12645 bp, 24 predicted proteins | sample 554721 | NCBI WGS metagenome assembly CEAX01 (sample SAMEA3182098, study PRJEB8094) | gut metagenome | biome: human; feature: gut; material: Stool; isolation source: human stools | place: Canada | collected 2012-05-30 | reverse complement strand
CTATTGGACTAATCAAAGAGAACAATATAAGAAAAAGTATCTGATTGCTAGGATGGCGGCACAAGGAGGGCTATAGCCGTTTTTCTTCCAGTTAGTGACTGTTGCGCGGCTGATACCCATTTCATCGGCAGCGCGCCCTGGCTTAACTCCCTTTTGAGCACACAATTTTTCAAGCACATCATAAAACATACAAGTTTCCTTCCAATTCTTTGTTGAAGTTAACGAACTTTAACAAAAGGGCTTGACTTATTTATGAACATGAACTATAATAGGCTTAACGATTGAAGTTCATAAACAAAAATCCCTATAAAATCAATTATAATATTGGTTTGTTTAAGTAGTGTAACATTGTGGTTAATATTATACTACCAGAATTGTTTAAGAAATTCAGCTGTTAATATATACAAAAAATGGAGGTGACAAAATGCCAGAACTGTGGACATCTGAGATTATTGCAGAAATGCACATCCACAAAATTAAGCAAAAGGATTTGGCAGAGGCTATCGGATGGACGCCAGAATATGTAAGCATGATTTTAAATGGCAAAAAGAATCCGGCGGGAGCTTATGAGAAGATGATGGATGCCATCGGGAAGATTGAGTTGGAGAGGAGGACAGTATAGATGAATGAAATCATCAAGGTCAATTATGATAACGACCGGCCAACGGTATTAGCAAGAGATTTGCATGATTTTCTGGAAGTTAAAACCGCTTTCAAAGATTGGTTCCCTAGAATGTGTGAATACGGGTTTTCAGAAGGCACAGACTTTTGCTCATTTTTGAGCGAAAGTACAGGCGGCCGCCCGGCGCAAGACGCCCAACTCACTATCGAGATGGCGAAAGAAATCTGTATGCTGCAACGCAACGAGCGTGGCAAACAGGCACGACAGTATTTTATCCAGCTGGAAAAGGATTGGAACAGTCCGGAGAAGGTCATGGCAAGGGCGCTGCAAATCGCGGACAAGAAAATCAAGCGGCTAGAAACGCAGATAGAGGAGGATAAGCCCAAGGTCCTATTTGCCGGGGCGGTGGAGACCTCCAAGAGCTCAATCTTGATCGGGGAGCTGGCGAAAATCCTCAAGCAAAACGGCGTCAAAATCGGGCCTATCCGGTTGTTTGATTGGATGCGGCAGAACGGCTATCTAATTCGTCGAAATGGCAGCGACTACAATATGCCGACACAGCGGGCGATGGAGCTGGGGCTATTTGAGATCAAAGAGACCAGCATCGTTCATGCGGACGGGCATACCAGCATCAGCAAGACGCCTAAGGTAACCGGCAAGGGGCAGGTGTATTTTGTCGACCTGTTTCTGTCGGGAAAGGCAGGAAAGGAGTGGGTTAGATGACAAACAAGCTGGAAGGCCGGCTGAAAGAGTTTGGAATAACCAAACAAAAGCTGGCGAAGCTGCTGGACGTGAGCGGCGGGACGGTCGGAAACCGATTTCGGAATCCGGGCGAATGGAAAATGTGTGAGGTCTATGCGGTGTGCGACCTGCTCAATATATCGCCGCTGGATATTTGTGAGTACTTTCCGAGGGAGGGGAAGCGATGAAGATTAAAGGATTCAACAAAAACCTTTGCTGCAGGGGGGTGCAGTTTAAGGTCGGTAAGATTTATGATACCGGCGCAAAAGATGATGAGATTAGGCTCTGCAGCAACACGGTGTATCACTACTGCGACAACATTAAGCAAGTACACACACATTATAGTTGCGATCCTGCTTGTCAAAACAGATTTTGCGAAATCGAGGTGCTAGGGGCAGAAATTACTGACGGGGAAAAGTGTGGCAGTAATAAAATCAAGCTTGTCCGCGAAATTGTTGGAGATGAGCTAAAAACATTGATCGGCCAAATCAATGGTAATACAGGTCTGTTTAACAGCGGCCACCGGAACAGCGGCGACCAGAACAGCGGCGACCAGAACAGCGGCCACCGGAACAGCGGCCACCAGAACAGCGGCGACTGGAACTCGTGCAATTACTCCAATGGCGTCTTTTGCAATCAAGAGGACAAAGACATTAGAATTTTTAATAAACCTAGCGGGATGAGCTTTGAAGAATTTTGGAATAGCAAGTATTATGAAGCCTTACAATCTGAACCTCTTGAACTAACATATTGGGACGATAAAAACCAAAAATTGAAATGTAGAAGCTACAAGGATGCCTGCGCAATTTGGTGGAGTAAGTTAACTGAAGAAAATAAGAAGATCATACAGCAAATTCCAAATTTTGACCCAGATGTATTTTTGGATATTACAGGAATTGACGTAAGGGAGGATATCAAATGATCGGGCTTATCATGGGCGTCGCGTTTTTGTTTGGAAGCCTGCTGCTGTTTGGGGCGCTGGGTCTGCTGGTGGAGTGGATCGCATACCGGATGGAGGTCAAGGAGCGTAAAAAGGTCAGGGCGGCGGTTTGGCGACTGAAATCCAAAGGTGACCAGGAGGCGAGCTGATGAGCGGCGCGTTAAAGGTGGCGCGGATCGTCTGCGAGCGGTGCGAGGACAAGGAGAGCGACGGATGCGACAACTGCATTGTCAAGCTGGCCTACGACGCGGAGGACGATCGGCTTGCGCGGATATACAGGATTGAGTGTCGAGAGACCGGCAGGCGATTTCGGTCGCGGTATGAGCACAAGCGGTGTCAGGAGCTTAAGCAAGGGCGCAAACGCTATTAGGAGGTGAGCGCGATGGAGGAGAGGCAGCGCCTATATGAACTGCTGGACCGGCTGGGCGTGCGTGACAAGCTGGCGCGCGAGGCGATTGCACTGATACTGGAGACAGACCCAGAGCTTGAGCGGCCGATCGAGCACGATTATCAGCTGGTTGGGGAGCGGATCGGGAGATGCTATACAACGGTGACGCATCGGGTGCGCGCCGGGATTAAGAGAGCCTGGGACGCGCCGACGGCGGAGCTGGAGAGATTATTTAGTGTCTCAATATGCCCGCACCCGGTAAAACCAAGGCATTTTTTAAGGGTCATCAAGGAGATATTAGACAAGGAAAGGAGCAGTCAAGATGACACAGATTGAAAACGGCATGATTGTAGGGGCCGAAAAATACGACCTACAGTGTCAAGACGTCAAAATGCAGCGGTGCACGGTCTGCCACGAGATGTGGCCACAAGGAGATTTGACCTATTACGCCGGCACGGGCGATTGGGTCTGCCCTGATTGCCGGATGCAGTATTTGCGGGAGCAGGGAGCGGACTTTGTAAATGAATATATCCGGCAGAATGAATGGGACTTTTATGCGAACTGGTTGTTTGCGAACGCCGACCGAGAGGAACAGCTCAGAGTTATCAAAGCCGGATATCTTGCAGAAAACACCAATCCTATACGTCATGACTATATGGAAAGCCAAAAGGTTGACTTCTGCGAAGAAGATGACGGGTTTTTACAGTTTGTGAAGGAGAAGTTGCTATGAAAAATGTACTTGAAATGATGGAAGAAAACAACACTAAATTCAAGGTCGCAACTTTCATCTCAAAACAGAAAGAATCCTATGAGTTTAAAGTAAGATATGCCGAAAAAACGGCATGGGAGTTTTATGAAAATCCTGAAATAGCCGGGCAATGTTATGTAGCGGTAGGTGGGCTTGACAGCATTACACTTTTACTGTTCCTTCGGTCCATTGGAATTGATGTTCCTGCGATCTCTGTATCGGTGCTGGAAGACAAAAGTATACAAGTTGTCCACAAACAGATTGGTGTTGAATCATTAAAACCGATCAAAAGCAAAATTGAGGTAATTAGGGAATTTGGATTTCCTGTTTTGTCAAAAGAAATTGCGGGGAAAATCTCCTTGCTTCAAAATCCAAGTGAAAAGAACAAGACGGTTCGTCATGCAATTATTACTGGAGAAACCGGAGAATATGGCGGTTTCCAAAAAAACAGCAGAATGAAGATGTCGCAGAAATGGCTTGAAAAATTTGGCGGATATGAAAACGAAAATGAGGGAGTGAATTATGGGAAGCCGGATTTTTGGGTAAGTGACAAATGTTGTTATTACCTGAAAGAAAAACCTTGCAATGACTATGCGAGGGAAAGCGGCAGATTCCCTTATATGGGACTGATGGCGTCTGAAGGAGGGCGTCGGCAAAAAACACTGATGATGCACGGATGCAACTATATCAGCAAAGGCACCAAGAGAAGCTGCCCGTTTGCCATATTTTCAAGGCAGGACCTTCTCCAGCTTGCACTTGATTTGAATGTTCCGGTCCCCGAAATCTATGGAGAGATTGTACAAGATGCAGACGGGACATTGCGAACAACCAAAGCCCAAAGAACAGGATGCAGTATGTGCGGTTTTGGCATCCACATGGAGAAAAGACCCCACCGTTTTGACCTGCTGTATCAAACCAATCCCAGAGAGTGGGAAATGTGGATGAATCACGTGGTTCAGAAAGAAGACGGTAGCTGGTATGGGTGGGGGCATGTGCTCGATTATATTGGAGTGGAGTGGCAAAATCCTGAAATTTATGCGGATGACTTTCAGATATTGCTTGAGGAGGTATTGCAGTGAAAATAGATACATACATCAAGGCAACACTGGGGCCGCTGGAACTTTGGTTCCCTGAGCTGGGGACAAAAAACGGGGTTGTGTGCCGGTATTGCCGGATGTGCCAGACAGACCCGCGCGACCGGACAAGGGAATATTGCCTGCTGACCGAGCAGATATTGCCCTTTGCCGATTTGGCGATTGACGGGCGGTGCCCGCTAAGATTTGAGGAGGGGGGAGAGTAATGGGACTGCCAATTTTAATTTTGGGCGAAAGCGGGAGCGGGAAATCGGCCTCTATGCGCAACTTTGCCCCGGACGAGGTCGGGATTTTTAACGTTGCGAGCAAGCCGCTGCCCTTTCGGACGCCGCTGAAAAAAGTGGATCGGGCGGGGTACAGCACCATCCTAAAGGCGTTGTCAAAGCCGACCTTAAAGACCTACATCATCGACGACAGCCAATATCTGCTGGTGTTTGAGGCGTTCGATAAGGCCAAAGAGACCGGATACGGCAAGTTTACCGACATGGCAAAGCATTTTTACGATCTGCTGCAATTTATCATCCAAAAAACGCCGGATGACTGCCTTGTGTACTTTTTGCACCACACGCAGGAAGACGAGCAGGGCAAAGTGAAGGCTAAAACGGTCGGGAAAATGCTGGACAATCTGCTGACGGTGGAGGGGCTTTTTTCGGTTGTGCTCATGGCGCGGACTGAAAACGGGCAGTATTTTTTCGAGACGCACAACAATGGCGCAGACACCGTCAAAAGCCCGCTGGGAATGTTTGAGACTGACCGGATTGATAACGATCTGAAGCTGGTTGACACGACAATTAGAGAATACTGGAACTTATAGGAGGAAAAACAAGATGAAACCATTTAGCAATTACGACAATGTACAGGCTTACACCGATTTTGAAAAGCTGCCGCACGGCGCTTATGAGGTCAAGATCAAAAAAGCGAAGGTCACTACATACAAGGCTAAAAGCAACGGCAAGGAGTACCAGAAATTAGAGATTGCCTTTGATATCTGCGCGGGCGACTGGGCGGGCTATTACCAGAAAGACCTGGACAACCAGCAACAGGAGAACAAGCGTTGGAAAGGCGTGCTGCGCCTGACTGTGCCGCAGGACGATGGCAGCGAGCAGGACGAATTGACAAAACGCATCTTTAAGGCGGCGATGATTGCAATTGAGGATTCTAATCCCGGTTATCACTGGGATTGGAACGAATCGGGGCTTTCCGGGAAAGTGGTAGGCATGCTGACCCGCTGGGAAGAATGGGCCTTTAATGGCAAGACTGGCTGGACGGCGCGCCCCTTTAAATTTGCGGACGTCGCCAAAGTGCGTGAAGGAGATGTTAAACTGCCAAAGGACAAGCCGCTGCCGGAAGATCAGAAGCCGTTTACCCCAGACGTATCGGCAGAAGATGAGGGCGAAGAGGATCTCCCGTTTTAAGGAGTCTGCCTTATGACACATTTCGAGTTACAGGACGCGCTAGAAAGCTTAACCGTCCTGATTGATACAAGGGAGCATGTGGACACGCCCGGATTTCAGCGCCGGGCGGCCCACTTCCCCCGCTGGCGGCGGGAAAAGCTAGACGTGGGAGATTATTCGGCAGAGCTTACAGTTTCGGAACAAAAGCGCCGAATCCCAGTTGCGATTGAACGCAAAATGAGCATTGATGAGCTGTGCCAGTGTTTTGGCCGGGAGCGGGCGCGCTTCATGCGAGAATTTGAACGGGCAAAGGCAAATGGGACGCGGCTTTATCTGATCGTAGAGCGTGCAACCTGGGAGGATTTATTTGCGGGCCGGTACCGTAGCCGGTTAAACGCCAAGGCGCTGATTGCGTCCATTTTGGCCTGGTCTGTGCGGTATGACGTGCGGTTTTTCTTTTGCCGCCCGGAGACGTGCGGGGAACTGATCTACAAAATCCTCTATTATGAGGCCAAGGAGGTGTTGGAGCATGATGGAGCAGGCGGCACGGCGGATTAAGGAGCTTGTCAGGCTCACCGACGTTTTGGCGCGCTACAATCTGACGCCGAACAGGGCGGGATTTTTGCACTGTCCCTTCCATTCGGGCGATCGGGATGCGAGCCTGAAAATCTACCCGGCTACCGACAGCTGGTATTGCTTTGGCTGCGGAGAGGGTGGGGACGTGATTGATTTTGTGGCTAAGATGGAGCGGTGCAGTTTTGCAGAGGCTCTCAAAAGGCTCAATACGGATTTTAGCTTGGGGCCGGAAGAAAAGCAATCTCTGCGAAATGTGCGTCAGCGCAAGCAGGAGCGCGCCAGAGAGATTTTAGGACAAAAAACGCAAAGAAACATTTTGCTTAATAAAATCGCTTACAGACGCACTCTGTGGATTTCCTGCAAGGATGCCAACATCACAACACATGAGCGAGCGCAGCAGGCAGCGCAGATTTTGGCTAAAATTGATCGGTTGGACGAGGAGATTGCAGAGATGGGAGGTGAGGACAGATGGAGCTAAATCGCGAGACCATTGATGGGCTGACGACCACAACCATTTTAGATGACGATGTGTTTTACAGCCTGTTGGAGGTTGCCGATCCCATCGACCGCGAGCGGGCTTTGCAGGACCTGCAGCGGCGGGCAAAGGAGGTAGGGCGCAAAACCGAGTTTGAGCGGCTGCGCAAAGTCTTTGAGCGGGAGCAGCGGCAGATGGAGGCAAGCAACGCGGCGGCAAACGCGCAGCTAAACAGCCCGATCCTACTCAAATACACCGAAAAGGGCGTGCCGGCGGCGACGATCGACAACTTTGCGGCCATCCTCAACAACGACCCGGAGCTCAAGGACAAATTTTGGCTCAACGAGCTGTCCATGACCCCGGAGCGCAGTATAAACGGCAAAATGCAGCGATGGACAGACGCAGATGACAGTTGGCTGCGCGGATACTTTGAACGCAAGTACCGGATGTACAGCCCTCCGAAGCTCCTGGATGCGCTGGAAACGGTTTGGCAGGCACACCAGTATCACCCGATAAGAGACCGCATTAAATCGCTTACATGGGACGGCAGGCCGCGTCTGAAACGGATGCTGATTAAGTGGCTGCACGCGGATGACTGCCCGTACAGTGAGGAGGTGGCGAGGCTGATCTTTGCGGGCGGCATCCACCGCGTATTTGAGCCGGGGTGCAAATTTGAGGACATGGCGGTGCTGATCGGACAAAAGCAGGGCGAGGGCAAGTCAACCTTTGTGCGGATGTTGGCGATGGACGACAAATTTTTCCGCGAGGTCAACGAGATCGATGGGCAGCGCGGCTCGGAGGCGGTAGAAGGCGCGTGGATTTGCGAGGTCAGCGAGCTTTTGGCGCTCAAGCGGTCGAAAGAAGTGGAGGCGGCCAAGAGCTATTTTAGCCGACAGGTAGACGCCTACCGGCGGCCATTTGATCGTCGTGTAACCGAACTGCCGCGCCAATGCATCTTTGTCGGCACCACCAACAATGCGCAATTTTTGACCGACAAAACCGGAAACCGGCGCTATTATCCGGTGATCTGCCAAAGCGACGGGCGGGAACTGTTTAACCGCGCGGACGAGCTGCGGGCGGACATTGCGCAGTGTTGGGCAGAGGCTTACGCTCTCTATCAGCGCGGGAAGATGCCGCCGTTTTTGGATAAATCCCTGATAGACGACGCGCGGTGGAAACAGGAGGATGCGCTAGAGGACGATTACCGCGTCGGCATGATTGCAAAGTATCTCAATGACAAGCAGCCGGGCGATACGGTCTGTATCATCGAACTTTGGGGCCGGGCGCTGGGAGAGGATTTTAAGCCGACGCGCAAGGATTCTAACGAAATCTCGGCAATCCTGCAAAATATGCCTGGATGGGTGCGATGCGGGAATGTCTGGACGCAGAATTGGGGTGTCCAGAAAGGATGGAGAAAAGTGTCAAGCACAACTCCTATTGGAGGAGACCTCCCTTTTTAAATCTATTGTGTTAGTTGGTATAGCGTTGGTTAGGAATTTGGTAAGGTCGATTTTTGGCTTGATTACGCCATTATATAGGTAAACCTTACCAACCTTACCAACTTACCTTAGTTATATAAGGGGAAATATACATAAAAATAAAAAATATTTTTACGCTATATATCTTAATAGGAGAAACGGTATAGTTAGTTATTTGGCTAGTTGATTTAAAACTGTAGGAAGTGACAAAATTGACCTTTTCGGAGCTGACAGAATACGCAAAAAATGGCATGATGACGCCAAATTTTGGCTATCAATCGGAGCAGCTGGCCTACTTGACTGTGTTGTCAATCCTGCGCGCTTATCGGGATGGGTTGCTCACGGCGCAGCAGGCCAGAGAGCAGCGGGACAGGGCAGAAAAGTTGTTCGAACGGGCAAAGCAGGAAGAAAATGACCGCTTGAACGTCTATCGGGCCTATCAAAACAATATGCGCAGTGTCGAGGAGGATATAAGTCGCGTCAATCGAATGATGGCGGACGGATCGGGCGATCACCGCGCGCTGGTGGATGTGCTTGTCGGGATTGTGGAGCGGCTTGTCAATGTCAAGATAAGGAGGCTGACCGAATGAAATCAATGGCGCATATCTATCACCGCCAGCAGGCCTATGCGCGCACCAAAGCAGGCCAGCGGATGGGGAAGCGGGAGGCGGACAACATCATCCGCAAGAATTATGCGATGGTACTTAAAGTCTTACACGATGAGTTTGGCTTTGGGCCGGAGCGATTGCTCCGATTTATGGACGCGATGGAGAAATTTGCTGTTGAGGCGGGCAAGGATGAGCTTTGGTTTGACATTGTATCCGCGTGGCTCAAAGACTATATCAAGGTGGATTTTTACAAGGATGACTGGATGGAGGTGCAGCATGGGGAAACACAAAGAAAAAAGCGATTTTGACGAAATTGTCCGGTCGCATGTCGGGAGATATGTATATAATCTGCAAAACCCGATCAGCCGAAACGCATTTAACGGCAAGGGCGGGCAGATGTACCGGCTTGTGTATGCGGTGAATCCTCTAAAATCCGGGACAATTGATCGTATTGCGATCCCAGATGATGCAGTGGAATTACTTAGGGATTACTCTCAAGTTGTTATTAGGCCAAATGGAGAGATTAGGGCAATCAAGGATAATAGCAACGGTGCGACGTTGGGATGGTTGATCTACAAGATACCTACACGTTACATTGTCCATCTGGACGGAAACCCGCTTAACTTTCGGCGCGAAAATATCCATGACAATCGCAAGATGGTCAACCGGGGAATGACCGATAAAGGTTACTGGGATATGAGTTTTGTCGGATCGACCCGGGCGCTGATCTCGCTCATTATCCGGGATAACCCAAAGCAGGACTTTGATACGCTGGTATCTGCCGTGGCGGATATCAAGCATGTCCCGGAACGAGAAGCACGGGCAAACCTGGAGATCTTCCGCGAGAAAGGGATGCTCGGCTACCATGAAGGACCGGATTGGAAGGAGTGGAATGGAAGATGATTAAGAGCCTGTTTGAGGTCCTTGAAGATCGAAGCGTGACGGATTTTACGGTTGATGGCAAGTGCTCCAACTGCGGAGCCTGCTGCGCCAACCTGCTCCACCTGACGGAGAATGAGAAAGCGGTAATCCACCGCTATATCCAAAAGCACCAGATCAGGGAGCAGAAACACCGCTATCCCACCTCGGACAATCCGGTGGATATGACCTGCCCGTTCCGCTCGGATAGCGAACGCAAGTGTCTGATTTACCCCGTGCGGCCCCTGATCTGCCGGCGGTTTCAGTGTAACCGGACGCCAGCACAGGTCATCGCTGGGGGAGAGTTTTTCCACAGGACACAAAAACTTGTCGACATGAGAGAGGAATTTTTTGGAGGAGGAAAATAGAAAATGTCAAGATGTGCAAGATGCGATCAGGAAGTAACATCGGGATATGTGCTTTGCCGCCGGTGCTATGAGAGGATGGAGGGAATAAAAGAAGCCGCCATCATGCAGGAAGAATATCAGCACTTGGTAGAAAGATTGAGAAATAGAAGTTTGTACAAAGATAAGGCAACTCTTGAAATTATGGATTTATGCATGGAGGCTGCAACAGTCATCACAGACCTGCTTGCCCGCACCGAATCAGCCGAATCCAGAGCGGAGAAGGCAGAGAGGAAGAGGGATGAGTACAAAGTGGCGTTACAGAATTGGCACGAGGAGGATTAAACATGGCAAGAATGGATCCAAAGCCTCTGGAAGATTTTTCGATGTGGGCCGCGTTGCAAAGCAAAGGGAAGAAAGCCAACATTCCGTTGTTAAAGGAACTTGTGCAAGACTGGATTAAGATGACAACCCAAAAGACTGCCGGCCAGCGTGGCGGTAAAGATTTAAGTTGGGACAACTTAGAACGCGTCAAAATGGGGATACTTTGCGAAGCTGTCGCATTGGTGCTATCAGGTAAACTAGACGAATTGAAGGAGGAATAAGCGTGGGAAAGCACATAGATTTAAGTGGGAAAAGATTTGGGAGATTGGTTGTAACAGCAGAAAAACAAAAAGAGCCGCACTGGAAAGAATGGAGGGAGAAGAAAAATGAAAACAACCACTTGTAAAGCCTGCGGAAGACCTATCGTCTGGATTCGTACCACAAAAGGAAAATCAATGCCGTGCGACGCTGAACCGGTAGCCTATAAAGAGATCAAAGGAGGCAAAGAGAAAATCGTTACTTCCAACGGTGAAGTAATCAGTTGCACGTTTGATGCCAAACCGGAGGAAATGACAGGCATTGGATATATCCCGCACTGGAGTACCTGCCTGCAGGCGAACAGTTTCAGGGAAAGATGAAAGAGAGGGATAAGTAATGGATGTGCTGAAATTTGCAAAAGAATTTAAAAGGATGTGTCATACATACACAGAAACAATGTGCAAGGGATGTCCGAGGGAAAAATGTTTAAAATGCAAGATCGAAGAACTGAGTGATACGGGGATAAAAGAGCTAATAAATGACGTAGAAAAATGGAGCAAAGAACACCCGCAACGAACCAGATTGCAAGATTTTATGGAAAAATATCCAAATGCAGAAGTATATCCAGACGGTCAACCTGTAATTTGCTGCGCCAGATTGGGGTATCGAGAATATTGTGGGAAATCCCTTGATGATAACCACCAAGGATTCAAGGAAGGATTCAAGGCCTGTTTTAATTGTTGGAATATGCCGGTGGAGGAGGATGAATAATGCCGAAATACAGGGTCTTGGGAAGTTGCACACTGGTCTGTACAATGGATGTGATTGCAGACAGCGCAGAGGAAGCAATTGAGATTGCCAACGATGAGTTTGGATGCCTTACGAATTATGCTGGAATGGGTGGGACAGGGCATCTTGTGGGTGTCCTTGATAGCAGTGATAATCGCTGCATCTACCCAGATTGTGAACCGGAATTTGATAGTTGTGAAAGGATTGATGAAGAATGACCGACAAAGAACTGATTCGCCGCGCGCTGCTGGGAAGTCGGGAGGCGCAGCAAGAGTGTACGGAGAAAGGGATTGTGCTGCCTTGTTGGAGGTGCGGAGGGGAATCAGAAATACAGGAACTCCATACTGGTGGCAAACCGATTTACGCCGCAACTTGTAAAAAAACATATTGTGGGGCTTATGGATGTGCTTGTAGTACACAACAAAAAGCGATAGAATATTGGAACGCCCGCCCAGCGCCGCCGGTTGGAAAGTGTAAAGATTGCAAGTTTTATACAGTTCTGGGACATTGTAAAGTACATTCGCAAGAGCCAGACCAACATGGTCCAGGTGCATATGTGGAAATGCTGCCGGATGATTTTTGCAGTTACTTTGATAAGAGGGAGGACTAACAATGGAAATAATCGAACACGGAAAAACCTATCTGGTCTACACCTGTCCGCGCTGCCTTTGCATGTTTGTGGCGTGCGAAATTGACAGTTGCAAGGATGATTTGGGTGGAAAAGATTGGGGGAAGTGCCCGGAATGTGGAGAAGAAATAGAACTAAGAGAAGCGGGGTGGTAACTTGACAAACCAGGACAAAAAACGCTGGCTTGCACGGTATCAGGAGATCAATAAAGATATTGACCAACTGCTATTAGAGCAAAGCCAGCTCAAAGACCTTGTAACGCGGGTGACGCCGAACCTATCGGGGATGCCGAGGGGAGGGGGCTGGGACAGCAGCCAGGC
>CEAX01035582.1_pt1 | contig 12683 bp, 9 predicted proteins | sample 554721 | NCBI WGS metagenome assembly CEAX01 (sample SAMEA3182098, study PRJEB8094) | gut metagenome | biome: human; feature: gut; material: Stool; isolation source: human stools | place: Canada | collected 2012-05-30 | reverse complement strand
CTTGTAGACAATGGTGGATTTCGTACCGAATAAATATTCACATGCCTTGGAGCCGTAGTGACTCCAGCCCAGTACAGTAGAGAAGGCGAACAGCAGAATCGCAATGGCGATGAAGGCGGGACCGAAGCTGCCGAATACGGTAGCAAAAGCCTGACCTACCAGAGCGGAACCGGACACATCCACCAATACGGCACCGGTGTCCAGATCGATCAGTCCGGAGGACAGAACTGCGAAAGCTGTCAATGTACATACGACCATGGTGTCGGCGAAGACTTCAAAGATTCCCCACATACCCTGACGTACGGGTTCTTTTACGTTGGAGCTGGAATGTACCATAACAGAAGAACCAAGACCGGCTTCGTTAGAGAACACACCACGCTTCATGCCCCAGGTCAGAGCCAGCTTCACTCCGGAGCCTACGATACCGCCGCCCACGGCGCGCAGACCAAAAGCTCCTTTGAATATTGCGGTGAATACGGCCCCAACGTGACCGATATTTGCGAAGAAGATCACCAGCGCACCGATGACATAGGCGATGGCCATAAAAGGAACCAGTTTCTCGGTGACAGCAGCGATCCGCTTTAATCCTCCCACAATGACCAGAGCTCCGATGATCACCAGAACGATGCCGGTGGCGGTAGCGGGAATGGAAAAGGCGGAAGTCATGTTGGCTGCGATGGAATTGACCTGACTCATGTTGCCGATACCGAAGGAAGCCAACAGGCAGAAAGCAGAGAACAACACAGCCAGTACGGCACCGATCTGTTTGCAGCCCTTATAGGAGCCGAGACCGTCCTTTAAGTAGTACATGGCACCACCGCTCCATTCCCCTTTGGAGTTCCTGCGGCGGTAATAGATGCCCAGTACATTTTCTGAGTAGTTGGTCATCATGCCAAAGAAAGCCACGACCCACATCCAGAAGATGGCACCGGGACCGCCGGCTACCAGGGCACTTGCCACGCCGACGATATTACCGGTGCCGATCGTGGCAGCCAGTGCGGTGCACAGCGACTGGAACTGGGAGATGGACTGATCATCAGCATCCGTGTGCTTTGTTACGTGTTTGTCGTGAAAGATGCCGCCTACTGTATTTTTGAACCAGTGTCCGATGTGGGATAACTGGAAAAATTTTGTCAGGATCGTCATCAGGATACCGGTGCCCACCAACAGCACCAGCATGGGGACACCCCATACGAATCCATTGATGGCATTGTTCACATTGGCTATGAGCTCTACCATATATATTCTCCTCCTTTGTTTTCAGGTAAAAGAAAAAGCGCAGACACCCGAAGATGTCCACGCTGACATAGTTACCTGATCTGTATTTCGTTTCTGATTTTTTCCCAGTATAACATATAGGAAAAGATGCCGCAAGAGAAAATTTTTCTCAAAACCCTTATTGACCTAAAGTTAGCTTTAGGTATTATGATAAAACCATCCCGTAAGAAATGACTCTAACGTGGAAAATCAAGCATATCGAAAGCTACGGCGCCAACAGCGGCTTCCCTGTATACGGCGGAAAACTGTAAGGCGAACCGTCAGCGTGACGAAAACAGGAAATTTTTGCGAAGCAAAAATCCGAGCTTCATGTCGAGGAGAGGATTTCGTCTCCCTGCATAAAATTATCTAAAGCTGACTTGTTTTGTACTATAAAGTTTCCCCCGGGCTGTGTCGATATTATTCATATAGAAAAAAACAGACACCATGGATGGAGAAAAAGCTACGGATGGCGGCCTTGAGAGAGGCAGCCATCCGCTTTTTGCGGCAGTAATCGCTGTCGGAGAGGGAGATATTATGGCAATAACAGGAATCGGCTACGGAAGGACATTTGTGTATGAGGCACAGAAGCGAGTAAATGCAGGGGATGTACAGAGTGCGCAGGGAAGTGCGACGGAGACGACAGAATCCCGTTTCGCGGAGAGCATTGAGGAATTGGCAAAAGAAGACAACACCGTGAAGACTCCGGTGACCCGCGGCGTACAGCTGGCCCGCCATATCGAGGGAAAGGACAAGGTGCCCTATGGAGAAATGGCTGAGGACGGCGTCATTGAATACAACGGGGTGACCTTCGTCTGTGATTATGAGCACAACCGCCTGACACTGGGGGATACCACCAATAAAGAGGATTGCATTAATATTCCGTTGTCCGGCGGCGGAAGCCTGCTGGTGAACCGGGACAACATTGATGCCCTGTCCAAGGCCATCGGCATGTTCAGGCCGGAGGATGTGAAACGGATCCTGGAGGCACTGGCAAGGGATAACAAGATCCGACAGATGAAGAAGGAATTGGATGACATGGAGAATGGAGACGACGTGGATAACAGTGAGGAGGCGTCAGAGACTGCCGATGTGGACAAGGCAGCGGGAACGGATGCTTCCGGGACAGCAGGAGAACCGGAAGAAGAGGACTTGAGCCTTATGGAGCAGATCAAAGAGAAGATGCAGGAGATCTACGACAAGCTTCAGAATGGAGACACGGATACCAAGTTCCAGATCGGCAATCAAGAATTTACGATCAAGGAGTGGGATCATTTCTTAGAGAAATTCGACAGTGTGCAGGATGCCATCCGGGCGGCACTGGAGGAAAAAATCGAAAAGGAAAAGGTAGAACGGCTGGAAGAGAAACTGACAGGTATGTCGGAGACAGCAGAAGAGCCGGATGAGGTGGATAGTATCCTGGCCCAGAGTGTGAAAACCACGGAAGAGGGCAGTGACCCTAAGACCTGGTATATCACCTGCTTTAGCGAAGATGGCATCTGGTGTAAGAAATTCACCGAAGGACAGGAAGGAGAGGATCTGTGGCGTATGGAATTTACGGATCCTTCCCAGTACCAGAAGGTGTTAAATTATTTACAGAGCTTCGCAGAGGGGGAAGAAGTTCCGCATGCAGAGGAAGAGGACTTCTGGAGAAGATTCCTTGAGGAAGACGCACGGTAGATCTGGCGTCAATCCGGATTTTTCCGATATTCCCGAGGAGATTTTCCGTATACTTTTTTGAACAGGTCCTTAAAATAGTTGCTGTCGTTGAAGCCGTATTCCAGAGCAATATCCGTGATGGAACTGTTGGTGGTAAGAAGCGCCGTCTGGGCGTGTTTGAGCCGTACATAGTTTAAATATTCCTTGAAGCCCATGCCGGTGATCAATTTGAATTTCTTGCTGAAGTAAGTGGGGCTTAAGGAAGCCACGGAGGAGACTTCCTCCAGTGTCAGGGGCTTGCGGAAGTTGTTGTAAATGTATCTTGTGGCAAGCAGGATGTCCGCATCCCGGGAGTTCATCAGATCCGGTTCCTTCTCATTCATGACGGAATGGCGCATCAGCATGAGCAGAAGTTCTTCCAGATAGCAACGCTCAAAATGCTCGGAGTAGCGGTCGAACCGGGAATTCTCGGTGAGCATCCGGGTCAGCAGGGAGTGCAGCGCCTCCTGGTATACCGCGGGAACACTGCCCATGAAGGAATGCAGGGTCGGCCGGTCGGTATCCTCGGCGGACAGATCTGACAGATGCAGATATTCTTCCTTGAAATAGATCATCACGATCTCGCAGACCTCTCCGGCAGAATACAGAGAGTGATGCAGTTCTCCCGGAGCGATGAAGACCAGATCTCCGGCTTCCATCTGATAGACCGTATCTTTTAACAGGAAACGGCAGCTTCCCGACCAGAGATAAAAAATTTCATAAAAGCTGTGATAATGATCGGGCTGCAGGGGAGAAAAATCACCTCTGCGGCCTTTTTCCATGATGATCCGGTCAATATCCTTTCTGCCGCGTCTGCCTTTTTTAGTTGTGATATCCATAGCTGCTCCTTCACTGTTTAAATCTACTGACATTGATACAGTCAGAATACCACAAAAAAACAGTGCTTTCAACATAAACAAGCTATAAAAACAGCAGTAAATATTAAAAAATTACGCTATTATAATAATTGAAAAAGGAACCCGCCTCTTTCAAAAATACTTTTCTCTCTATCCCCCTCGGTACACTCCCCCCTCGCCGAGGGGAATTTTTTGCGCAAAAATCACAGAAAACAGGCAGTCTCGTTACAATGGATTGCGCATTTTCCAAAGGATTGTTACCATAAGGGTACAGATCGGCCGGCATACGGTGCTAAAGCAAGGGTGCTAAAGCAAAGGTGCTAAAGCACCTGAGAGTTTGTAGAGTACAGAAAGGTATAGGGATTAGTATGGATAAAAAGAAAACGGGCAATCTGATCCGGGAAGCCAGACAATGCAAAAATTATACCCAGAGTGAACTGGGAAGGATGTTAGGGGTGACCAACAAAGCGGTATCCCGGTGGGAGAATGGAGAAAGTTTTCCGGATATCGGCGTATTGGAGTCCCTGTCCCATCTGTTGGAACTGCCGATTCAGGACATTGTGACCGGAGAGCGGGCGGGAGACCGGGAGGAGGCTGTGACGGAAGTCGTGAGACTGGCAAAGCTCCAGGAGCAGCGGAAACGTGAAAAGAGGCTCCTGTATCTGATCGTGCTGGGGCTTTTGATCTATCACTGTGTCATCGGGATCTGTTTATTTTCCGGAAGAGGGTTGTTTGGGGGAAGAGATATTGCCTGCCAGGTGGCCGGAATCTCCATGGCGGGGACGCTGACGATGCTGTGGCTTGTATACCGGTATTTCGGAAAGGAAGAGGATGTGAAAATGATTCCCTCCAGTCAATTAAGCAGAGGACTTGGAATAGCATCCCTTGCGATGCTATTGTGGAGTGTTGGAATCATGTATTTAAGCTTCGGAATGGTTCGGGCAGGAAGTGTTCCCCTTGGTATGGAACTCAGCTCCCTGGGACCGTTTTTGAACAATCAGCTTTGTGCGGGCTATGCCCTGAATGTAATATTTCTGGCAGTGGAAATGTACCGTCTGCTCATGGAGCGGACGGTACTGCATCCGGGATGTGTGATCTCACCGGCGGTCATCTATCTGGATTTCTTTTACATAGACATTCTGGGCCGGATGGATACCCTGGACAGCGTCTGGAAGGCACTGGACAGAGGGACGGGACTCATTTTGCTGGAGGCAGTGTCGGGAATTGTATTTCTGTTTATACAGTCCCACCGTTCTCGTTCTCACGCATCCGATAGCCCACACCAATCTCCGTGAAGACATACTGGGGCTGGGCAGGATTCTGTTCCAGCTTTCTGCGGATGTTCGCCATGTTGACTCGCAGGATCTGGTTATTATTGTCCATGTAGGGTCCCCAGATGGCATTCATGATATAGCTGTATGTCAGGACTCTGCCGGAATTTTCCGCTAAAAGTGTAAGCAGCTGGTATTCAATCTGGGTCAGATGTACCTCTTCGCCCCGCAGGCGGATCAGTCGTTTCTCGAAATCAATCTCCAGATCCAGTGCCTTATATACATGACCGGGAGTCTGGGCGTGGCTGTGCCGCAGAGAAGTGCGGATCCTTGCCATGAGCTCGCCGGTGCCGAAGGGCTTCGTGATATAATCGTCCGCCCCCAGATCCAGAGCGGAGACCTTCTCCTGCTCCTTGGTGCGGGCAGATATGATGATCACCGGAACATCGCTCCAGGAACGGAGTTTCTGTAATACCTCCAGCCCGTCCATGTCCGGCAGCCCTAAATCTAACAGGATCACATTGGGGCAGAAAGAAGTGCTGAGACTCAGTCCCTCTCTGCCGTTTAAGGCATGCATGATCTTGTAGCCTTCCCGGTCCATGGTAGCGGTGATGAAATTACTGATACTTCTATCGTCTTCGATTAAGAGAACTTTGATCTTATTCATATCTGTGATCCATATCCTTTCCGGTATTTTCAAGAGTTCTGTCTTATGTGGCTGAGAGTACACTTATTTTTCTGAAGCGACAACTCCCACCTTGGGCAGTGTGAAACAGAATTCCGCGCCATCCGCATGATTCCTGCCACTCAGCGTTCCGTGATGGGCGGTGATGATGGTCTTGCAGATGGATAGACCGATACCCATGCCCTTGCGGGAATCCGAGCTCTGGGAATTGTTGTAGGTACCCGTCTCGAACAGATTCTGTAATTTTTCTTCCGACAATCCTTTTCCGTAGTCTCTCACAATAAAAGATACATGCTCCGGATGATCCTCCACGATGAAATCAATGGGCAGGATACTTCCGGAATGAACGATGGCGTTTTCCAGCAGATTGATGGTGACCTGCTCGATCAGCACCGCATCCATGGGGATCATCAGAAATTCCTCGGGGATCTTGACCCGGATGGCGGCATCGGGATAGCGTTTTTTCAGTTTCTCCAAAGCTTCTCCCACCACTTCCTCCACCGGTTCCTCTGTGGTATTGATGCTTAAGCTGTCTCCCTGGATACGAGTGACGGACAGCAGATTTTCCACCATATTCAACAGCCAGTTGGAATCCTCATAGATATTGGTCATGATCGTACGCTGTTCGGTGGAGCTTAGATCGTTCTGACTTTCCAGAAACAGGGAGCTGTTGCCGATGATGCCGGTGAGCGGCGTGCGCAGATCGTGGGAGATGGCGCGCAGTAGATTTGCACGCATCTTTTCCATTTCGGCCTCTGCCAGCCGCTTTTCCCGCTCTGCGATCATCTCGGACTGGATGGTCATATGGGAGGTCATGGTACACAGGATCAGAGTGATCCCACTCATCAGCAGGAAGGTGATAGGGTAGCCGGTCAGTGAGAAATTAAGCTTATAATACGGATAGGTGAACAGATAATTGATCGCTATTACGGAAAAAAGGGTGCAGGCAATGCCGTAGCCGTAGCCCACCGTCCATCTGGCGATGATCACCAGTGCCAGAATGTAGAACAGTGCTACATTGGCATGGTTGTCCGGTACTATATGCTGATATAAAAAAGAGGCAAGAGTGGCGCACAGCATACAGGCGGCACAGATCAGGATACTGATGGCGTGTCTGGTAAAGGGTGGTTTTAAGCGGAAGCTTTTCCGCGGTGATTTTTTATCGGAAAGTGATCGGAACACGGTGTGATCCTCCATGAAATATTGTTAGTCGTTTTGTAAATTTATTATAACTATAGTACCATTACTTTGCAATGCAAGGTGTAAAGAAGTAGTTAAGGATATATGAAAACCGGTATATTTTCCCCTAAAGCTACGGCAAAAGGCAGGTATCCTCAGGAAAATCCAAGACACAAAAAATAGGAACATATACTTTCGTTAGGTTGACATCAGGAAAAACATTAGATTAAAATGTAGTATGGCGGCGGTCCTGAAAGAGCGGACCGTCTATGTGGACAGGAGAGGAATAGGTTATGTTTCTGACAGGATTGGCACTATTGCCGGCAATCGCACTGGTGGTATGGATCTATAGACAGGATAAGGTGGAGAAGGAGCCGGGGGGATTATTGTGGAAAATATTCCTGTTTGGTGTATTGTCTGTGATCCCCGCCATGATACTGGAAATCATTCAGGATGAAGTATTTCTGGTATTTATGGATGCAGATACGCTGTGTTACGTGATCCTGGATAATTTTATCGGGGTGGCACTGATCGAGGAACTTTGCAAGATGCAGGCGGCCAAATGGGCGGCATGGAAGCATCCGGCATTCAATTATAAATTCGATGCCATCGTGTACTGTGTGACTTCGGCATTAGGATTTGCAGCCATTGAAAATGTTCTGTATTGTCTGGAAGGTGACATTGGGACGGCAGTGACCAGAGCCCTGCTGTCCGTGCCTTCCCATGCCATCGATGGCGTGATCATGGGATATTTCTTCGGTGTGGCGAAGGAGGCAGAACTTGCAGGCAATAAAAAACGCAGGAAACGCTACCTGAAGCTCAGCGTGTTCATGCCGATGATCGAACACGGTATCTATGATTCCGCATTGTCTCTGGATGCGGACTGGATCTTCGTTTTCTTTTTCCTGTTTGTGATCGTGGTGGATGTCTGGGCCTATAAATTTGTGAAAAAGCAGTCTGGGCAGGACCGGGAGCTGTCTGCATAAAGATTGCGTTAAGACCCCGTGAAAATTTTATAAATTCACGAAAAACGGTAGGATCGGGTCTTTGCTTCATGTTAAGATAAAGAAAACATAAAGAAAGGAAAGACCAATATTGAAGTTATTCAATCCAAAGATCCGGCAAAAATTTGCAGAATCCTTGAAGGCGGTCCTGCCGGTAGTAGGGATCGTGATCGTATTAAGCTTTACCATAGCTCCCATTACCTCCAGTATCCTGCTGTGCTTTCTGGTGGGGGCGGTGATGGTCATGGCCGGTATGATGTTTTTCACCCTGGGTGCGGAGATGTCCATGACCCCCATGGGAGAAAAAGTGGGTGCCAGAATGACCCAGAGTAAAAACATTCTGCTGATCGTAGTGTTATCTTTTCTGTTGGGAGTGGTGATCACCATTTCCGAGCCTGACTTGCAGGTGCTGGCGACACAGGTGCCTTCGGTTCCGAATATGACGCTGATCCTGGCAGTGGCAGTGGGCGTGGGAATCTTCCTGGTCATTGCTCTTCTGCGTATGTTGATCGGTGTGGCCCTGCCGCCATTGTTGACCTTTTTCTACATAGTAGTGTTCGTTCTTGCATTTTTCGTACCGGAGAACTTCCGGGCAGTGGCGTTTGATTCCGGAGGTGTGACCACGGGACCCATGACAGTTCCTTTTATCATGGCACTTGGTGTCGGTATTGCGTCCATCCGTAATGACCACCATGCGGCGGACGACAGCTTCGGTCTGGTAGCACTGTGCTCCATCGGCCCGATCCTGGCGGTCATGGTGCTGGGGCTGATCTATAAGCCGACCAATGCGGATTACCAGCCGGTGGCGATCCCGGAGATCGCTGATTCCGTGGAACTGGCGCAGCTTTTTGCTCATGGGATTCCGGATTATATGAAAGAGATCGCACTCTCATTACTTCCCATTGTATTGTTTTTCGGTCTGTTCCAGATATTTGCCCTGCGGCTGTCGGGGAAGACACTGGCGAAGATTCTGATCGGTCTGGTGTATACTTATATCGGTCTGGTACTGTTCCTGACCGGTGCAAATGTGGGCTTTATGCCTGCCGGTAATTACCTCGGTCAGGTCATGGCAGCCAGATCCTACAGGTGGGTATTGGTGCCGGTGGGAGCACTGATCGGTTACTTTATCGTAAAAGCGGAGCCCGCGGTCTATGTACTGAATCATCAGGTAGAGGAGCTGACGGACGGTGCCATCTCTGCCAGATCCATGGGGGTTTCTCTGTCCGTGGGCGTATCCTTATCCGTAGCACTGGCGATGATCCGCGTGCTGACGGGGATCCCGATTCTATGGTTTTTGATCCCGGGCTATGGTGTGGCGATCGGACTATCCTTTTTTGTACCGAAGATATTCACAGCGATCGCCTTCGACTCCGGCGGTGTGGCGAGCGGCCCCATGACAGCTACCTTTTTACTGCCGTTAGCGCAGGGTGCCTGTGTGGCGGTGGGCGGCAATTTAGTCGCAGATGCTTTCGGTGTGGTAGCAATGGTAGCCATGACACCGCTGATCACGATCCAGATATTGGGAATGGTATATCAGTTAAAGCAGCAGAAGAGCGGTGCAGGCGTATTTGCCGGTGCGGCGGATGCATTTGGTGCTTTGGATGAGAATGCCATCATTGAACTGTAGGAGGTGTGCCCATGAGTGAATTATATATGATGGTCACCATCACCAATCGTCAGCTGACGAGGAAATTCGTGGAATGCTATAAAGAAAAAGGCGCACAGGTCGGCAGTGTTACCGTCGGCATGGGAACCGCGGCGAATGAGATCTTAGATTATTTCGGACTGGACGGCATGGAGAAGAGCGTATTGTTCCATCTCGTCACAGATGCTGCCTGGCGGCAGATCAAGGCTGCCCTGCGCAAGAAAATGCAGATCGATCTCCCGGGAATGGGAATCGCATTTATCATTCCCGTGAGCAGTGTCGGTGGCAAGAAAGCATTGAATTACCTGACCTGCGGGCAGGAATTCGTAAAAGGAGAGGAGTCCACATTGAAAGAGACGAAGAATGAGCTTCTGGTAGTGATAGCCAATCATGGATATACGGAACTGGTCATGGATGCAGCGAGAGAAGTACATGCGGCGGGCGGTACAGTCATCCATGCCAAGGGCACCGGAACAGAGAATGCACAGCAGTTTCTGGGCGTGACACTGGTGCCGGAAAAAGAAATGTTGTTCATTGTGGTAAAAAGTGAGCAGAAAAATTCCATCATGCGTGCTATAATGGAAAAAGCAGGACTGGAGAGTAAAGCACAAAGCATAGTATTCTCCCTTCCTGTGACAGATACTGCAGGCATGCGCCTGATGGAGGAGATGGGAGAGACATGACAAACGGATTATCCGGACCCAGGAAGCAGTTCCTGGACGTGCTCCGGGTACTGGCAACCTGTGCAGTGGTGCTGATGCATGTACTGACAGGTGCGACAGATGTGACAGATGCGTCGATAGTGCCGGAATACCGGTCATTATTGCTGTCAGTTATGGATCTGGTGACCTGGTGCGTTCCTATATTTTTATTGATCTCGGGATATTTGTTCCTGAATCCGGAACGTACATTGACTTATCCGGTCATGATTAAAAAATATTGCAGGAGGATTGCGCTGGCGATCCTCCTATTCGGCGTTCCGTATGCAGCTTCCGAGCTGGTAGTGGCGGAGCGGACCTTCCGGATCAGGATGATCCCGGAGGCACTGAAGATGACTCTGATGGGACATACCTGGTCCCATATGTGGTATCTGTATCTGATCTTGTTTTTATATCTGATCACGCCGCTTCTGAAAAAAGTGCTGCGTGTGCTGCCGGTGTGGGGTGTTGTAGCAATGATGGCAGTGATCTTCTTGGGAAGCAGTGTGGCACCGTTTCTGAATAAGGTACTGGATGTCAACAGTATTCCGGTATTGCCGGATGGCGGTGTGTATTTCCTGTATTATCTGTGTGGATATTTCTTCGCGGTGAGAGAAGTATGTGTGGACAAGGGAAGGAATGTATGGCTGACAGCTGCAGTAGCGGTTCTGGCCCTGGGAATGATCCTGAGCAGAACACTTGCGGGATTCTCCATCCAGATGGCATACAATTATCCGTTTACAGTACTGCTTGCAGTGCTTCTGTTCGCTGCAGGATGGAATGGGAGTATTAAAAAACACCGGATCCCCTGGCAGGAGGCGGGAGCCTTGAGCTTCGCCGTATACCTGGTACATCCGGTGTATGTGAACCTGTTGTATAAATTCGTGAAGATCACACCCTTTACGGTGTTGGAACAATGCGGTGTGCAGTCTATAGCCGCGGGACAAGCGGTATTGATTTTGCTGCTGGCTGCATTCTGCCTGGTAGTGCTGGCACTGGCAACGGCTACCGCGTGGGTGCTGCGCAAGATCCCGGTGTTAGGAAAATATGTGTTGTAGAAGAAAGGAGCCTCACGAGGGGGCTCCTTTTTGCGTTGTGTGCGCCTGGCGGCGCACGTTTCGTTTGCGCGCCATGGGCGCGCTCTCGCAGGTGAAAGTCCTGAACATGCCCAGGTAGTGGGAAATGTATAGCTGAACAGCAAGGGTGTCCATCGTGAGGTGGAATCTGAAGGAAGCTGGATGTGAGGAACATACTATCTCACGGGCAAATCTCTGGTCTGACGAACAGAAATCTCATATGAGGTCATGCATGTGGGTAAGACAGCAAGCCATGTTGAAGCCCAATAACTACACGGAATCATGCATGATAAATGAGGCAGATGGATGGAGAGGAAGAAACGTGTGGTACCTGGGGAGGTCTGTGCGCTCCTGTCATACGCATAGGTCCCTTTCATCTGAAAAATGTTGGGACAGCAAAAACAACGGCCGCCCCGTACAGAGCAGCCACCGTTTTCCCTATACCATACGCTGCTTTTCAGTACCGCAAGGATGGGTATCCTATTATCGTCGTATTCTGATTTCTTTTAGGGCATTTCAGGACTATCCACAAGGGATACGCTGAACTCCTGTGCGGTTGCGCCCTCCGGCAGCAGCTTTGCCATGACCACCAGCCGCTGATTGCCGCTGTTAGCCTTGTCATACTTCCGGCAGCAGGTGGAGAGGGTCAGAACAGTATCTTCCTCGGAGAAGGTCACGCCATCAAAGTCAAGCCAGTTTTTCCGCGCAATCGTCTCAAAGAAGCTGGTCAGATCATCTCCCGTGGGATCAGGCGCAATATAGTCAAAACCAATATCCGTGACGAACAGTGCGGTGATCTGAAAGATCATGTCCTCACCATCCACAGAGAGATAGATATACGGATGCTCCTTTACAAAGTCTGCGTCCATATAACGGTAGAGCTTGGTGAACCGCACACCGTCCGGGTCGCAGTTGCTGGCGGAGTGACCGAAAATGGTGGTGTTTTTGTCCAGCTTATCCCTGCCGCCGATTTTGTTTTCACAATGGGCATAATAGCAGCCCCACATGGCGTACTCACCGTTTTCATCCAGCTTTAGGTAATAGCCGTTGTCCTCCGCCTGCATCACAGGGTCGTCCACCTCCGCACCGGGGATATACAGCCACGCCACGGTGTCGGGATTCTTCGCTCTGGCTTCCGCCAACTCTGTCTGCCTGTCCACCGAGGGGATAACTTCGCCCGCGAGAGTCGCTGATGGCTGAGGCGCAGATGTGCCGGAAGGCGTTCTGCCGGGAATGTCGATAGGCTCTGTCTCTTTCTGATAGCAGCCCCTGACTGCCGTGGTCATAGCAACGAGAAGGACAACTATGCAGAT
>CEAX01029407.1_pt1 | contig 12724 bp, 20 predicted proteins | sample 554721 | NCBI WGS metagenome assembly CEAX01 (sample SAMEA3182098, study PRJEB8094) | gut metagenome | biome: human; feature: gut; material: Stool; isolation source: human stools | place: Canada | collected 2012-05-30 | reverse complement strand
GGATAACCTGTATATGACAAATAAACTCTGTCATTCCATTTGTTACCGCTTAATTTAACTTTGTCTGCATTGATGATAATAACGTTATCACCGCAGTCTACATGAGGAGTAAAGTTTGGTTTATACTTCCCTCTCAACAGTTTCGCAACTTTTGCGCCCAGACGACCTAATGTTTGGTCTGTGGCATCAACGATAACCCATTCTTTGGTTACAGTTGCCTTGTTTGCAGAAATGGTCTTGTAACTTAAAGTATCCACTCTTAATTCATTTTTTAAATGTTACTACTAAAAATTTTCTCACCACTCATTAACCTTCCCCGGACAAAGGAAGATTAACTTGCTATGAATTAATCTCTTATCCTTTTGAGATAATAATCGGCTTGCAAAAGTACGGCTTTTCTTTGAATTGGCAAACATTTTCTACCTTTTTTTAGATTTATCGGATTGACACACAAAGAAGAAGAGCGAAAAGAAAAAACGAACAGAGGGCCGATAAACAAAAAAACTCCATCCGGGCAAGAATGATCCGTTGCCCGGACAGAGAAATGTATACCAAAAACTTATCCGCCCCCCCTATCTCACAATATCCTCCGGAAATACCGCCGGCATTTCCACACGCTTCCATGTTTCATGAAACCAGGAATTCAGTTCATTGCCGTTCAAATCTTTCGCTATAAAATACTTCAAATGCAATAGTTCGTCATCTTCAATTTCAAACTCAAGGATATTATCCTTATTATCCAACATAGGCAGATGAATATTTTTCTCAATGCTCTCTTTATAGGAACTCCCTGTCACTTGCTTATAAGTACCATATCCCGTAATAATAGCACTCTGCCCCGGAATAATGGTAAAATTCACAATCCGTCCATCATCGCTCAAGACCTTGAATGTATTACTGGGTTTCAACACTCCTGGAACATCCGGAACCTCCGACACATAATGACACAACTGCCAGATTCCTTTCAGATTGGCAGGCTGAAACTTCGCTTTTTTCTGAGCCATAGCACCTGTTACCGCAAACAGCATCACTGTCAGCATGGTAAAAAAATAGAGTTTTCTCATCGCCGTATTGTTTTAGTTAACATTCTCAAGGCCTGTCGCTTACAAATATAAAGAAATCTTTTGAGGTTATAACAATTGTAAGGCAATAAAAAAAGCCTGCATCTCAAAAAAAATGCAGGCTTTTATATTATTTCAGGGTAATTCGTTAGAATTCCGCATTGCGTGGCGTACGCGGGAACGGAATAACATCGCGAATATTAGCCATACCTGTCACGAAAAGCAACAAGCGCTCGAATCCAAGCCCGAAACCGGAATGAGGACAAGTACCGAACTTACGCGTATCCAAATACCACCACATATCTTTCATCGGAATATGAAGTTCTTCAATACGTGTCACCAACTTGTCATAATCCGCTTCACGTTCCGAACCGCCAATTATTTCACCAATTTTCGGGAACAGCACATCCATAGCACGAACCGTCTTTCCATCTTCATTCTGCTTCATATAGAAAGCCTTGATCTCTTTCGGATAATCCGTCAGAATCACCGGACGCTTGAAATGCTCTTCCACCAAATAACGTTCATGCTCCGAAGCCAAATCCACTCCCCAATAAACAGGGAATTCAAACTTATGTCCTTTTGCTACGGCATCCTCCAGTATCTTAATACCCTCAGTATAAGGCAAACGTACGAAATCTTCTTTCAGTACGCCCTGCAAACGTTCTATCAACCCCTTATCGAACATGTCATTCAGGAACTTCACATCATCGGCACAGTTATCCAAAGCCCATTTCACACAGTATTTGATAAACTCTTCCGCCAAATCCATGTTATCCGTAATATCATTGAATGCCACTTCCGGTTCAATCATCCAGAACTCGGCAAGATGACGGGGGGTATTTGAATTTTCCGCACGGAATGTCGGCCCGAACGTATAAATGGCTCCTAAAGCCGTTGCCGCCAATTCACCCTCCAACTGTCCGGATACTGTCAGACTTGCCTGTTTCCCAAAAAAGTCATCATCATAAATGATAGAACCGTTCTCATCCTTTTTCAGATCATACAGGTTCTTGGTAGTAACCTGAAACATCTGCCCGGCACCTTCACAGTCCGAAGCCGTGATAATCGGAGTATGGAAATAGAAAAAGCCTCTCTCATGGAAGAACCGGTGAATAGCGATCGCCATATTATGACGGATACGGAACACGGCACCAAATGTATTGGTACGGGGACGTAAGTGAGCTATCTCCCGGAGGAACTCCATAGAATGCCCTTTTTTCTGCAACGGATACGTATTATCACAAGTACCCAGCACCTCGATTTCACGAGCCTGCACTTCCACTTTCTGACCGGAACCGACCGATTCCACCATTACCCCATTCACGCTCAAACAAGCGCCTGTAGTAATAAGCTTCAGCATCTCTTCGTCAAAGTTGGCCAGGTCTACTACCACCTGCACATTATTTATTGTAGAACCGTCATTCAGTGCGATAAAGTTTACTTGTTTGCTACCTCTGCGGGTACGAACCCATCCTTTCACATTGACCATCGCGCCAAAATCCTCGCGCTTCATCAGGTCGACAATTTTTGTTCTACTAATCTTTTCCATAACTATTTTATATACATTATTATAGAGTAGTAGTCAAGTAGGGAGTAGTTAACTACTTACTACTTACTACTTAACCACTTACTACTTGACTACTCGTTACTTAAGTTCTTTTCCGTTACTCAAATGATCCCATACGGAGGAAATTCACTTCCTGTTCCGTCAGATAACGCCATTCACCACGACGCAGTCCTTTTTTAGTGAGACCGGCAAAGAATACACGGTCAAGCTTAACCACTTTGTATCCCAATGATTCGAATATACGACGAACGATACGGTTTTTACCGGAGTGAATCTCGATACCTACTTGGTCACGTTTATTCTCATCCGCGTAGCTGATAGCATCTGCATGAATCTCACCGTCTTCCAGTTGTATCCCTGCCGCAATCTGATCCATATCCGCCTTCGTCAAATTCTTATCCAGATAAACGTGATATATTTTCTTTTTCAAAAACTTCGGATGCGTCAGTTTAGAAGCCAGATCCCCGTCATTGGTCAGCAACAACACCCCTGTCGTATTACGGTCTAAACGACCTACCGGATAAATACGCTCATTACAAGCTCCTTTCACAAGGTCCATCACAGTTAGACGCGCTTGAGGATCATCAGAAGTAGTCACACAATCTTTCGGTTTGTTCAACAAAACGTATACTTTACGCTCGATGCTTACCGGTTCATCATGGAATTTCACCACATCAGAACGTTTGATCTTAGTACCCAATTCCGTTACCACTTCACCATTTACCGAAACAACTCCTGCCGTGATAAACTCATCAGCTTCCCGTCGTGAACAAACTCCGGCATTGGCCAAAAACTTATTCAAACGAATCGGTTCGTTAGGGTCTACAAACTGTTCCTTATATTCTATCTGCTTCTTCTTACTGTATTTCGCATTGGGATCATAATCACCGGTACGGCGTTGCGGGCGGGCAAATCCTTGAGGACGTCCCTCGCCGCCATTGTTAAAACGCGGACGGTACGGACGATCACCACCCTCGCGATTATAAGAAGGACGCTGCGGACGGTCACCATACGAACGGCGTTCGCCACCTTCATTATTATTGAAACGCGGACGGTACGGACGGTCTCCCCCTTCGCGATTGTAGGAAGGACGCTGCGGACGATCACCATATGAACGACGTTCGCCACCTTCATTATTATTGAAACGCGGACGATACGGGCGATCACCGCCTTCACGATTATAGGAAGGACGTTGCGTACGATCACCATAAGACGGACGATCACCATACGAACGCTGCAGGCGCTCACCACCTTCATTGTTATTATAACGCGGACGATACGGACGATCACCGCCTTCACGATTGTAAGAAGGACGCTGAGGACGATCACCATACGAACGACGTTCGCCTCCTTCACTATTAGGATTAAATCTCGGGCGATACGGACGATCGCCACCTTCACGATTGTAAGAAGGGCGATTGTACCCACCTTCCCTGTTGTAAGACCTGTTACCATCACGGCCGGCGCCTGTGTTCTCTTCATTAGAGCTGTCACGCCATTCTTCGTTTTCTGTACTCATTACTTTATTCGAATAAAAATTAAACATTGGCCTCACGGCCGGTATTTAGAGATTTCTCAGAGTCCCGTATAAGTATGCGGGGTAATTACTCTTAATTCTTTCTTTATATCTTCGCTAACGTCCAAACCTTCGATAAACTCTTTGATAGAGCTTTCCGTTATCGCCTGATTGGTTCTTGTCAATGCCTTCAACGCTTCATACGGATGCGGATAAGCCTCCCGGCGCAAAACAGTCTGAATCGCTTCGGCAACTACACTCCAACAGTTATCCAGATCACGATAAATAGCTGCTTCATTCAGCAATAACTTACGCAATCCTTTCAAAGAACTCTGAATAGCAATAACGATATGTCCGAAAGGAACACCGACATTACGCAACACAGTCGAATCCGTTAAATCGCGTTGCAAGCGCGATACCGGCAACTTTACCGCCAAATGTTCCAGAATAGCATTAGCTATACCCAAATTTCCCTCCGCGTTCTCAAAATCGATCGGATTTACTTTATGCGGCATAGCGCTCGACCCCACCTCACCGGCTTTGATCTTCTGCTTGAAGTACTCCATAGAGATGTACTGCCAGAAATCACGGTTCATATCGATCATGATCGTATTGATCCGTTTCATTGCATCAAAAATAGCCGATAAGTTATCGTAATTTGAAATCTGCGTAGTATACTCTTCGCGTTCCAGACCAAGTTTCTCAGCCACAAAACGATTGCCAAATGCCTTCCAGTCATATTCCGGATAAGCCACACGATGCGCATTGTAATTACCCGTCGCCCCACCGAATTTAGCAGTAACAGGACAGGCTTTCAAAGTAGCCAATTGCCGCTCCATGCGATAAGCAAACACCATCACTTCTTTACCCAACCGCGTTGGAGAAGCCGGTTGTCCATGCGTTTTCGCAAGCATCGGAATATTTTCCCACTCTGCAGCATATGTTTTCAGTTGAGCGATCAATTCTTCAATCTGGGGATAATACACTTTTTCCAACGCCTCCTTGATCGAAAGCGGAATAGAGGTATTATTAATATCCTGCGATGTCAGGCCGAAATGAATAAATTCCTTGTATTCATCCAATCCGCCCAACTTATCAAATTCTTCTTTAAGGAAATACTCCACCGCTTTCACATCGTGATTGGTCACACTTTCTATTTCTTTAATGCGCTGGGCATCTGTTTCAGAAAAGTTACGATAGATAGCACGCAAAGCTTCAAATACACTTTTGTCGATTCCTTTGAGTTGTGGCAGAGGCAATTCACACAGAGTGATGAAATATTCCACTTCTACCTGCACACGGTATTTTATCAGTGCGTATTCAGAAAAATAGTCAGCCAAAGCTTCTGCTTTGCCTCTGTATCGGCCGTCAATAGGAGAAATAGCCGTTAATAAATCAAGTTCCATATGTCGTTTAGATAATTATCAGTTTGCAAAATTAGCTCTTTTTCTTGATTTATAATGCACAAAGAGGATAGAAAGTTTATATAAAAGAGGTAAGAAAACAAAAATGCCTCACAATAAATATTGCAAGGCACCTTTTTATCCATTTTTTGTGGGCGTTGACGGATTCGAACCGCCGACCCTCTGCTTGTAAGGCAGAAAAGTCTGTCACATAACTAATTATCTCACAAACAATTATCTAAACAAGCTGCTTTTGTTATAAACTATTTCAAATTAGACTTCTGTTTTAACAACTCTATTTCATGGTTCAAGAGAGCTATTTCTTGTTCCTGAGCACTACATTTTCGCAATGCCTGCCGGAGTTGTTCTCGAAGCGAAACTATTATCTTATCTTTTTCTTCCATCATCTTATATTTTAAAAGAAAACGTAATGCACAATTATAACAGAAAACAACACATCAGAGATTGCTATTTTTCAATAGCATTATCCATACTATCCATATTAATGGGAATTGCCTCCATAATCATATCCATTATAGTTATTTGCAAATAGCAATTATCGAAACAGTTAAGGAAGCGAAAGCTATAACCACAGCAAGAATACTAAATTTCTTCGCTGTACGGTCAATTTTCCTCTCCTGTTCCAATCCTTGAAAAGCCCCTTGGCTGGCAAAATCATTTCCGTGCGCATTCAATGAATACGAAGCCCAGGTTTCATCTGTTAACTCTGCCATCAAATTTCCATACACTTTCAGTATATCATTCACTTGAGACATTAGCCGCCAGTCAACCTCAATATTTAGTTCCTCAAAATCAATTTCACCATCATTCTTATAAGCTTCAAGAATGATATAATTTGCAATTTCCTGTGGCTTATTCATATTTAATTCCTTTCATAAAAAGGCTTTCCCACACGATTTATATGCTCACCAATGGGAGTGTCTATATTCTTATTGTAATCAACCACATCGACCTTATACAACAAACCCAAATCCTCTATTTGAATATTGATATCCATTAGCTGATTAAAGGTAATATCATCTCCTATCGCAGCCAAGTCAATATCCGATCCCTCGGAATACGTACCCTTGGCACGGGAACCGAAAATAAGTACCTTTTCTATATTGGGATAACGCCGGAACACACCGCAGATATCCGTTATTACCGTATCGCTTAATCCGTACATATCAAAACAATGTATTCATTTCAAGCCGTAACTTTTCTTCATTGAGTTTATCGTCCAATCGCTGCAACAAATGGGAATACTCATCATATATATTACGGACGATTTCAATGGCATCACCTTCATTGTAAGTGTGTGAAGTGGTTACTCTGGCTTTCGCCATTCTGCGCCAACCGTCGTGGTCGGCAATCAAGCCATCCTCGAAAGCCTTCTGAAGCGTACCGTTCGGACCTTGCACAAATTCATAGCCTTTGTACTTTAATAAATCTTGAAGAACCTTCCAGCCAAGTTCGAAAGTATATTCAAATCGCTGTATCAACCCTTCCATTTCCAATTCAGACAAATCATCCGCTTTCTTATCAGATTCTGTTATATCCTGAATACGCTTATTAGCGCGATGAAAGCTGTCGTATCTTTGAAGCCAACGTATATCTTGTTCCATAATTGTTTTTAGTTTATATTTTAATAAAAAAATGCGTTATGAAATCATTTAAAGAGCTACATGTTTATATTGAAAAATCATCCGAAATGGTAAAGAAAACAGTTTGCGACCAAGACGGAAAGATAGTACTACAAACGTATCATTCTATTGATATTGTTCCTTCCCCAAGCCCCATTGACGTTTTTGAAGCAGCATTGAATGGCGCACAAATAGTCATTAGACCGCAATCAAATATCATTCAAGAACTTCAAGAAATACAGGAACGCCATTAATAGCACTATACTTTTTGGCTTCCGCCATCGCATTTATAGCTTCTGCCTTGTTAGCAAAATATGCTATTTCATATTTCCAATTAAACGGCTTGAATGCGTATGGAACAATACTACCAGGCTTATACCCAGGAGTATTCTTTACCAATACCATGTTTGGAGTGTCGTTAAATTCCAACTTTACAATATATTTTGCCACCATTTATATTTCAAATTAAAAATTATGTTCAAAAAATTACTCTACAATTACCGTATGCGCAAATTGCGTAAACATTACATAGACCTTCTTTATAAATACAATTCACGTTTAGATTATAAGGATTTGGAAAATATGTGTAATTACATTTTAAAGGGTCTCCACAAATAGTGGAGTCCCCTGTTTTTACTCAATTCTTTTATATCTTTCTGGATTTACTATTGTTAGAGGATATAAGTTAAACTCATTCTCATTGATAATTATCAAAGGTGTCTTATCTCGGCCTCCTATATTACCATTATCATATATCTTATAGGTATACATATAAAAAGCATCCCTTGATAAAGAGAAATAATATGTATCTTCAGAACTAGCCCAAGATGTTTTCATTTTTCCAAACATCTTTTCGTTATAACTACTTTCAAAAAAAGTTGAAACAGGAATTTCTTTCGGTGTATCATAGACTTCTAAAAACTCTATCGCCCTATCATAATCCTCTGCTTGAAATTTTCCATGAAATACATTAAGTGCCGCTTTCTGTTCTTCAGTATAATATTCTTTTATATCTTCATCTTCACCGCAAGCTGAGAACAAAAACAAAAGTACAAATGCCAAATAATGCTCTATAATTTTCCTCATTTTATATACCTACTTATTCATTAATACATTAATCAATCTCTCTTTCTCTTGAAGAAGTTTATCTTTCGCATCAATAACTTCTTTTAAATGCTTCACTTCCTTTAGGGCATCATCAAGTTGATTTTGGCATTCAGCCATAGTTATATGCCCATTATTATCTCGACCAACAACAACATTTGAACTTCCTGTATTAACTTGACTAATAGTTGAATCATCAAAAAAATACCCAACAGGAACTTTTAAAGCCTCTGCTATTCGTTCGATGGTGCTAATTTTTGCATCCGCACCATTTAATATCTTAGAAATAGTAACATCCGACACACCGGACATAGAAGCAAGGTTTGAATTATTAACTTTGCTTTGAGCCATCAAAAGCTGTAATTTCGCTATATTCATAAATTAAAATTCGACTTTCTTACTTTAGTTTATTAAAATACCTTAATTTAATCCGAACTTTGCTTTATAGAATTAAACTTTACTTTATATTTGCACCATAAAGTTAATGCAAAAGCGCAATAACAGCAAAATAAAGTTGGAATAAAAACAGCAAAATAGATTATTCACTCTAAAAAAGACAAGATATGACACAGAAAGAATTTCAAGACCGAGTTAAGATGCAAGTTTCCGCAGGGGAATATACAGCAATCGAAGTGGTCTATATGAATAGCGACCTCGAAAAAGACGAGTTCTGCAAGATGTGGGCAAAGATGAATGCAAAGCGCATCGCCGCATATCGCAAGGCAGAAAAGGAAAAACAAGAGAAGCACGAGCGCATATCGCTTCTCGCTTCCACAAGGGAGTTGCTTAGAGAGCTTGCCTATCGCAATGGTTGGGATGCAAGCCCGAAACAGGTACTTACTCCAAAGGTTATCAAGGCTCTTGACAAAGTAGATATTTACATCACGGAGTACAACTATGTAAAAGGTTGCACCGATTTAAAACCAATCAGTACGCTCATGTACGAAATTAACGAATACATCAACAATCAAGTAGCATAAATTCTTAATCAGCAATGAAACGAAATATCATCAAAGAAGTAAAGTATAAAGGTCATACAATCACAATGTTTGAAGATGATTTCCATCAAGAGTTCACAATCATAGATGGCGACTGCTCAAAACTATATGACAGCATTACGGATGCAAAGAGAGTGATTAGAGGCGAACAACCTTTCTATGAAATAAACTAAGTTTAATCAGCAGGACGAAAGCAATAGTAAAAGTCTGTAACGAATCGCAAACCCCAAATAGATAATCAATCCCGGCCGGGCTTAACCACCTTGCCGGGAACTCAGACAATAATATCAGGTATATGGAAAATCAATTAGAAATTATTAAATCCAATCTCCCTTATGGCTATGAGGGGAGCATTGCAAAAGAAGCAGGATGTTCAAAAGGCACAGTACATAATATCCTAAACAACAAGCCTGCATCTGCCCGTTCATCTTATAAGGCTAAAGTTCTCACAATAGCAACCAGAATGGCTAAAGAAGCCTTGGAAGCCTCAAAAGGAGTTTCTAAAGCGGCAGCCGAATTAGAAACATTGCAAAATGGAACTACAAGCGAACAATGAATTAACCAAGCGTGAAAATCAGATCGCCGGACTTGCCTTTTGCGGACTCGCAAAGAAAGAAATGGCAGACAGGCTTCACGTGGCTTACGGAACTATCAACGTATTGCTCGACAAAGCATACAAAAAGACCGGAACCAGCAAATTAAATGAACTGGGGTCATGGTGGGCTAATAGAGTATTTACTCTAAACATAGATTTTCAACAGCTACAAAAAACGATTATAGCTCTTTGCTTCTTGGGAATAGTAATATTCCAATTTTCAGTAGATAATCATCACGATTATTACTACCGAACAAGAAGAGGAAGAACGCAAAGATACAAGACAGAAGAAATATCTCAACCTAATTATAAACAGGCAGCATAGCATAGAGTTGCAATGTGTTTCAGATAGTGAAGAAAGCTCGTAACCAATAATTAACCAACCTAAGAAACAGCTAAAATGGGAGAAAGATATTTAGAAAGAATTGTAGCAAGCGGCATAAAAATCGGAACGATTCAGACGCTTAAAGCATTAGGGCTACTGCCGGAGGTGGTAACAATCTCCCAAGCAGAAAAGATATACGGACGTCGTCTCATTACAGAATGGCGTAGTAAGGAGTGGATAAAGTTTTATCCTGCAAAGAACAAGGAACGCGGCAAGTATTATGTGAAAATGTCCGAACTGGAAACAGCAAGTGCCATGATGGATATTCATAACAAAGTACCGGCCAACATAATCAAAGTATTAATGCAAGTACCATGACTGCAAAAGATATACAAATAGGGCAGAACATTTCAGCCGGATTCTTTTTCCGGTGCGGACATTACGGGGATGATGTGGACTACGCCATTATTACCGGAGTGGTTATACGCAAATTGGAATGCTATAATCAGGTGCTTGTTGATGTCGATTTAGAACAATCGTTTAATAGTCCCGGCAAATCAGTCTGGGTACGGTTAGACAAAGCAGATTTTAATATTAACAACTAAAATTCTCATTATGAGCAGTATTATTCAAGTTAAGATGGAAGAGCTAAATGCGCTTCCAGCAACGAAAATTGTCGAAAATGAAGGTGTACAAGCAAAGTTTATTCAAATGTACAATGCAATTTGGGGTACGGATAAGGGTGAGCAGATGTACCACAAAGAAGTATTCAATTTTCAAAAATTACTTCGGGATAACCCCGATGTAGCCACTTCAAGCAAAATGTCCCTTTATGGCTGTTTCCTTGATATCGCAGTCAATGGACTAACATTAGACCAGACAGGGCATCCGCTCTGCTATATTCTGAGTCGCAACTGCAAAACTGGGTACAAAAACGAACATGGGAACGATATTTACGAAAAACGTGCATACGTTTCGGTTACCGGCTACGGTGAACTTACCATGCGTATGCGTGCCGGCCAAATTAAATATGCTGACAACCCCGTCGTCGTTTATGAAGGAGACCATTTCAAGGCATCTTTAGTCAATGGAGTAAAAAACATCGAGTATGAAGCACAATGCCCCCGCACATCAACCAAGGTTATTGCAGCATTCATACGCATTGTACGCAATGATAATTCAGTGGATTATCAATGGCTCATGCAAGGGGATATTGAACGCTTGAAGCATTATAGCGAAAAAGCAAATTCCAAATGGAATGAGCAGACCAGACGGAGAGAACTTGGTAATGCCAATGCTTTATACACTTCCAATAATGGCGGTATTGACCCCGGTTTCCTTGAAAACAAAATGATTAAACACGCCTTCGACGCATACCCAAAAGTACGTACTGGGAAATATACCATTATGGCAACCGACCAAGAGGAAGAAGAAATCATCGATTATGGAATTGTGGAAGATGCCAATATTGCACAGGAAGACCCAAACATTCCTTTCGGTGAAGAAAAACAGCTCACCGCACCGGAACCGGTATCTGTAAATGTCAGCAAAGCAGATGAAGAAGAAGGATTCTAACCATTAATACTTAAAGCTATGTCAACAGAATTAATAAAAGTAGAAGAGTTTACCTCTTTAATGAAAAGTGCCCCTGACGCCTTAGGCAAGAACCAAAAATCAATAGCCAACTGTAATTCAGCGGGACAGGCAATCTTAGATACGATTCAAGGAGAAGGTATGACTGATGAACTGGATGCCAAAGCTGCGGAGTATCTGAAGAAAGTCAATGTTACAATTACCAACATGAAAAGCCGTCGTGCGCCTGTTACCCAACTATTCGACCGTATCCGGTCCATTTTCACGACAGATGAAAAAGCTATTGACCCAAAAGACAAATCAACAATTCCGGGCAAAATAGCTGCAGAACGTGACAGATATGCAGCACTGAAGCGTGAAGAAGAAAGAAGGAAGCAGCAGGAAATGCAACGACAAGCCAATATTGAAAAGGAAAAAGGAACGTATCGGCTTGCTATTGAACAGGCTATCAATACACACATGAGTTCCTATTTTGCCGAACAACAGAAGAATCTGAGCCATATTTGGGAAAGCATTACACTGGCTACATTTGAGCTGAAAGAAAAGAGTATTAGAGGTTGGTCAACTCTGTACCCTCGTGAGCACTTCGATACTTTCAATCAAGACATCACAACTTACTATCTGGACGCACAAACCAAAGCGAATATCAAGGCTGAAATTCTAAGCAATAAATATTCCGCTTTCTCTCAACAGTATAAGTTTGACATGGAAGATTTACGCCAGTCATTTATCGACCGTCTTTCCTCCAAAAAGCAAGAACTTATTGAGGAAGAAGAATTGCGCAAGAAAGATGCTGAAGCTGCTGCCAAAGCGGAAGCCGAAAGGAAACAACGGGAAGAAGAGGAGCGAAAACAACGTGAACTTGAAATACAGCAAAAAGAACATGAGCAGCAGCAAAAAGCGGAGTCTTCTATAC